>ERZ808240.4091-NODE-4091-length-13321-cov-12.939846_pt1 | contig 13321 bp, 11 predicted proteins | sample MGYA00521084_ERZ808240 | MGnify/ENA primary metagenome ERZ808240 (study PRJEB31516, sample SAMN03275571) | gut metagenome | biome: mammalia-associated habitat; material: feces | host: Papio cynocephalus | place: Kenya | collected 2012-08-06 ... | reverse complement strand
TGGAGATCTCCACGTAGCCGGCCTTGTGGTGAATCTCGCGCCAGTAGTCGAGCAGGGCGTTCTTGAGAATCATGCCGTTGGGAAGGAAGAACGGAAATCCCGGGGCCTCGTCGCGCATCATGAACAGGTCCATCTCGCGGCCGATCTTGCGGTGGTCGCGCTTCTTGGCCTCCTCGATGACACGCAGGTGCTCGTCGAGCTCGTCCTTGGTGGCAAAGGCAACGCCGTTGATGCGCGTGAGCATCTTGTTGTCCTTGTCGTCCTTCCAGTAGGCGCCCGAGACGGCCGTGAGCTTGAAGGCCTTCACGGCCTTGGTGTAGCAGACGTGCGGGCCCACGCACATGTCGATGTAGTCGCCCTGCTGGTAGAACGTGATGCGGGCGTCCTCGGGAAGGTCGCCGATGTGCTCGACCTTGTACTTCTCGCCGCGCTCCTCCATGAGCTTGACGGCCTCGGCGCGCGGAAGCTCGAACACAGAGAACTTGAGGTTCTCCTTGCAGATCTTCTTCATCTCGGCCTCGATGGCGGGCAGGTCGTCCTCGCCGATCTTCTTGTCGCCGAGGTCGACGTCATAGTAGAAGCCCTTCTCGGTGGCCGGGCCGTAGGCGAAGTCGGCCTCGGGGTACAGGCGCTTGATGGCCTGGGCCAGGATGTGGGCGGCGGAGTGGCGGATGACGTGGGTGACCTCGTCCGCCGGGCACTCGTCGACGTGGCCGTCGTTGTAGAGAACCTTCATGGGAAACCTCTTTCGGTTGCTTGAGCTCAGGTAAGTGTACTCGACATGAAAAACGCCCGCAGCCACCACCCGGCGGCAACGAGCGACTATGCGGCGCCTGTCACGCGACCTCGCGGCCTGTGAAGGGACAGACGCCTAGATTGTCTGAGTTCGAACCATGTATGCAAGCTTGCGCTGCATCAAGATGGGCCCTTTCAGCGAAGCGTCGGAACCGTTCGCCGACGCGATTGCATTGCCTATGGTTTACCACAAAGCGCGCCCGCATGTGCGGGACACTCGAGAGGACGGCGTTCGCGCATCGCATGGAAAAGGCCCCGGCTGGATGCCGAGGCCTTCGGAGCGAGCGGTGTGCGACGCGCTACTGGATGCGCGTGCGGCAGTAGGGGCAGACCTTCCAGTCCGCGTTGAGCGGGCGGTGGCACGTGGGGCAGACGTTGCGGACCTGCGTGTTGCAGTTGGGGCACACGATGAAGTCCTTGTCGATGGGCGTGCCGCACTTGGGGCAGATGCCGTAGTGGGACAGCTGGTGCTCGCGCAGGGCGATGTCGAGGTCCTGCTCCTCGCGGTCCACGAGGTAGGAGCTCGGACGCAGAATCACGTAGGCGAGAAGGCCCACGATGGGGATGACGGAGATGATAGCCCACAGCCACCAGGGCTCGGCGCCACGGCGCTGCGCGTCGCGGATGACGTAGACGATGGACAGCACGTAGAGCATCACGACGCAGGCAAGCATGAGGTAGAGAACCATGCGCACCTCGGGGGTGAGGATCTGGTCGATGAGATTCGACATGAAGGCGTGCTCCTTTTTAGCCAAGCGGCAGGCGGTGCCGCGGTGCAGTCAACTCAATGGATTGTAGCAGCTCGCAGGGGTGCGGCAACCATCGCCACGGCAAGCCCACAGCAACGGACGGGGGCGCAGGAGCGCATCCGCCTGCGGCAAACTACGCAGTTTTTGACCTCAGACGCGCGCGAGAGGCGATTTCTGGTCTAAGTCTGCGTAGTTTACAGACGTGCGAAGCGGGCGGCGGCGAACGAGGCGCACGAACTAACGGCCGAGGAGCCCGGCGACCTCACCGGCGAGCGTGATGGAGCCCACGGCCACGTAGGGCTCGGTGGCAAGCGCGTCCACCGCCTCGGCGACGGTCCCGTAGGTTGCGGCCGGCTCCATGCCGCGGGCCCGGAACGCCTCGGCGAGGCGTGCCGCCGGAAGCGCCCGCGGGCTCGACGTTGCCGTCACGACCACGCGCGGGAACGCAGGAGCGAGCAGCCCCACGATGCCGTCGACGTCCTTGTCGGCAAGCACGGCGCACAGCAAAGTCGGGCGCTCCCCGACGGTTGGCGCCACCTCGGCCAGCGAGTCGAGAAACGTGCGGATGGACTGCGGGTTGTGGGCGGCGTCGATGAGGTGGAGCGGGTGCGCGGACAGCACGTCAAAGCGGCCGGGCGTGGGACAGGCGGCGATGCTGCGCGCGAGGGCGGCGGCATCGAGCTCGCGGCCGAGGTAGGCCTCGGCAAGCGTCACTGCGCAGGAGATGTTCGCCGCCTGGTAGAGCGGCTTTGCGGCCACGAGCCCCTCGTAGGTGGCGCGCGGCGTCGTAACGGCAAGCGCAAGCGACTCGCCGAGGCGCTCGGGACGGTGCGTCAGGCGGTAGCTGGCATGCGGCAGCCCGGGACGCTCGACCGTCGTGCCCTCCTCTACCTCGCCGGGAGCATCGGCGACGCTCGAGGGGCGCAGCAGCGTTGGCGTCACGCCCTCATCGGCGCAGCGGGAGAGGAGCACGTCCTCCACGCTCGAGGGCGACCAGGTGCCCACGCCGAGGACGCAGGCGCGCTGCCCCGCCTTGATGACGGCAGCCTTCTCGGCGGCGATCTTCTCGAGGGTGTCGCCGAGGATGCGCGTGTGGTCGAGCCCGATGCCGGTGACGCACGTGAGCACCGGGTGCGTGGCCGTCGTTGCGTCCCAACGGCCGCCGAGGCCCACCTCGAGCACGGCGACGTCAACGCGTGCCTCGGCAAAGACGACGCAGGCGGCAACCGTGAGCAGGTCGAACTCCGTGACGCGGAAGGGCCGCTCGTCGCTCGCAACGCGTCGAGCGTTCACGCGCCTGCCCGCCTCGGCCGCGAGCGCGATGCCGCGGGCGAACGCCTCGCGGCAGACGGGCTCGCCGCCCACCTCCATGCGCTCGCGCATCTCGACGAGCTCGGGCGAGGTGTACAGGGCGCAGCTCAGCCCCTGCCCGGCGAGGATGGCCGCGGCATAGCGGCTCGTGGACGTCTTGCCATTCGTACCGGCGATCTGGATGACGTCGAAGCTCTCGTCCGGACGGCCCAGCTCGTCGAGCATCTCGACGACGGTCTCCAGCAGCGGGTCTCCGGTGTTTCCGAAGAAGCCCGTGTCGTGCGCCATTGCCTGGGCCTGCTCGTAGCCGAGCGGCTCGGCCGCAAACGGCGCGGCCCAGATCTTGCGATTCCCCAAGGTCATGTACTCGTCTCCCCCTGCGTCCCGTCTTGTCCCTAGGCGCTCACGTGCAGGAGGCTCAGTGCCTCCTCGCGCGAGCGGGCATCGCTGCGCAGCGAGCCACGCACGGCGCTCGTGACGGTCATGGCTCCGGCCGCGCGGATGCCGCGCATGGTCATGCACGTGTGCTCGGCCTCGATGACCACGAGCACGCCAAGCGGGTCGAGCTCGGAGACCATGGCGTCTGCCACCTGGGCCGTGAGCCGCTCCTGAAGCTGCGGCCGGGCCGCATAACCCGCCACGCAGCGCGCGATCTTCGACAGGCCCGTGATGCGGCCGTCACGCGGGATGTAGGCCACGTGGGCACGGCCGATGAACGGCAGCAGGTGGTGCTCGCACATCGAGTGGAACGGGATGTCACGCACCACGACGAGCTCCTCGTTGCCCTGCTCGCGGAACTGCTTGCGCAGGTGGCGGGCCGGGTCATCGCCCAGGCCGCCAAAGAGCTCCTCACACGCGCGAGCCACGCGGTCCGGCGTGCCCGCCAGGCCGGGGCGGTCCGGGTCCTCGCCGATGCCGATGAGCAGCTCGCGGACGGCCGCCTCGACGCGCGCGCGGTCGACGTTGCCTGCCTGGTTATCCATGGTTCTCCCCTTCTCTGACGTGTGCGGCGCGCTCGGCTGCCGTGACGACGTGGTCCATGAGCACGGCAGTCGTGACCGAGCCCACGCCACCGGGCACGGGCGTGTAGGCACCCGCAACGGCAAGCGCCGCCTCGGCGTCCACGTCGCCAACGAGCCGGCCCACCTCCGCGTCCCAGTTGATGCCCACGTCCACGACGACCTGCCCGGCACGAAGGGCGTCCGCGCCGATCGCACGGGCATGGCCCACGGCGACGACGAGCACGTCTGCCTCACGGCAGTGGCGCGCGAGGTCACCCGTCTTGCTGTGGCACATCGTCACCGTGGCATCCTGACGCTGCAGCATCAGGGCCACGGGACGGCCGATGACGAGCGAGCGGCCCACGACCGTGACGTCTGCGCCGGCAAGGGGCACGCCGTAGTGCTGAAGCACGCGCACCACGGCCTCGGCCGTGCACGGGGCAAAGCCCACGCCCGAGCCCGAGAACACGCGCGCGAGCGAGGAGGGCGTGAGGCAGTCGACATCCTTCTCCGGCGCGAGCGCGGCCGCGACGGCGTCCTCGTCGAGCTGCGACGGCAGGGGCCGGAACACGAGGCAGCCGTGGACGGACGCGTCCGCGTTGAGTCTGGCGAGCTTGCCCATGAGCTCCGCCTGCGAGCAATCGGCGGGCAGGGTCACGCGCCGCACGGCAACGCCGGCACGCTCCGCGCGCTTGAGCAGGCCGCGCTCGTAGGAGAGGTCGTCGGCGCGCTCGCCCACGCGAACGACGGCGAGCGTGGGCGAGACGCCCATGGACTCGAGCGCACGGACGCGCCCGGCGCACGACTCGGTGATGGCAGCGGCGACGGGTGCGCCGCGAAGCAGCTCAGCCATGGCTCTGCCCCTTCTTCATGACGCCGATGGCGTGGTCGGCGATGGCCTGGGCGCGCGGCTCCCACTCGGAGAGCAGTGCCACGCAGCGCTCGTCTATCTCGCGCGCATGGACGCGGTCGCGCATCGAGGCGGTGTTGACGCAGACGGTGAGGTTGGCGGCGTCGAGGGCGCCGCGACAGAGCATGGCGCCGCAGCCCACGTCTGACAGAAGCAGGCGCGAGCAGCTGCGCGAGAGGCCCTCGAGCAGCTCGATGGCGCGGGCGCAGGCCCCCATGATCCGGTAGGGCGGCAGGACCGCCTCGTGAAGCGCCGCCTCGACGGCCTCGGCACGGGCGGGGTCGCCGCGGTCGATGGCGTAGGCGCGCGAGACGGTCGCGTAGGCGTGGGCGTCCTCGTCCACGAGGCAGAGCAGCTCGTTGCGGATGTCGTCCGCCTCGACGATGGCGTGGGCGAGCTCGTCGCGCCTGGCGGCGAGCGCGGGCTTTCCCTCGTCGAAGCGCGCCACCATGGCGCACAGCGCAGCGCCGAGCGCGCCGGCATAGGCGGCGGCACCACCGCCGCCGGGAACGGGCTGGCGAGCGGCGAGCGCGGCGGCGAAGTCTCGGCAGCTCCTGTCTATCAGGGGGTCTTGCATGTGGTTCTCGTTACCTCTCGTGTCTTGGCCGTGCAGGAGGCGCCCAAAGAGGACGCGGCCCGCTAGAACAGACCGGTGATGCGGCCGTCATCGGTCACGTCGATGTTCTCGGCGGCCGGGTGCTTGGGAAGTCCCGGCATCGTCATGATGTTGCCCGTGAGCGCCACGACGAAGCCCGCGCCGGCAGCGACCTTCACGTTGCGCACCGTGATGCGGAAGTGCTCGGGCGCGCCGAGCCTCTTGGCGTCGTCGGTGAAGGAGTACTGGGTCTTGGCCATGCAGACGGGCATGTTCGTAAAGCCCTGCTCCTCGAGCTGGGCGAGCTGCCTTGCCGCGGCGGGCGTGAAGTCGACGCCGTCGGCGTGGTAGACGCGGGAGGCGATGGCCTCGATCTCGTCGCGGATGGCGCCAAGCTCGTAGGCAAAGCCAAAGTGGCTCGGCTGCTCGCACAGGCACACGACCTCCTCGGCAAGCGCCAGGCCGCCCTCGCCGCCCTTGGCCCACACCTCGGACAGCGCCACGTTCACGCCCAGCTCGTGGCACCTGCGCTCGACGAGCTCGAGCTCGGCGGGGGTGTCCGTGGGGAACGCGTTGATGGCCACGACGACGGGCAGGCCAAAGACGTCGCGCATGTTCTCCACGTGGCGCAGCAGGTTGGGCATGCCCGCCTCGAGCGCCTCGAGGTTCTCCTCGCCAAGCGCCGCCTTGGGCACGCCGCCGTTGTGCTTGAGCGCGCGCACCGTGGCCACGACCACGCACGCGTCGGGGCGGATGCCGGACATGCGGCACTTGATGTCGCAGAACTTCTCGGCGCCGAGGTCCGCGCCAAAGCCGGCCTCGGTCACCACGTAGTCGCCGAGCTTGGCCGCCACGTCGGTGGCCATGACCGAGTTGCAGCCGTGGGCGATGTTGGCGAACGGCCCGCCGTGGACGAAGGCCGGCGTGTGCTCGAGCGTCTGGACGAGGTTGGGCGAGATGGCATCCTTGAGCAGCGCCGTCATCGCGCCCTCGGCGTGCAGGTCGTGCGCCGTGACGGGCGCGCGGTCGTACGTGTAGCCCACGACGATGCGGCCCAGGCGCTCCTTGAGGTCACGGATGGAGGTGGCCAGGCAGAAGCACGCCATGACCTCGGAGGCCACGGTGATGTCGAAGCCGTCCTCGCGCGGCATGCCGTTGGCCACGCCGCCCAGGCCGCACACGATGCTGCGCAGCTGGCGGTCGTTCATGTCGACGACGCGCTTCCAGGTGATGCGCCTCGGGTCGATGCCCAGGTCGTTACCCTGCTTGATGTGGTTGTCGAGCATGGCGGCAAGCAGGTTGTTGGCAGCGCCGATGGCGTGGAAGTCGCCGGTGAAGTGCAGGTTGATGTTCTCCATGGGAACGACCTGCGCGTAGCCGCCGCCCGCGGCACCGCCCTTGATGCCAAACACGGGGCCCAGGCTGGGCTCGCGCAGGGCCAGGACGCTGTTCTTGCCCATGCGGCGAAGGGCGTCTGCCAGGCCAACTGAGGTCGTGGTCTTGCCCTCGCCCGCCGGCGTGGGGTTGATGGCGGTCACGAGCACGACCTTGGCCTTGCGCGGGCGGTCCGCGAGCTTGGTGACGTCGACCTTGGCCATGTGGCGGCCGTACGGGATGAGCTCGTCGTCCGTGATGCCAAGCGTGCCGGCGACCTTGGCGATGGGCCAAAGCTCGGCCTGCTGCGCGATCTCGATGTCTGAGGTGGGCATAGCGTCTCCATTCGCTCGCATGGGCCCGTGGTGGCCATTATCCGCCGCGCGGATGGCGTCTTGGCGCGTGGCATGCCAACTGCAACAGTTTGCCCAACCGACTCTCCACGTATGGACGAGAAGGTCGGTGAGCCACCACGCAAAACCGGGCCGTTTATCTCAACGAAGTGAATTCTAGAAAGGCAGACGTGCGAGACAAACCCCAGAGCGCGGCAAATGTGTCAGCATGATGGAACAGTTTGTGTCACGTCACTTGCGCGATGCCATTGCGCCGGCGCCACTCGCGCCCAGAGACGGGAGGCCCCATGAGGCTCAACCTACAGATTCTGCGAGACGAGCTCGCGCCGCTTGAGTTCTCGAGCCACCTCGCGCCCGGCGCGGCGACGCGCTCCTGCTCGTTTGCCCTGCCCTACGTGCCGGGCGAGCCGCTCGAGGAGGGGCCGGTCTACGTGGCGGCGGCAAGCGAGCTTCCCGAGCAGCCGCTTGCGCACGGGATCGTCTCGGTCATCTGCGTGGGCGAGCCTCCCGCCGCGTGGCGCCATGGCAACCTCGACGCGCTGTGGTGCGACGAGCGAGCCATCGACGCACGGTCGCTGCTCGCCCGCGTGACGCGCTCGTTTGCCCGCCATGACGAGTGGGAGCGCTCCATGCGAGGCCAGCTTGCCGAGGAGGGCCAGCCGCGGGAGCTCGAGCTCGTGCTCGAGGGGCTTCTCGCGCACCGGCTGCTCGACGAGCGCCGCATCGAGGCGGCCGCAGGCTCGTTTGGCTGGGACATCCATGACCGCTACCTGTGCGTCTCCGTGGCGTCGGTGCAGCGCGGGCAGAGCCAGGAGCGCCTGGGGGCCGTCGCGACGTCGCTCTCTCCCCTTGCGGGGCAGCTCGCGTGCGTGCTGCACGGCGAGCACCTCGTGGTCGTGTGTAATCTCACCCGTGGCGGCACGGACGAGGCGGGCATGCTGCAGAGGCTGTCGGGCAACTTCATCCCCGGGCTTCTCGCCGTGGGTGCGAGCGCCGTCTACGATGACCTCAAGAACACGTTCTACTACTACAACCAGACGCTCGCCGCGGCCCGCATCGGCGCTGGCAAGAACCCGCGCGAGGCGTGCTGGCGCTACGAGGACTACCTCGTGGACGACATCCTGCGCCGCGTGCGCCTGCGCCAAATTCCCGATGCCCTCACGCCGGCGGGCCTTCTCGCCCTCATGGAATACGACCGCGCGCACGGCACCGAGCTCACGCGCCTGCTGCGCGGCTACCTCGACCGCGACCGAAACGTGACGCGCACCGCCCGCGACCTGTTCCTCACGAGGAGCACCTGCATCCGCCACCTCGAGCAGATCCGTCAGGTCAGCGGCCTTGACCTCGATGACGCCAACGTCCGCCTCGCCTGCTCGGTGGCGCTGCGGCTGCAGGGCTGCTAGCGAGTGCAAGTGGAGCGGGCGGAGCTCGCGCGCCGGCGCCTTATCGTGCCAAGCGCACCCAAATAGACGGCACGAGGCCAATTATTAGGCGCGTTCGGCACGATAAAGCCACTTAGGTTCATTCGGCACGATAAGGCAACGGCCGGACACGGTTGTGGACGCGTCTAGCGACGGCGAATGGTGCGTGACTCGCTCACAACAAGGCCAACCGCGCGGTCGTGCGGCTCGAGGACGCCGAGCGCGCCCAGGCTCGCGACGAGCGTGGCCTCGCGGGCAAGGCCCACGGAGACACCGGGGAAGCGCGCGAGAAACGCGTCGTAGAAACCGCCTCCGTAGCCGATTCGATAGCCGCGCTCGTCGAACGCAAGCGCCGGGACGAGGGCGAGGGCGGCAGGCGACAGCTTGGCCGCGTCAAGCAGGCGCGCGGCGTCTGCGGGCGGCTCCTCGATTCCCATGCGGCTCATCTCAAGCGCGTCGGCCGGCTCCAGGCGATACCACGCGAGCGCCCGTGGGCCCGTGACGCGCGGCACCGCCACTACCTTGCCCGCATCCCAGGCCGCGCGGACGAGCGCACGCGTGTCCACCTCGTCTCGCACCGAGAGGTACGCGAGGACGACGGGCGCAGCCTCCCACTCGGGCAGGGCGAGCACGCGCGAGGCAACGCGTGCGTCCACCTTGGCACGCAAGGCGGGACCCAGCTCCCGGCGAGTCGCCTTGAGCTGGGTCCTGAGCTGCTGTTTTGCTGTGGCTGCGGCATCGACCGGCATAGACGGCCTCACTTGTAGAAGCTCATGTCACCATGAAAGAAATCAGCCCAGCGGTCGCATATCTCATCATGGTTGGCGATGACGAACTCGCAAACGTCCGCAAGCTCACGCTTGTTCAAGCCGGATGCATTGTTGGCGACGATGCATCCTCCCGTCCGCGTAAGCCATATCTTGGTCGCCCCGGCAGAGGGGACGCCCCTCCCAACATGCACGTGCACGGGTTCGGCGTTCTCCATCGCCCAAAAGTAGATGACAAGCCCCCTGAACTTGAAGAGGCTAGGCATATTCCCTCGAGACCTCATCGGAGAATCGGGAGATGAGTTGGGCGTTTCTCCGAATGAAGGCGGAAAGGGCAGCAAGTTCCGACTCGTTGAATCCATCATTTGAGGTGCACAGCAACGACGGAAGCGAGAATCTCGCTGATTTGAAGCCATCCTCTATCGGCAGCTCAGCCACAACGTCAATGTCGCCATCGGCAAGGCGCTCAGAATAGCCAACTTGGGTCCCGTCAGAAAGCTCGCAGTAGTCGTAGAACATCGCTGCCTCCTTATCTCAACTGAATCCTACCCCAAAGGCCACGGCCCGCCTCCCCAAAGCTAGGGAGACGGGCCGTGGCAACCGTCAACTCACAATGTAAGAACCAGTCTCCCCTACGCCAGGTCGGCGAGCTGGGCCTTGAGGCGCTCGACCGTGGCCGCAAGCTCGGAGGCGCGGTCGCGCTTGGCGGCGATGACCTCGGGCGTTGCCTTGGCGAGGAAGCCCTCGTTGGAAAGGGTGCGCTCCACGCCCGCGAGCTCCTTCTCGGCCTTGGCGAGGTCCTTCTCGAGCTTCTTGCCCTCGGCGGCGAAGTCCACGAGGTCGCCCATGACGATGAACGCCTCGAAGTCGGGCTCCACGAGGGTCACGGACGCGGTAGGCTTCTCGGCGCCCTCGGCAACCGTGAGCTCGCTCACGCGGCCCACGCTCTTGACGAACTCGGCCTGGCTCGCGAGCTTGGCCACGGCGTCGGCGCCGGCGGAGACGACGACCGGAAGCTCCGTCTTGGGCGAGAGCTTGTAGCGGGCACGCGCGGAGCGGACGCCGGCCACGAGGCGGCGCGCGATGTCGAACGTGGACTCGGCCTCGTCGTCGACGAACGCGGCAAGCGCGTCGGGCTCGGGCCAGGCGGCCATCATGAGGAAGCGGCCGACGTGCTCGTCATAGCCGCCCTGCCCGTTGGAGTCGAGCTCGCTGGCGGGCATGGCGTCCCACACGCTCTCCGTCACGAACGGCATGACGGGGTGCAGCATGCGCAGCGAGGCGTCGAGCACGTAGACGAGGTTGCGCTGAACCTGCAGGCGCTCCTCGCCATGGCCGTCCAGCAGGCGGCCCTTGCACAGCTCGATGTACCAGTCGCAGACCTCGCCCCAGAAGAAGCTCTGCAGGTCGCGGGCATAGTCGCCCAGCTCGTAGCCCTCGAGGCGCTCCGTGGAGTCCGCCACCATCTTGGCCAGGCGCGAGAGCATCCAGGCGTCCTCGGGCGTGGCGGCCTTCGCGGGGCCGGGGGTGTAGCCGTCCATGTTCATGAGGACGAAGCGGCTCGCGTTCCAGATCTTGGTGACGAAGGCCTTGGCCTGCTCGGTGCGCGGGCTGTCGATGAGCTCCTTGGTCTTCTTGTCGATGTTCGCGTCGAACTTGACGTCCTGGTTGTTCGTCACGAGCGTGAGCATGTTGAAGCGCATGGCGTCCGCGCCGTACTTGGCGATGAGGTCCATGGGGTTCACGCCGTTGCCCTTGGACTTGGACATGCGGCTGCCGTCCTTGGCCAGGATCGTGGCGTAGATGACCACGTCCTGGAACGGGATCTCCTTGGTGAAGTACAGCGAGCTCATGATCATGCGGGCAACCCACAGCGCGATGATGTCGCGCGCGGTGACGAGCGCCTTCGTGGGGTGGTGGCCCTCCATCTGCTCTGGGTGGTCGGGCCAGCCCTGCGTGGCGAACGTCCACAGCTGGGAGCTGAACCAGGTGTCCAGCACGTTCTCGTCCTGGTGGACGTGGTGGCCGTGGCAGTGCGGGCACTCGTGCACATCGTCCATGCACGCGTCCTCCCAGCCGCAGTCCTCGCAGTAAAAGACCGGGATGCGGTGACCCCACCACAGCTGGCGCGAGATGCACCAGTCCTTGAGGTTCTCCATCCAGGTGGTGTAGGTGTCCGTCCAGCGGGCCGGGTGGAACTTGATCTTGCCTGAGGTCACGGCATCGAGCGCCGGGCCCTTGAGCTTGTCCACGGCCACGAACCACTGCTCGGAAAGCCACGGCTCGAGCGCGGAGTCGCAGCGGTAGCAGTGCATGACGGAGTGCTCGAGCTCGTCGACGTGGTCGAGAAGGCCATGCTCCTCGAACCAGCTGACGACGGCCTCGCGGCACTCGTCGCGGTTCATGCCGGAGAACTCGCCGTAGCCATCAACGACGACGGCGTGCTCGTCGAAGATGTTGATCTGCGGCAGGTCGTGGGCCTGGCCCATGGCGTAGTCGTTGGGGTCATGCGCGGGCGTGACCTTCACGAAGCCCGAGCCGAAGTCCTTGTCGACGTGGTAGTCGGAGAAGATGGGAATCTCGCGGTTCACGATAGGCAGCATGACCGTCTTGCCCACGAACGCGGCCTTCTCGGGGTCGGACGGGCTCACGGCCACGCCCGTGTCACCGAGCATCGTCTCGGGACGCGTCGTGGCAACCACGATGTAGTCCTGGCCGTTCACCGGCTCGGTGAGCGGGTAGCGAAGGTGCCACAGGTGGCCCTTCTCGTTCTTGTACTCGGCCTCGTCGTCGGAGATGGCCGTGGTGCAGGAGGGGCACCAGTTGACGATGCGCTTGCCGCGGTAGATGAGGCCGTCGTGGTACCAGTCGCAGAAGACCTTGCGCACGGCCTTGGCGTACTCGGGGTCCATCGTGAAGCGCTCGTCGGAGAAGTCCACCGAGCAGCCCATGCGGCGGATCTGCTTGATGATGGTTCCGCCGTACTCGCGACGCCAGTCCCAGCACGCATCGATGAACTTCTCGCGGCCGATCTCCAGGCGGGAGATGCCCTCGCTCTTGAGCTTCTTGTCAACCTTGGTCTGCGTGGCGATGCCGGCGTGGTCCGTGCCCACGATCCAGCGCGTGGAGCGGCCGCGCATGCGGTTGTAGCGGATGATGGTGTCCTGGATGGAGTCGTCCATGGCGTGGCCCATGTGCAGCACGCCCGTGACGTTGGGCGGGGGGATGACGACGGTGCAGTCGCCGACGCCCTTGCTGCGCTGGTAGCAGCCGGCATCGATCCACTGGTCGATGAGCTTGGGCTCGGCGGTTGCCGGGTCGTAGGTCTTGGGCATGTCAGCGGCGCCGGCCGCGGGCGTGTTCTCTGCCACGGAAGAACCATCCTCTCGAATGCTGCGGGGACGCTTCGCCAGCCAAGGACGGGGCGCCCTATGCACGTACAACTAGCAGTTCAGAATAGCACGTCACGGGAGCCGAGACGCGGGCCGCAAGGCTGGCACGGCGTTGCGCGGGCGCACGTGGCGGCGGCATAATCGAGACATTGGCACGCGTCAACCGAGAAGAGGGAGCAGACATGGCCAGGGACGGCAAGAAGAAGGGCATCATCGCCGAGTTCGCGGAGTTCATCAACAGGGGCAACGTGACGGACATGGCCGTTGGCGTCATCATCGGCGGCGCGTTCACCGCCGTGGTGAACGCCCTGGTCACGAACGTCATCCAGCCGCTCATCTCGTTCATCACGGGCGGCACGCCGGGAGTGCCGGGCCTGTCCGTCGACCTCAACGGCTCGGTCATCGACTTCAGCGCGTTCATCTCGGCCGTCATCAACTTCCTCATCACGGCCGCGGCGGTGTTCGCCATCGTCAAGGCGCTCAACGAGGTCAACCGCCTGAAGGACCTCGCCGCCGAGAAGGCCGGCCTTGCCAGGAAGGCCGAGGAGGACGCCGCGCCCGAGCCGCGCGTCTGCCCGTTCTGCAAGCAGCAGATCGCCGACGACGCCACGCGCTGCCCGCACTGCACGAGCAAGCTCGAGGGCTACGAGAAC
>ERZ808240.4090-NODE-4090-length-13338-cov-33.144094_pt1 | contig 13338 bp, 11 predicted proteins | sample MGYA00521084_ERZ808240 | MGnify/ENA primary metagenome ERZ808240 (study PRJEB31516, sample SAMN03275571) | gut metagenome | biome: mammalia-associated habitat; material: feces | host: Papio cynocephalus | place: Kenya | collected 2012-08-06 ... | reverse complement strand
AAAGGATCACCCCCGCACACGCGGGGAAAAGACTAAAAGAAGCTTGAAAAACAGCCGTTTAATGAATAACGGTTATCAAAATTTATTTAGTTTTTCATACACATTCTTTAAAAGGTGACAATCTTGCAAAGCTCTGTGGGATTGTCTGTTTTCTGCACCGAGATATAAGGAAACAGTTTCAAGTTTATAATTATCAAGACCCTTCAACATACTTTTAGCTGTTATAAAAACATCATTTATATGTATATAGGGAAATTCTATTTCACATTTTTTAGCATTATGCTCCAGAAACTCAAGGTCAAATGCCGCATTATACATAAGTACAGTTCTTCCGTCTATTATTTCAAACAATTCCGACAGTACATCACAGAGCATAAAACCCTGTTCCTGAAGCATATTATCAGTTATTCCTGTAAGCTTCTGTATTTCGGTGGGAATATTTTTCTGAATTTTAACAAGCCAGTTTTTTTCAGATGATATTCTGCCTTTGCTTACATCAACTATTCCTATTTCAATAATTTCGTTATTTTCTGCTGAAAGACCGGTTGTTTCGATATCCAGAAGAACGTATGAATTCTGGCTGACAGAATTTCTGCGTCTTTTTCCGATTAATTTTCCTGATACATTACTGCAACCGGGAGTTGAATCCGACTGGAACTGAGTTTTGTTAAGGTGCTTGATAAGTTTTATTCCATCGAAATCGACAGGCATCAATGATTTGTTATTATGCACATAGAAGTCCATATGCTGTTCATTCTGAGCAGAAAAGACCATTGTTGCCTGACCATCGGATATATTTTCGCATATACGCTGCCATAAAGCCTCTCTTACTCTTGCACTTACTTTTCCGACATAAACGCCTGTATTTATTTCAAGCAGCCATTTTGACAAATCGCCTCTTAATTTAGGCGGACATTTTGTCATACTTACTACTATCATAACTGATTATCGCTCATGCCATAAGAAACGCCGGATTTAACAAAATCCTGATGATTATCCCAAAGGGCAATTTCCGGCATATCGCTGTTATCGTCATCATCAAGGAGATATTTAATATCCCTGACCATTTTTTCAAGAAGATGAGTTTTTACGAAAACATCTCTCATCTGTCGTCTTATGACATTTGCAATATCAGGCACCTCCTTTCCTGCGAGTTCAAAGGCAAGAGGTATAGTTGTTTCGGCTTTATACAAATCTGCAATATCATAGGCAAAGGAAAGTTCATGTCCCACATGGATAAATCCGAGACCGGCTGAACAGCCGAGTGCTGCAATTACAGCGGCGGCGAGTCCGTAAAGGCATATATTTCCTGATGACAATGCCTGATTAACAGGCGTTGATGCTGAAAAATTGTTACTGTCATAATCTCTGCCATGCCATTCTACATTATTGAGTCTTGCCTGTTCACGATATATTTTTCTCATTCTTGAGCCTTCACGTCCTCTGAGCTGCTGAAGTGTAAGACCTGATGTATCTTCATTTTCAAAACGCAGTTCATACATTTTTCTGACAACTCCGAGATGTGACCTTGTATTTGAAACAAGTCTTGCCTGTTTTGCAAGGAGTGAAGCATGAGAATTGAGTGCTCTGCCATGGGCATAATATCTGACTCCATGTTCGCCGACCCATATAACGCTTACGCCGGAATTGCCGATAAGTTCCATTGCCCTGTGAGTGATTTCAGTTCCCGGTCCAAGCAGCATAACAGTTACCGAGGCAGCCGGAATATATACAGTGCCATCCATATCTTTTACGGTTACCGCACTGTCCTCACGGCTTATGCGGCAGTGTTCAAGATACAGAAAGGTCATTCTGTCGCTTATAACGGGTAGTTCAGTAAGTGAAGGCTTATCCATTCCATTATGTTCAGTCATTTTTTATTCCTGCAAGAGTCATAAGTCCCATACCATAGGCTTTTTCCCTGCCTATTCCGTTTACAAGTGCATTTCTCAGAGCGTCTGCATCTGTAACGGTAAGTATTCCCTCATAAGTTACTGCAAGAAGCTTTACTTTCATATTGGAATCCATATTTTTTCTGAAATCATACCATTTTGAACCGGTTACAAGCCATTTTTCATTTTCAAGAGAAAATCCATATTTATGGGATTGTTTTTCAAGCCATTGTTGCTGATATTCAGTTGTTATATGTGGAAAAATCCTGTTTCTTTTTTTCTGAGGGTCAAATTTCTGAACAACCGGATTTGCTTTAAGTCTGAAATACCATTTGCTGCCGTTTGAAATATTTTCAAGAAACTTGTCATATTCCTTTGTTTCAAATGAACTATCATATCCGAACTGCACCGCCATACCTGACAAATCCAGATTTTTTTCGCTTAAAATAAGAACATAGTCCTCACCTCTGAGTGAGTCAATTCTCCATAATTTGCGTGTTCTTCCGTCTTTTTCGCAGGTTTCCAGTGCTCCGTGAAAAATGCTCGGAGCAGCAAGAGCCTGCATTGTTTTTGTTTTTGAAGTATTAAGTTTTATTCTTGACAGATACATTCTGCACCTCACAATTCTTCAAAAGGGTCATGTTCATTTATAGATATCTCTTTTTTCATACGACAGCCATACTGCCTGTGAAGCTGTGAAAATGATATTGGAACGTCCTGAATAACAGCACCATCACTGTATGTATCATATACAATGCGTTTATTCAAATCAGTTTTTTTATCAAAAGATTCTTCATTTTCAAGAACTGTTAACATATCGTTCTCACGTATTCCCATAAAAACAGGCAGAACCGGCGGACATGAACGTCTGCCAAGAAACAGCGGAAACACCGGATTCTGAACAGCCTTTGATATTCTTTCAAGAAAACTTATATCATCAGATTCAAGAGCTGCAAGAAATACTGCATCAGAAAGATAATATCTTTCTGTTATATGCATATTTGCTGAATCGGACTTGTTATGCCGTCTTTCTGAATCACTGAGTTTTCCTGTATAAACCATCTGAAAATCCTTGATGAGCTTCCCTTCCCTTTCCACACGGACTCCGAATTTAAGCTTTGCAAGTTTTTCAAGTTCTTTTGAATCATCATTTCTTTTTATTCCGAGAGCCGCAGCTATCATTCCGATAACGCCGCTTTTTGTGGGTTCACGTTCTGTCGTACGGATATTGAATTTTGAACTGCTGCCCCATGCCTGCAATGGTGCAGCAAGTCTGAGTAACAGCGTTGCCATCTATCACACCTCATTAATCATATCATTAACAGTCTTTTCAAGTTCTGACAACATTTCAGGCAATGACAGAGTTTCTGCAATTTTATCAAAACAACCCTCTGTGCAGAATGCTTTTTCAGGTTCAGCAGCAAATTTTCTGTATACTGTTTCTGCATATTCTTCAAGTTTCTTTTCTGATTCAGAAGCATATCCCCTGTCAGATTTTTTTACAGGAGCTTCAAATGCTCCGCAGAGGTTTACAGGCTGGTCTTTTCTTACTGTAATATAGACTGAATCAGGCATAGTGCGGTTTGCAAAGGAATTTGATTTTCCTGTAGGCATTGAATATACAAATGCATCTGCAAAATTCTTTACTGTTTCAGCTGCATTTTCAGCACCAATAGTTTCTGACAGTTCAGATACATTGACTGTTGCATATCTGTAAAGAGTTGATGAATTAAATTCAACTGTACCAAGATGGCCGGCACCTGCATTGTCATCTTTCTGCATATCATCAACTGCTGTAAAATAGTCATATTCATTCTCAACGGCATGAGTTGAAATTGCATGTGCTACCTGTGCTGATGCGTCATAGTTAAGAGTAGGGTCATTTGCTGCCATTCTTCCGAAAAGAGCTATATCAACTGACGGATTTTCTTTAAGAGCATTTTTAAGTACCTTTTCTGCTTCCTTTTTATCTTTAAGATTAAGTTCAATAGCATATTCAGCTATTGCCTTTGCCTGTTTTTTACTCATAAAAAACAATGCATCTGCTTTTTCAGTTTCGCCTTTTTTAGCAGATTTTACGGTCAGCCCTGCCATGTTGAGTGCTTCAACTGCTTTTTTATGGCATTCAGTCTTATCAAGTGAGCTGTCTGAGGCAAGCATTTCATCTTCCACCATTTCAGCAACAAATTTAGTACGGCAGCCAATGTCCTCATCTTTGAACAAGTTCTTAAAGCTTTCACGCATTACATGCTTCCATGCCTGAGATGATACTCTTGCTCTTACTGCACCGCCGTATATGGCTGTTTTAGGGCTTCCTGTATCGTCACGGTTAACACAGCTCGGAGGAACTGTCTGCAAAACATGAAAATCAATATATATACTCATAATTATTTCTCCCCTTTTTCATAATAAAAACTTTCTCCCCAGCTGAGCTGGACTTTTTTTCTGTCCGACTGGAAATAATAGATATCCTTTGCAAGCTTAACATAATCAAGCCCTATACCTTCTGATTTGAAAAGCTGAATCATACTTCTGAGATAATGTGCAAATTCCGGCATATCCTTTGCAGTAATAACAGGAGCAAATCTGCGGATTACACGTTCACGTCCGTCATCAGCATACTTAAAGGCAAGCATTCTTGCGGCATCTCCAAGGCTTATATTTTTAACATGAACAACTTCTGCATTTCCCTGCTGATGAAGTGCAAACATTGTAAGCGACAGATATACTGCCCATTCTGCTCTGCTCGGAACACCATTTTTTCCAAGGAGCTGTTCAGGCATTTCATTAAGGAACACGCCCCACAATTCAGGAAGTTCACCCGGAGTTTTTCCTATACCTCTCCTGAGTTTTGCAAGCATAGCTTTTCCTCTGCCTGTGTCTTTAATGGCAATCAGTGATGTTATGCATTTCATCATATGACTGACTATCATTTCTGACTTACTTTCCATTCTTATCACCTTCTTTTTTATAGATTTTATTTATCATGCCTCTGAATATATTGATTGCTTTTGGCAATGAATAAAGCTTGTTATCAAAGCGTTTTCCTGTCAAAGCTGTTTCCGGGGCATTGTCAGCAAATTCATGCATACATCTGTAAGCAATTTGTCTTGCAGATTTATGCCATTCTGAAATTTTATCCTGTTTGTCGTCTTTACCAGGGTCTATGCTATAAAGCCAGTTTCTGAAAGGCATATCAAAATTGTAATAAAGTTTTGTTTTTGCGTCCTGCTGTATCTGTTTATATGTCTTGTCTTCTTTTTTGCCGCCTGAAGCAAGATACAGCTCTCCGGCAAACAATGAAATTGCATATGCCGCATCATCACATTTTTTTATTTCATTTTCTATATTATCTATCCAACCTTTGCCCAGTTCAGATAAAATTTCTGAATGGATAGCAAGCGAATCTGAAAATACATTCTTTACAAAGAAATCTTTATCACCATATTCAACTGATACTATCTGAGTTTTAAGTATATACTTGTCATCTATAAGTTTATCTCCGCATATATACTGCTTATACCAGTTTATAACGCCTGCACAGTGATTTTCTTCACTATTATACAATACAGAAAAATCACGCCACATTTGTCTTGAAGAATCATGTCTTTTAGGTGTATATTGTCCTTCAATCTCCTTGGACTTACGCCATACAGTCATAGGCTCAAAAAAAGCATTTTCTTTCTGAAAAAAGTCACCGCCTATAAGTTTATAGCCTACAACAGCACTTCCCCTTCTTATCAGAGATATTCTGCGTGACTGCATTGTATATAATTCTGCAAGATTATCCTGAAAAGGTATTTCAGTACGTTCATCTGATGATATTTCTTCATGCTCCCATAATGGATTCTGATTAACCTGAATATCACTGCCATTTACAGCAACAAGATTAAGCATCAATGTTTCAAACAGATTATTTCCAACATTGAAAATAAGTCCGAGTTTTCCGAGCCAGCCTGCTCCTACAGACGGCAGTTTTCCTCCTGCTTTAGCCTTTCCCTCTTTTGTAGGCTTTGAAGATGTATCATCATAGGCATTCAGATATAAAAGCCATCTTGCCGCCTGTGAATATGTAAGCTCATTTTTTGCCTTTCCTGAATATGCTGAAAATATTCTTATTTTATTGCTGCTTTCTGATACTTCACCATTAAGTTTTGAAGAATAATAATCAGTACCACTTTTCATGCCTGCAACCTGAAAAAACGGTCTTTCCGAATGAAACAGCCAGAAACGCTCATGCCATTCTTCAAGATATTCCCTTACAGCATTTTCAGGGAAACAGCCTTTTTCCCATAAGGCTTTCCAGCGGCTTTCTGCTTCATATTCATCTTCATCAAGTTCTGACTGTTCGCCGTTTTCATCATATCTTGAAAAAACAGTATGCAAAACAGCAAGTATAACTCTCATTACTGCAATATCCTGTGTGGGAATTTCACCCCCCAGAGCCTTGTATCTGTGGGCATTTACAATTGCGTCCATAAGAGAAACCTCTTTGATTTCGCAGTCATTTTCCATAACACGAATCCATGGTTCATCAATCAGATTAAATTCTTTTTCATTCATTTTCATCACTCTCCCATGTACTACATATAAGTCCTTTTTCAGAACTGTATTTCAGATGACATTTTGAAAGTTCGGTTTCATTATTTTCATCAAGGAACAGAACAAGCTTATTTTTAAGCAGATATTTATCCTGCCAGCTTTCAATGCATTGATTCTCCAGTTCTTTAACAGTGTTTTCTATATTCCATTTCTGACTGAATCTTGCCGGAAGTCTGAGTCTTTGTTCATTAATTTTTCTGCATTCATCATCTGTAAGGTTAGCCGACAGTTCTGTTCTATCAGGAAAATATATCTTATTGTCATTGTATCTTTTCATTACAAGAACTTCTATTGAAGGCAGTCCGTCACGGACAGAGGCTTCAGCCGCCGCATCACTGTCAACAAATCTTTCAAGCATACTATGAATGCTTCTGCATTTAGGAGCATTAAGACGAAAAGATTTTGAATGGCTTTCCTTTATTTTTTTATTATTTATGTATTTCTTATACATACTGTCATCTTTATTTTTATCAGAATAAACTTTCTGAACAAGAACTGAAATATCATCAGGCAGACATATTTTATCCGGAAGATATGAGAATGTTGTTTTAAGAAGCCATTCATCATATATCTTTTTTGAACCTGTTTTATCATTTTCATATTCATCTGTAACAACAAGACATACAGGTTCATTAAGCTTTTCAGGACGATTGCGTTCATGTCTGTGGAGTCTGCCAATTCTCTGCAAAAGGAGGTCAATTGGACATATATCAGTTATCAGCAAATCAAAATCAATATCAAGCGACTGTTCAAGAACCTGTGTACCTACGGCAACAAAACCTTTACGCATTTCATCAGTGCTTGTCTTTCCGGTATGCTTTAAAAGTTTTTCTTCTTTTATGGTTCTGTCGGACATTATATACTGTGAATGATAAAGCAGAACATTATCTGTTATTTTCTGATGAATATCTTCTGCAATATCCTGAGCTCTTTTTACGGTATTAACGATTATTCCGACACATCCGCCGCACTCAACGGCTTTCTGTACAGCTGATATAATATCATCATTATTGATTTTTCTTACTGATACAGATAAATGTTTGTCTGCATACGGCAGTGATTCCTGTTTTATATCTTTTCCGTCAGTCCATGTAAGCAAAGGATATGAAATATTTTCCTCAATTGATTTATCTGTATTCTTTATATTCAGATATGCTTTAAGCAATGAAACTCTGCGTTCTGCGGGAAGTGTTGCAGAGAGAAGAATTACAGGGGTATGGTATGCTCCAAGCCATCTGAGTGCTGTTTCAAGATACTGATTCATATATGCATCATAGGCATGAACTTCATCTATTACAACAACTTTTTCAGACAGTCCGAGATGAAGCATCATAACATGACGGCGTTTAAGGGCAAGCATAAGCATCTGGTCAACTGTTGCAACTACAAAATCGGCAAGGCAGGCTGTTTTATTTCCGCTAAACCATGAATGTGCAACAAGTCCGCTGCTGTCTGTATCCTCATCAGGTATACCTTTCTGTATTTCCTGAAAAGCCTTGTTAAAAGCAGAATTTCCATGCTTTAACTGAATTGAATGATAAAATTCATCTGACTGTTTTTCAGCCCAGCTTTGTATTCTCGGAAATAATCCGTTTGCAGTAGCCTGTGTAGGCAATCCGAAAAACAGACCATTCTTTTTTGATTTTGCAGCGAATATTTCAGCTGAAGCAAGCGCTGCTTCTGTTTTTCCGCAGCCCATAGGAGCTTCAAGTATAAGCAGTCCGGGATTTTCAGTATTTTCTGCTGCATCAAGGATTTTTCTCTGAAATTCTCTTGGCATAAATCCGAATGTATCTTTAAATGCGGTATCGCAGTATTTCTGATTATATTTTCTCCACATATCCGGCAGTTTCAGTTCATTCCATGCATTTTCAACACGTCCGGGATAAAGGCTTTCATCTCCTGTATCATCAACGCTTATAAGAGGGAAAAATTCAGTATTGCTTGCCATCCAGTCAGCTACAATTATAAGTCCGCTCATCAACATCTGTGCTGTAACCTGAATATCAGGAATTTCATCAAGCGAACTGAATCCTGAATATTTCAGAGCTTCATCAATGATATTTTTCCATGCATTTTCAAGATATCTGCGGTTCTCCTCTGCATTTTTAGCATTTCCGAAATAATTCTCATAGCCTACAATCTCGCCTTTTTCCTTGTCAAGTTCCTGTTCACCTATAGTGCCTCTTTCAGCCGGAACTCCGTGATGTGCTCCGACAACAGCAGCTATATTTTCATTACAGCCAAAATATCTGAGAATCATTTCACCTGCCAGTCCGTGAGGAGTTTTTCTTGAACAATCATCATCTATAAAATCAGGAAGTTTTATACAGAATTTCTCCAGTTCTCCGGTTCTTACAGGAATGCTTTTTGATATTTTATACTGAAATGCGACTGTTGCCTTGCCTATATCATGAACATATGCAATAAACAGTGCGGTTTTTTCAAAAATATCTCTTTCCATTCCGCATGAATCGCAGAACGATTCAGGTATAAAATCCTCAAGCAGATGATTCATTATTCCTGCGGTATCTTCAAGGTGCATCCACAGCGGCAGCCATTCTGAAGGATTACCATTTGATTTAGCTATAAACAATTTTTCCTTCATTTCTATACCCTCCTTTATTTTAACGCAAATTCTATAGATTGTTTATGTAGGGGCGACCATCGGTCGCCCGTTAGATTCACCGGATTTCAGGCGGGCGACCAATGGTCGCCCCTACAAATCGAATTGGTATTATTTTAAAGCCGAACTTACCCATTCATTATAAGCCTTGCGTATACTTTCAGGTTTATGTATCTTCATTTTAACAGGAAACTGCATCATCCAGCCCCAGAATGCCGGACTTATCTGCACTTCTGTATCAACATAAAGAAATTCTCCTGAACGGTAAATCTGCACATCATATCCGAATTTATCATATATTACTTCAACAAGTGATGAATCAAAACGCAGCGTTACATTCTGTATATTTCCGGCATACATTTTAAATGACTGGAGCTTATAATTTTCGCTGTTATACATAGCATCAACTGCTTCTTTGCAGATTTTTTCTTCTGTAATTTTTATATCCTCCATTCTGTCAATTCTGAATATTTTGAGATTATTTACATATTCCTTCTGTGGTCTGTAGCACATAAGATAATAATTGCCGTCCTCAATAGCTGTTCTTACAGCTTCCTCGGAATATGACTTTTCAGTATATATTTTTTCCCTGTCTGCATTGATGTGAAAATATCTGAATGTTATAACACATTTCTTTTCAAGAGCTTTTTCTATAACATCAACATTTTTGTATATATCATTGTTAGTATGTTTTACTGTCTGAAAATGCATCATAGTTCTTTTAAGCAGTCCTTCACGGAAACAACTGCTGAATCCTGCAAGTCTGTCAAGCAGCTTGTCCGTTTTATCCTGAGGAATAAATGAAGCATTCTGAACAGCGTCCATTATTATTTTTATTTCGGGAACACTGAGTTTATTTTCTTCAGTATAATAAGTATTTTCATGCAAGGAACGTCCTTTAACAATATCATAGCCATTTTCACGAAGTATTTCTATATCTTTGTAAAGAGTACGGCGTTCGCAGCCAATGCCATAGTTTTCAAGTTCTCCTATAAGTTCCTGTGTAGTAATCGGATTTTCGGAATCTGTTTTATGCTGTAATATCTCCCATATTTTCAGCAATTTTAACTTTCGTGAAAAATCGGCATTCATCTTATATCCCCTCATGGTGAATTTACATTATCATTATAATATATTTCATAAAATTTGTCAATAAACAAGAGTCGCAATATTGCGACTCTTGCAAAATAATGTACAATTTTATAATTGAAAATAAGATTTTTTTATAAATATTGCAGGGGCGACAATCGGTCACTCCTGCAATATGTAATTCTTTTATTCTTATCATATTTATTTATCTGAAAAAATCAGTTTCTGTTTTTAGCAATTGATTTGCTGCAAAAGTAAGTAATAAGGAAATAGCCTCCGTAAATGAGCAGTATAATTATTGCCGAACCTGCAACGGATTTTGCCATACCTTCAGTTCCGAATACCTGCAAAACATAGCTCATAGCAAATTTCATACCAAATATTGAATGAATATATGCAAGAATCAGAGGAATTGCAAAAAACATAATTGTCTGTCTGAAAATGGATTTTGATATATCACTTTCATCTGCACCGATTTTTCGGAGCATTGTATATCTTGATGTACTGTCAACTGTATCAGAGAGTGAACGCAGTGCAAGTATTACTCCGCTTGAAATCAGGAAAATCAGTCCTATATAGAGTCCTATGAATATTACAAGTCCTCCTAAACCTGTTGCAGATTCTGCTATATCAAGTTTTGTATTGTATCCGAAGTCTTCCGGAATTTCGCCATTGGTTATATTTTTTATTTCAGTGATTATTTTCTGTTCTGTTTCGGCTTTTTCATCTTTTGATGCAGCATTATAATTTCCTGTAAAATATTCTGAATAACGTGTAAGACCATCAGCTTTATCATCAGGAATAATTATAATTCCGGAATTGGTAGGCTGTGCGGAAATATCAATAAATCCGTCCTGACATTCCTGATATTTCGGCATAAGTTCATAACCATTTATATTCATTTTTCTGTTTTCCCTGAGTATATTGTTATAAAAGCCTGTGCTTGATGAAAAGTTTGCTACCATTATATATGTGTTATCATCTATTGTAAGGGGTTTTCGTCCGTAAATTTTCATAAGTGCATTATAATCACTTATTTTTAAAATCGAAAATTCTGAATCAAAATCAAGATACGGATAATCTTTCATAATCTCATCAAGTTTATCGCCAAGGAATGAACCTATTGTAACATTTTCATCGCTGTATTCATCAAACAATGCATAATCAGAAAAATATGACTCGAAATCAAAACCGTTTTCATTCAGAGCATTTATATAATCACCTGATTGATATTGCATCTGGAAATCTGCCGGACAGTATTCATTTATATTTTTATTGAGGGAATTTCTCATCGAAAACGCAGAGGAAAGCGTACATATAGTTACAAAAAGCATAAGACAGATAACTGTCATTGACATAACCATTGTATTGATTTTGCTGCTGAGCTGACGGAATGTAAAGCTGTTGAGTCCTCTGAAATATACTTTTTTAGCTGACATTACAACTCTTAAAAGCATTCCTGATACCGACCAGAAAATAAAGAATGTTGAAACTGCTCCGACTGCAATCATTGCAAGCATCTGATTTTCAGACAATGCATTTGTATTGAAGCATACCCTGTAATATGCATATGCAAGTGCAAGTGAGGCGGCAATAAAGACTATCACGCAGAGAACAGGATTTTTAAGTTTAAGCTTTTCTGATTTTCTGCCTGACTGCATAAGGTCAATAAGTCTGCATCTGCTTACCATAATTCCGTTAAAAAGCATTTCTGCAATATACATGAGTCCGAAATATGCTATTGTTTTAAGAATAGCCTTGCCTGATACAACAAAATGATACTGAATCATATTTGCTTCAAAAAGATTAGCCGCAAATGTACTTGTAAACTGAGAAGCTATAATCCCGACAATAATTCCTGCGGCAAGTGAAACAAGTCCTATCATGAATGTTTCTATAAAAATAATTGCGGATATCTTACCCTTTCCCATTCCGAGTATGAGATACAGGGCAAATTCCCTGTTTCTGCGTTTCATAAGGAAACGCCCTGCATAAACTATAAGAAGTCCGAGAACTATGGATATAAATACGCTTACTCCTGAAAGCATTGATATCAGAAGTGAGATTATTTCCTTTGTACTTGATGAAAATTCAAGGAATGCGGTCTGTGTTTCTATTGAATTGAATACATAAAAAACTGCTACACCGATTACAAGCGTGAAAAAATATACTGCATAGTCACGTATACTTTTTTTAAGATTGCTTAATGACAGTTTAAAGAGCATCGCTCATGTCACCTCCGAGAAGTGTAATGATATCAATAATTCTGTCAAAGAATTGTTTTCTTGTATTGTCCCCACGGCTGATTTCATTGAAAACCTGTCCGTCCTTTATGAAAATTACACGTGAGGCATAGCTTGCTGTAAATGAATCATGTGTTACCATCATAATTGTTGCTTCATTTTCCTTGTTGAGAAATTCAAATCTTTCAAGCAGTAATTTTGCAGCCTTTGAATCCAACGCTCCTGTTGGTTCGTCAGCAAGAATAAGCTTTGGAGATGTTACAATTGCTCTTGCAGATGCAACTCTCTGTTTCTGACCTCCTGACATCTGATAAGGATATTTTTTAAGAACGCTTGTAATTTCAAGCTGTTCTGCAACGGTATTGACAGCCTTGTCAATCTCATTTGCAGGAAATTTCTGAATTGAAAGTGCAAGAGCAATATTTTCATATGCAGTAAGCGTATCAAGAAGATTGAAATCCTGAAAAATAAATCCGAGTTTTTCACGTCTGAATTTATTCAGTTCCTTGCCTTTGAGAGTTGTGATATCAGTGTTTTCAAGCCAGATATGTCCTGAAGTAACTCTGTCAATAGTTGATATGCAGTTGAGAAGCGTAGTTTTTCCGCTTCCTGATGCACCCATGATTGCAGTAAATTCGCCCTTTTCAACATTGAATGATATTCCGTCAATTGCTTTTGTAAGGTTGGATTTACTGCCATAGTATTTTTCTATTCTTTCGATTTTAAGCAGTTCCATATAATTGCCTCTTTCTTTATTTGATAAATAAATAATACCTCATATTTGTTCTTTTGTCCTTATTTTAATGTTACACAGTATTACAATTTTGTAATATTAACGCCAATTCGACAGTAAAATTTTATGATTAAAAACAATAAATTTTTCGTT
>ERZ808240.4088-NODE-4088-length-13347-cov-13.076437_pt1 | contig 13347 bp, 9 predicted proteins | sample MGYA00521084_ERZ808240 | MGnify/ENA primary metagenome ERZ808240 (study PRJEB31516, sample SAMN03275571) | gut metagenome | biome: mammalia-associated habitat; material: feces | host: Papio cynocephalus | place: Kenya | collected 2012-08-06 ... | reverse complement strand
AGCTGGTGGCCCGCATGGATGAGCTGGGTCTGGACAAGTCCAGCTACGACTGGTATCTCAACCTCCGCAAGTTCGGCAGTGTGGAGCACGCAGGCTACGGTCTGGGCTTCGAGCGGATGATCATGTACCTCACGGGCATCCAGAACATCCGTGACGTGCTGCCCTTCCCCCGCACTGCCTACGGTTTCTAAAAGTGTTTCATTAACAGCGCTGAATTGCACCTCGCAAAGATGCTGTTTTGATGCTGTACGATTTTCCTGACTTGCGATAAAAGTCGCCGCCCCGGGCGGCGGCTTTTTTGCTAAGAAAAGGCTTTGTGGTACACTTCACGACATCACGCTGGATGACCTGCAAATTTTCAACAAGGAGAGCGAAACAAGTGGAAAACATTGCCCCGGCTCTGCTGGAATGGTTTTATCAGAATCAGCGCATCCTGCCCTTCCGCACCGACCCCAGCCCCTACCATGTCTGGCTCAGTGAGATCATGCTGCAGCAGACCCGGGTCTCGGCGGCGCTGCCTTATTATGAGCGCTTTCTCGCCGCCCTGCCGGACATCCCGGCGCTGGCCGCCTGCGAGGAAGAAAAGCTCCATAAGCGCTGGGAAGGGCTGGGCTACTACAGCCGGGTGCGCAACCTGCAGAAAGCAGCCCGCATCGTCTGTGAACAGTACGGCGGGCAGCTGCCTGCCGACTACGATGCCCTCCGGGCCCTGCCCGGCATCGGGGACTACACGGCAGGGGCCATCGCGTCCATCAGTTTTGGTCTGGCGGTGCCTGCCGTGGACGGCAATGTGCTGCGGGTGTTCTCCCGGCTCTACAATGACCCCGGCATGATCACCGACCCTAAGGTGAAAAAGGCATTTACGGCCCGGGTCATGGCCCATCAGCCGCCGGATAAGGCGGGCGATTACAATCAGGCCCTTATGGAACTGGGGGCGCTGGTCTGCCTGCCCAACGGCGCGCCCCTTTGTGAACAGTGCCCGCTGGCCGGTCTGTGTCAGGCCCGGGCCGCAGGCACGGCGCTGGAACTGCCCCACAAGGCCCCGCCTAAGGCCCGGAACATCCAGCCGGTGACGGTGGTGCTGGCCGAAGACCCGGAGGGCCGGTTCCTTCTTCAGCAGCGGCCCCAGAAGGGCCTGCTGGCCGGGCTGTGGCAGCCCCTGCTCTGGGAGGGGGAGAGCCTGACCGCAGAGGAGGTCTGCGCCCGGCTGGAAGCGCTGGGCCTTGCCTGCGAAAAGCTGGAGCCACTGCCCGCAGCAAAGCATATCTTCAGCCACATCGAGTGGCGGATGACCGGATATGCAGTCCGGGTCAGCGCCGTTCCTGCCCCGGCGGGCTGTGTCTGGGCCAGCCGGGAACAGATGCAGCAGGAGTACACCCTGCCCGGCGCGTTCAAGGCGTATAAAAAGCGGCTGGGGGTCTGACAAAAGCAAAATTTTGCCTTTTTGGTTGTAATTTTCGTGCATTACGGGTATAATAGTTGCAGAATAGACCGAGCCTGTGCCGCGGAACGACCGCTGATTCAAATAAGCTGGACCGCCGGTTCGACCAAAAAGGAGTGTGCTGAACCTATGAAGAAATCCTGTCTGATCGCTGTTATCGCAACGCTGGCTGCTGTGGCTGGTGCACTGGCCGCTGTGGCTGTTTATCTGCGCCGCCGTGAGAAGGAGCTGGACGAGTACGAGCGCCTGCTGTTTGGCGAGGATACCGCTGCCCCCGCAGGGGACGAGCCTGCCGAGACCGCAGAGGAACCCAAGGCCGAGGAAGATGCTCCCGCCGAGGACGCTGCCGAATAAAACCGCAGGCTGAAACAGAACAGAAACACAAGGGCGCACCGGCAGTCTGAAACAGGCTGTGCCGGTGCGCCTTTTTGCATTGTCCTTATGACATTTTTCGCCTGCGGTTCCTGAGCAGGCGGGCCCTGCATTCTGAGTTCAGAAGGGAGTACATCCTATGAAACGAGTCTTGTTGTGGCTCATCGGCGTTGCGCTGGGCGTTGTGGTGCTGCTGGCGGCGGTGATGGGCGTGAGCTATTCCTTTACATCCGAGGGTGCAAAGCCCGTGTCCGAGGTGCAGTTCGGCGGGCAGGAGCTGGAAGCCAACGGATGGTGCTGGCAGGTGCCCCTGCTGGGTGGTCAGCTGGATAAGGTGTTTTCCAGCCCCCGCACCCTCACGGTGCAGAAACTGGGCGTCCTCTACGAGGCCCACCCGGAGTTCACCCTGCCCGACTGGTACAGCTACGGCCCCCTGACCATCACCGACAGCACCGGCAACGTGGTGTTTGAGGGCACCGCGGCCAACTATGACACCTTCCTTTTCCCGGCCAACGGCGACTATAAGGCCGAGCTGACGGTCTGGCGGCTGCCGGAGACCATGACCGCCGCTCAGTTCGAGGGCGGCAGCACCGGCGGGATACGCCGGAACTCCGGCCTGGAACACCCCGCAAAGCCCACCGGCTGGTATTATTATTTCTTCCGGTTCACGCTGCAGGCCAGCGCGGAGGTAGAGCTTTCTTCCGACCGTGTGGAGCAGGGCGGCGTTGTGGCCGCAGCCCTCACCGGCATGGTGGGCGATACGGCCCCCACAGTGGAGACAGACCTTGGCAATGTCCAGTGCGTCCGGCTGGGCAGCGGCTGGCGGGCCTACATCCCGGCGGCCTATAATGCCTCGGCCGGTGCCCATGAGGTGAACATTACCGTGGGCGGCGAGACCGTCACCAGAAGCATCACCGTCATCCCGAAGGATTTCGGCACTGTCGAAGTGGAGGCCGAGCCGGATGTCGGCGAAGCCGCCAGCACCGAGTTCCGGAACGCCATCTGGCCCCTCTATGAGCAGCCTGCCCGGGAAAAGCTGTGGAGCGGCGGTTTCGTCTGCCCGGCAGAGGACTACATGACCCTTGTGGATTTCGGTCAGGTGAAAGTGACCGGCGGCAAACAGGGGAGCAAATCGAACTCCACGAAGCTCTATACCATCCCGGGCGCAGTCTGCCGCGCCCCGGCCAACGGTGTGGTGGTCTTTGCGGGCAATCTTGCCCTCACCGGCAATACGGTGGTCATCGACCATGGCTGCGGGCTGCGCAGCTATCTCTACGGGCTGGATGCAGTCTCAGTGAGCACCGGACAGACTGTGGAAAAGGGGCAGGCCGTGGGCGCTCTGGGGGAAGAGATGACCATGGACTTCAAGCTGGGAAGCAAGAGCATTGACCCGTGGCTGCTGTTCAAGACCAGCGGAGGGCTGTTCTGGAAAGAAAACGGGTAAGTCTCTCTGCATATCTTGCTGGTGGGGGATGCGGGCGCGAGTTTTTTCTTTGTAGTAAAGGAAAAGGCATCTCCCGCTACAGGCGGGCGCAGCCGTCAATCTTACAGACAAAAGCAATCTCACCTTCGCGCCAGCGAAAAATAGTGCAGAAAGACCGGAACCCTTTCAGAGCCAAAGCGGCTCAAAAAGGGCTCCGGTCTTCTGTTTTGCGCTGTTTCTTTTTACAGCTTCAGGATATCAGGAGATGGCGTCTACATCCCACTTCATCTGGACGGCATCCGCACCCTCCAGCTGGATGTGGAGCGCACCGGCGTTGTCCATTACCTGCTCCGGCGTCCGTGCGCCGCACAGGACGTGGAGGCCGGGGATCATCCGGGCCGTCAGGGCGATGACCAGCTGAGCCTTGGTGCAGTGGTATTTCTCGCAGAGGTTAGTCCAGCTGTCCAGCAGCTGGATGGCCTGCGCCCGGCGGGCAGGCTGGAAGTTGGGGTTGGAGTTCCGGGTGCTGCCCTCGGGGTAGGTGGTGTCCATGGTCACTTTGCCGGTGAGCAGGCCCTGCTCCAGCGGAGAATAGGCCTGAATGGACACGCCCAGCTCCTTGCAGGTGGGCAGCAGCTGCTTCTCGATGCGGCGGGTCAGCAGGCTGTACTTTTCCTGAATGACGTCCAGCTGGCCGTACTTGCAGTAACCCCGGATGAAATCGGCGGTGGTGTTGGAAGCGCCGATGGCCCGGATCTTGCCCTGCTCTTTCAGCTTCATCATGGCTTCCACCGTCTCTTCCAGCGGGAAGAGGTTCAGGTCAGGAGTCTGCCAGTGGGTGTAGAGCAAGTCCAGATGGTCGGTGCCCAGACGGCGCAGGCTGTCTTCCACATCCTCCACGATGCTCTTGGCGGACAGGTCACGGTAGACCGTCACGCCGTCCACCACCTTGTGGAGCACAGGGGTCTTGTGCCGCCATTCCAGACCGCACTTGGTGGAAAGGATGACCTTGTCCCGGTCGATGTGGCGCAGGGCCTCGCCCACGACTTCCTCACTGTGGTAAAGGCCGTAGATGGGGGCGGTGTCCACCCAGACGATGCCCTGCTCCACAGCAGTTTCGATGGCTTTCACCGAAAGGGCGTCGTCGTTGTCGCCCCACCAGCTGCCGCCGCCGATGGCCCAGGTGCCCAGCCCCAGAAAAGGAGCGGACAGGCCGCTTTTGCCGATGTTGATGTTCTGCATATACTTACCCTCCGTGCCAGTAGTGTTCCCCGCAATGGAAACACCTCATTCAATCTCTGGCATTCTTTGTTGTGTTTTTCATCATGATCTATAAAAAAGAGAGCTGCGCGCCGGGAAAGCCCCGTACCGCAGCTCTCTTCTTACAGCTTAGATATTGCCGAACTCGCTCAGTTTCAACGTCTCGTTGTGGGTCTCGGCCCAGCGGATGGCCCAGTCAGAGGTGAACAGGAGCAGGCGGTTGCCTTTCATGTCCTCCACAGCCTTGGTGTCGCTGGTCAGGTCGAGGTCCCGCAGCACATAGGTGTCGGGGTCGTTCTGGATCCACCGCAGCTGCTCAAAGGGGAGCTGCTGCATCCGGATCTCCACGTTGTACTCGGTGTTCAGGCGGTACTCCAGCACTTCCAGCTGCAGCACGCCGACCACGCCGACCACGACCTCTTCCATACCGCCGCCCACTTCGCGGAAGATCTGGATAGCGCCCTCCTGGGCGATCTGCTCCATACCCTTCACGAACTGTTTGCGCTTCATGGTGTCCTTCTGCTCGATGCGGGCAAAGTGCTCGGGAGAGAAGGTAGGGATGCCGGCGAACTGGACTTTCTTCTTGCCGGTGCACAGAGTGTCACCGATGGAGAAGATGCCCGGGTCGAACAGGCCGATAATATCGCCTGCATAGGCCTCGTCCACAATGGCGCGGTCCTGCGCCATCAGCTGGGTGCCGGTGGCCAGCTTGATGTTCTTGCCCTCCTGCACATGGTAGGCTTCCATGCCCCGCTCGAACTTGCCGGAGCAGATGCGCATGAAGGCGATGCGGTCGCGGTGGGCCTTGTTCATGTTAGCCTGGATCTTGAAAATGAAGGCCGAGAACTCATCGCGGCAGGGGTCTACCGGCTCACCGGTCAGGCTGTCCACACGGGCCAGCGGGGGAGGGGTGAGGCGGAGGAAGTTCTCGAGGAAGGGCTCCACGCCGAAGTTGGTCAGGGCAGAACCGAAGAAGACGGGGCTCAGCTCGCCCTTCAGCACCTTGTCCAGATCGAACTCTTCGGCGGCACCGTCCAGCAGCTCGATCTCATCCGCCAGCTGCTGATGCAGGTAGGGGGTGAGCAGCTCGTCCAGTGCGGGATCGCCCAGCTCGGCCTCGGTCTCCTCGACCTTCTTCACGCCGTTGGCGCGGCCGTCGCTGGAAAAAGCCAGCACCTTGCGGGTGTTGCGGTCGAACACGCCCTTGAACTCCTTGCCGCAGCCGATGGGCCAGTTCATGGGGTAGGTCTTGATGCCCAGAATTTCCTCGATGTTCTCCATCAGCTCAAAGGGGTCGCGGGCCTCGCGGTCCATCTTGTTGATGAAGGTGAAGATGGGGATGTGGCGCAGGGTGCAGACCTTGAACAGCTTGATGGTCTGGGCCTCGACGCCTTTTGCAGCGTCAATGACCATGACAGCCGAGTCGGCTGCCATCAGGGTGCGGTAGGTATCTTCCGAGAAGTCCTGATGGCCCGGGGTGTCCAGAATGTTGACGCACTTGCCGGCATAGTTGAACTGAAGCACAGAGGAAGTGACGGAAATACCGCGCTGCTTCTCAATGTCCATCCAGTCAGAGACGGCGTGCTTTGCGCTCTGCTTGCCCTTGACGGAACCTGCCTGGTTGATGGCTCCGCCGTACAGCAGCAGCTTTTCGGTCAGCGTCGTTTTACCGGCGTCGGGATGGCTGATGATCGCAAACGTCCGGCGGCGCTCGATTTCTTCACGATTAGTCATATAAGTTCTATTCTCCTGAGATGCGGCCCGTGGGCCGAGTGGATGTAGAGACAATGTTCTGTCGATTTACATGGGAGAGTCTCCTCACAAAAATGCATACAACGCTTATTTTAACAGAAAACCTACATGGATGCAAGAGTTTTTGCTATTTTTTCAGAACAAGGCAGGGCAGGGGCGCTGTATCGGCCCAGTTGGCAAAATCACACACCAGTACGGTGTATTTTTCCAGAGGGAGGGCCCGGAGCCAGCGGAGGATGCTCTGCTTCTCGTCTGAGCCGATGACCCGCCCGCTGTAGAGGATGGCGCTGAGCACGCCGCCGGTGCGCAGGGCGGTGAGGGCAGCTTCCAGTGCCGGGATGCTGCTGTCTGCCGTGGAGAACACGGCGTGGTCGGCCCCGGGCAGCCAGCCAAAGTTGAACATCACGATGTCGGCGGTGCCGGGTGAGACATAGTGCAGCAGGTTTGCATGGCTGTCGCAGTGCAGCTCGGCGGCAAGCACCTGCTTTTCGAGGTTGGCCCGGGTGGACGCGATGGCCTCCGGCTGGATGTCGAAGCCCAGCACCCTGCCCTCTGGCCCGGTCAGGCGGCAGAGAAAGGCCGTGTCGCCGCCGTTGCCGCAGGTGGCATCAATGCACAGGTCGGCCCCGGGCAGATGGGTGGCAAGGTAATCCTGCACAAAATGGACAGCGGTCAGGTCGGGGGTGCGGCGGCGGACGAGGTGCCCGCCCTCCTCAGCAAAGGCGAACTTTTTCCAGAACGCCATCTCCCCCTTGTCGGCAGGCAGGGGGGCCGTGAACACTGTGGCTGCCTCCCGGTCATAGCCGCCGAAGCGGCGGAGAACTTCTTTCAGCAGGTAAGAGCCGTAGCCCTTCCGCCGCCACTGGGGCAGGACGGACAGGGCCGTGATGTCGGCTCCCTTCGGGGCTGGGGTCAGCGCACACTGGCCGATGATGTCGGCCTCTTTATAAAGGGCAAAGCCTGTTTCGGTGACAGAAAGCTTCATAAGGCCTCCTTTGGACTTTTTAGACTTTATTTCACATATTCTTCACTGGGGACACGATTGATTTTCACAATTAGCAGATAGAATAATAACGTGCCAGAAAGGAGCGGAACAAGACCCTCCGCTGGCCGTATCCCTTCAGGAAAGGAAGTAATACAATGGATGAAAATAAATGGGAATATGACTATTCCTCTTCCAATAATTCTGCCGGAGATACCGGCTATCCCAACGTGGGGTCCAGTGGCATGAACACGGCCAATACCGCGTCGAACTTCAGTGAGAGCACTGGCGCAGGTGCTGCCCCCGGCGGCACTACCACGCCCCCTCCCGCAGGCCCTGCACAGAACGCAGCCCCTGCCGCGCCCGCGCCGAAGAAACCGAAAAAGAAACGGAACACCGGCAAGGCGGCAAGGAGCATCGTTGCTCTGGTGCTGGCCGCAGCCATGGGCTTCATGGGCGGCTTTGTGGGTGCACGCTTCGGCGGCAACAACAAGGTCGTCATCCAGCAGGTGGAGCGTTCCAGCAGCGCGGCAGCAGATTCTGACAGCGCAGCGGACGGCACCACTGTTTCCGGCGGCATGACCACCGCCGAGGTGGCCAAGACCGTCAGCCCCAGCGTTGTGGTCATCACCACCGAGCAGGTGGTCTACTCCCAGTGGTCCTGGTACGGCCAGAGCCAGGTGGAGAGCGGTGCCGGTTCCGGCGTCATCATCAGCTCTGACGGTTACATCCTGACCTGTGACCATGTGGTGGAAGGTGCTTCCAACATCAAAGTCACCATCGACGATAAAGATTATACGGCAACGGTCGTGGGCGAAGATTCCACCAGCGACATTGCCGTCATCAAAATCGATGCCGACGGCCTGACCCCCGCCATCGTAGGCGACAGCGACAAGCTGACCGTGGGCGACGGCGTTGTGGCCGTGGGCAACCCGCTGGGTGAGCTGGGCGGCACCGTCACCAGCGGCATCGTCAGCGCCCTGAACCGCAGTGTTACCATTCAGGGTTCCAGCTCCGTCAACACCATGTCCCTGATCCAGATGGATGCCTCCGTCAGCCCCGGCAACTCCGGCGGCGGCCTGTTCAACATGAACGGCGAACTGGTGGGCATCGTCAATGCAAAGTCCTCTGACTCCGACGCTGAGGGTCTGGGCTTCGCGATCCCCATCAATGATGCCATCAAGGTGGCACAGGATCTGCTGGAAAACGGCTATGTTACCGGACGTCCCTATATGGGCATCACCTATCTGGCCGTCACTGACCAGCAGACGGCAGCACAGCTGGGCGTCAACGCCTACGGCATTTATGTCGTGGATGTCGTCTCCGGCGGCCCCGCTGATAAGGCCGGTCTGAAGGCAGGCGACCGCATCGTGAGCGTGGATAACACCGAAGTGGCTCAGAAATCCGACCTGAGCTCCATCATGCAGGAGCACTCCGCCGGTGATACCCTGAGCATCGTGATCGCCCGCGATGGCCAGATGCAGACGGTCAGCCTGACTCTGGGCGAAAAGAATGCCTCCAACAGCGGCAGCAACAGCAATGGTGCAGCCCGTCAGGAGACTCCCGCCGAGTCTGCACAGCAGACCCCGCAGGGCTAAATCAAGACATTCCCGGATGAAGTTCCTTTCTTCTTGTTGGGCGGTCTGCCGCAGAAATGCGGCGGGCCGCTTTTTTTGTTTTTACATCAGGCCGAAGATGGTCGCACTGCAGGGCCGCAGGGTCACTTCGCCGCCGCAGACCCGGCTGGGGCCTTTCCAGAGGGCCGAGGAAACGCCGTCGCTCAGCAGCTTCCACTGCCCGTCGGGCAGCTTTACCCGCTTCTCTTCCTCTGTGGGATTGTAGAACACGCAGAGCGCTTTCCATGCGGCACCGTCCCCGGGGACAGCGGGCAGCGTCCAGCCCACCATCGGCTGTTCCAGCGAGAAGAACCGGATGGCCGCAGGGCTGGCTTTATCCGAGGCGCTCAGCCGGGGAAACTGTGCCCGCAGGCCCAGCAGGCCCCGGTAGTAGTCCACGAGGGCGTGGAACTGTGCGGCCCGCTTCCAATCCAGACGGTTGAGAGCAGGGGAAGAGCGGTAGCTGTTGCCCTGTCCCTTTTTGGTGCGGGCAAACTCCTCACCGGCCTGCATGAAAGGCATTCCCATGCAGGTGAGATAGATGCCTGCCGCCAGCCGGTTCTGGGCCAGCGCCGCCGAGTCCATGGCGGAGTATTCGGGCTGGTCATACCGGACGAGAAGGAGCTTGTCCCAGAGGGTGAAATTGTCGTGGGCCGAGACGTAGCTGACGATCTGAGAGGGGGAGTGGGGCGGCAGCTTATCGCTGCGGCACCACGCCGCCACAGCCCCGCCGATGTCCCAGAAGCTGCCCGGCTTCCCCTCCACATAGCCCGGTTCCCGGGCGTCGAAGCAGCCGCCCTTGATGACGTCCCGGGTGTTGTCGCAGAAGATGCCAATGCGGTCGGAGAACATGGCGAGGTTGGCCTTGTTGGCCTCGTACCGGTGGAGCTGGCTCCCGCCGCCCTGCCAGGGCTCACCATACATCAGGATATCTTTGCCGCCGGGCAGGGCGTCCAGCGCGGCTCGCAGCTCGTTCATGGTATCCATATCGTAGAGGCCCATCAGGTCGAACCGGAAGCCGTCGATGTGGTATTCCTGGGCCCAGTAGAGCACCGAATCGATGAGGTATTTCCGGGCCATGGGCCGCTCACTGGCAAACTCGTTGCCGCAGCCGCTGCCATTGGAGAAACTGCCGTCCGGATTCTGCCGGAAGAAATAGTAGGGCACGGTGTCGTTCAGGGGGTTCTCGTTGCGGTACATATGGTTATATACCACGTCCATGATGACGCCGATGCCTGCGCCGTGGAGGGCGGCGATCATCTCCTTGCACTCCCGTACCCGCACTTCACCTTTGGTGGGGTCGGTGGAGTAACTGCCCTCCGGCACATTGAAGTTGGTGGGGTCATAGCCCCAGTTGTACTGCCGGGTCAGAGGGCGGCTCTCGTCCACGCTGCCGAAATCAAAGATGGGCATCAGCTGCACATAGCCCACCCCCAGCCGCTTAAGGTAATCGAGGCCGGTGGGAAAGGTGCCCGCTGAGGAGAGGGTAGTGCCCTGCTGGGTAAAGGCCATGAATTTGCCCCGCCAGCCGTTCCGCACACCACTGGCGGGGTCCTGGGAGAAGTCCCGGACGCTGACCTCCCACACCGTCCGGCGGGAGGCCGGGATATTCACCCGGTGGTCGTGGAGCCAGTCCGGCGGGTCGATGCGGGGCAGGTCGAGGATCATGCTCCGCCGCCCGTTGACGCCGACCGACCGGGCGTAGGGATCGCCGGTCTCGTGGCGCTTTCCATCCACCGTGATGGTGAAGGTATAGTACCGCCCGTGCTGGTCGCCGGGCAGGTAGACCGTCCACAGGCCCTGCGGGTGTTTTTCCAGCGGCAGAGTGCCCACACGGGCCCCGCCGTCGCCCCGGCGGTAAAGGTTCACCGATACGCTCTCTGCCGTGGGGGCCCAGAGCCGCAGCCGGGTGCCGGAGGGAGAGTATTCCGGGCCGAGAGGACCGGTATAGGTGTTCTGTCGGGCAAAGTCGCTGCTCTCAAACAGCGTTTTCCAGTCCGCAGGGGTATTCATTGGCATCCATTCCCTTCTCATCATCAAATATATACAAATTTAGTGTAACCGCCCATCCCCGGATTTTCAAGACTTTTCTTGCAAAAGGCCGCAAACTACACTATACTGGAAAAAACGCAGAACGGAGGCAGGCTATGGCATACACCGACGATTGGGAGAGCTTGATGAACGGAGTGTTCGGCCCGGGCGGCAGGCTGCGCTTCACCCCGCAGGAGCCCGCAAAGCAGGAGAAAGCACCCGAAAAAACAGCAGGCCTGCCCGACCTGAATGCGGCTCTGCTCCAGCAGCAGAAAAAGCTGGACGAGATGCTCAAAAAACAGAACGCAGAGATGCGGGGCGGCACGGCAGAAGACGCACTGGCCCAGAGCCGGAAGATGCTGCAGGACATGGAGGCCGACGGCCTGCTGGCCAAAGGAACCACTGAGGTGAAGCAGGAACATCTGGGCAGTTTTGAAGGGCTGGCCGATGAGGTGAAAAAGACGGTTCTGGGGCAGGATGCCTATGTGGAGGGCGTGGTGCGGGCCATGCGCCGCCCCTTCGTGCTGGGGACAGAGCCCCCCACGGCCCGGAACGTTATCCTGCTCAGCGGTGCGCCGGGCACCGGGCGGCATTTTGCCCTGACCGAGACAGCCCGCTGCATGGCGGCGAGGGGTCTGCTGCGAAGCGAGAAACTTGCAGTCATGGACCTGGCCCTCTACCCCAACTCTGGGGCAGAAAAGCTCTTTTTACAGGATTTGTATGCCGCCCTTCATGCGCCCGGGGAGATCCTGATATTCGAGCACTATGAGAACTGTTACCCGGGCTTCCTCAAAACGCTGTCCGATTTGGCGGTAAAGGGCAGTGCGCCCCTGTCCAGCCGGTATCTCGTGAATAAAGAAGGCATCCTCGTGGACGCCGGGACGGCACTGGCTCCCGGGGCCGTCAGCAGTATCACCCCCTGCGGGAAGTATCTCATCTTCTTCTCTCAGCGGGGCCGGGAGGCGTTGGCGGATAAGTTCGGCGCTCCCTTCGTCTCGGCGCTGGGGGATGTCTGCGAGACGAAAGCCTTTGCCCGGGAAGACCTCGCGGCTCTTGCGGCTCAGCAGCTCAACGCACTGGCCGCAAAAGTGCACGCCCGTCTGGGCCTGACCCTTGCCGCCGGGGCCGATGTGCGGGACTATGTGGCCGCGCAGTGCAGCCCAAAACAGGGGGCCGCCGGACTTGCGGCCTGCTGTGATAAGATATTCCGGGCCCTGAGCGAATACTGTCTTCAGACGGATAAGACCCTCACCGGAACTGTCAGCCTGACGGCCCGGGAGGATGGCATCGACTTTGCCCTCAACGACGCTGCACCGCAGAAGCTGTTCGACCTGCTGCCCGCCGCCTACACCGGGGCCGTGGAGGAGATAAAGCAGGAGCTGAACGACCTTGTGGGTCTGGCCCCGGTCAAGAAATATGTGTTCGGTCTGGCCGATAACATTCAGGTGCAGCAGCGCCGGGCGGCGGCAGGCTTCAAGACAGCCAGCCTTTCCATGCATATGATATTCACTGGAAACCCCGGCACCGGCAAGACCACCATCGCCCGGCTGGTGGCAAAGTACCTCAAGGCCATCGGTGCCCTCAAGGGCGGGCAGCTGGTGGAGGTGAGCCGGGGCGACCTTGTGGGCCGCTACACCGGCCACACAGCCCCCTTGACCAACAGCGTCATCGAGAGTGCACTGGGCGGTGTCCTCTTCATCGATGAAGCTTACAGCCTCTACCGGGGCGAACAGGACAGCTTCGGCCTCGAGGCCATCGATACACTGGTGAAGGGGATGGAAGACCACCGGGACGAGCTGGTGGTCATTCTGGCGGGCTATACCAAAGAGATGGATACTTTCCTTACTGCCAACAGCGGCCTTGCCAGCCGGTTCCCCAATAAGATAGAATTTCCGGATTACACCGCCGACGAGCTGCTGGACATCACGAATGTTCTGGCCAAAGGCAAGGGCTACCGGCTGGCCGAGAGCTGCACCTTCCCGCTGCTGGGCTATTACAAGCGCCGTCAGGCGCTGGATGCCCGCACCGCGGGCAATGGCCGTCTGGCCCGCAACACGCTGGAAAAGGCCATCTTCAACCAGAGCCGCCGCCTTGTAGCGGAGCCTGCCGCAGAACTTGACCTCATCCTGCCCAGCGACCTGGAATTTGAAGAATGAACAGAGAAAAGGGCTGATGGTTCGCTGGCGCGAAGGTTTAAATTGCTCTGATTGCAGAGAAACGTTCTCTTTTGCGTACCAAAAGAGAACCAGAAAAGTACCCGCTCTGAGAGGCTCGGCGGTGGCAAAGCCATGAAAGCCCCAGTGGGGCTTTCATGTCCGACAGTCCGGTTTGCGGAGCAAATGCCGCGTGTTCAGCGCGGCAAGGACAGGGGGCACGGGAAAGGGGCTGCACGCCCCTTTCAGACCCCAAAGAAGAAGTAGAAATCACAAAAAGCTAGCGCCGCGCCGTTCAGTGAAGTGCACTCCGTCAA
>ERZ808240.4087-NODE-4087-length-13356-cov-4.192993_pt1 | contig 13356 bp, 9 predicted proteins | sample MGYA00521084_ERZ808240 | MGnify/ENA primary metagenome ERZ808240 (study PRJEB31516, sample SAMN03275571) | gut metagenome | biome: mammalia-associated habitat; material: feces | host: Papio cynocephalus | place: Kenya | collected 2012-08-06 ... | reverse complement strand
CATTCTGCATCAAGCCGCTCGACGAGGCCACCATTCTGGCGTCTGTCGAGAAGACCGGCTGCGCGGTTACCGCCGAGGAACATTCCGTCATCGGCGGCCTGGGCGGCGCCGTTGCCGAGTGCCTGGCCGAAAACCATCCGGCCCCGCTTGTTCGCGTGGGCATGCAGGATTGCTTCGGCACGTCGGCCAGCTTCGAGGAGCTGCTTGTGGAGTTCCGCATGGACGCCGCGTCCATCGCCGAAGCCGCGAAGAAGGCAATCGCGCGCAAATAGCGGTTCGCTTCAATAAAGCATTGAAAGGCCGGGCCTTATGGCTTGGCCTTTTTGCTTTCCGTATGTTCGAGGGGGACGACAGCGTAAACGATGCTGCGATTGCCGAAAACGGCGGCAGGCCCTGGCTGGGGTCGTCTGTGTTCATATTTGTTCTTCACTCCAATATGAAACACAGCCAGCGACGCGCATAGTGAGCCGAAGGCGAACGGTAGCCGAGCGTGGCCCCAGCAGGGCCTGTCGCCGCTTTCGGCAATCTGAGGATTTTCAGGCTCTGTTCATGACGGTGTTTGTTTCGTAACGAAGCACGCGCTAGGTGCATGTCTTGGTAGAATAGCCAGGTTGAGTCCAGTAACCATGATTTGAACGGAGCATTCTGTGACGAACACCAATGACGCGCGACGTCGCGATCCTCGTGCTACGGGGGCAACGCCGCGGGTGACGCCGCCTGCGGGCCGTCATGCAGCCCATGCGGGTGCGAGCGTCGCTTCTCCTGCGGATACCGCTTCGGCGGGCCGCATTCAACGCCCCCAATCTACGGGAGCTCTTCCTATGAACAATCAGGCGCCTGCCGCCCATGCGGGCCATGCGCGCCGCACGGCCGCTCAGCCGGCAATTCGTCCCGACCTGTCGGCCACGCTTCCGTCGCTTTCCGTCGAAGACGCGCAGCAGTCCCAGCCCATGGGCGCGCCCGTCATCACGTTCGACCATGTGACGAAGGTGTACCCGGCGCAGCCGAACAAGCCGTCGCTGCACGATATCTCGCTGCAGATTTATGCAGGCGAATTCGTGTTTCTGGTCGGTCATTCCGGTTCGGGCAAATCCACGTTCATCAAGCTCATCACGCGCGAGCTGAAGCCCACGCAGGGCCATATCTACGTCGCCGACGAAGACCTCACCACCATGCGCAATTGGCGCGTGCCGTACCTGCGCCGCAACATTGGCTGCGTGTTCCAAGACTTCAAGCTGCTGCCGAACAAGACCGTGTTCGAGAACGTCTCGTTCGCATTGGAGGTTATCGGCAAAAGCCGCCATGTCATTAAAACGCAGGTTCCCGAGGTGTTGCGCCTGGTCGGCTTGCAAGACAAGCTGAACAAGCGTCCCGATCAGCTTTCTGGCGGCGAGCAGCAGCGCGTGTCCATTGCCCGCGCCATCGTGAACCGCCCGCCGCTTTTGGTGTGCGACGAGCCCACGGGCAACCTCGACCCGCAAACTTCGCGCGGCATCATGGACTTGCTCGAGCGCATTAACCGCACGGGCACTACGGTGCTGGTGGCGACGCATGACCGCGAAATGGTCGATAACATGCGCCGCCGCGTTATCGCGCTCGACAACGGCCATCTGACCCGCGACCAAGATAGGGGTGTGTACGGCTTCGATGTCTAGTCTTTTCTATTTCTTCAAAGAATCGCTCACGGGCTTCACGCGAAACCTTTCCACGACGCTCGGCTCGATTATCACCATTTTCCTGTCGCTGCTGATCATCGGCATCTTCTTCGTCGGCGGCCTTATCGTGGACAACACGGTGAAGTCGGTCGAAGATAAGGTTTCAATCACGGCTTACGTCGACGATGAGGCCGAGCAGTCCGATATCGATGCGGTGATGAGCGCCATCGAGAAGATGAACGGCGTGGAAAGCGTCGGCTTCACCACGAAAGAGCAGGCTCTGGAGAATTTCAGCAACTCCATGAGCTCGAGCGACATCGTGGCCCAGCTCGACGGCATGAACCCCCTGCCGGCGTCCATCGACGTTGAGCTTGCCGACCCGCAGATGGTCGAGGGCATCGCCGACCAGATTGCCTCGAATTCGACGTTCGCGAAAATCGCCGACGAAGACAACCCGGCCGACAGCATCAAATACGGCCAGAGCAGCGTGAAACGCCTGTTCGAGCTCACGAATTACATCCGTTATATCGGCGTTGCGCTTATCGCCCTGCTCATCTTCATCGCGTTGGTGTTTATCAACAACACCATTCGCTTGGCCATCTTGGCGCGCCGCAAGGAAATCGCCATCATGCGCCTGGTGGGCGCGAGCAACGGCTTCATCCGCGGGCCGTTCCTCATGGAGGGCGCGATGCACGCCATCATCGGCTCGGTGCTTGCCATCGTTTCGATTGAACTGCTTCGTCGCTTCGCCTTGCCGCACGTGTCCAACACGCTGGCTTGGCTGCCTATCGACCTTCCCATGGGGTCGTATCTGATGATTTACGGCGTGCTCGTCATCGCCGGCTTGGTAATTGCGGGCATCGGCTCGCTGTTCGCCATGCGACGCTACCTGAAGGTGTAACTAACGCTTATGTCTACGTCTATGCGACAACGCAAAGGCCATATTGACGCAACTACTCGCAACGCGCGCATCATAAAGCACCTCGCTTTATGCATGTGCGCGATTGCGCTTTTTTGCGCCGGTTTCGTCGTGCGCGGAAACCACGATCTGATGGTTCGCCTCGGCGTTGAGGAATCGGAATCGAAGGTTGCTTCCACGACGGGCTCGGCCGATTCGGGCGAGGTGGCATCGCGCCTCAACGAGGTCGAGGGAATCCTGTCGAAGTCGAGCCTGGATTCCTATGACGCCGATGCGAGCACGTCTGCGGTGCTGCAATCGTTCCTTACTTCAACGAACGATTCGTTCACGCGCTACTATTCGGCCGACCGTTATTCGTCGTATGTCGACGTCACCGCTTCGGAAGACTATCCAGGCGTGGGGGTATTTTTCTCGGAGTACAACGGCCAGGCCTACGCGCTGGATGTTTTCGAGAACTCGTCAGCGTCAGATTCGGGCGTTATGCCGGGCGATTTCGTGGTGGCCATCGATGGCGATCGCTCCCAGCAATGGTCGGCAACCGAAACCATCAATGCCGTGCAGCGCGAGGCCGGCTCGACGGTCGTCATCACGTGGCGTAGACCCACTTCGCTCGATGCGTCGGGCGGCGATGAGTTCACCACGACGCTCGTGTGCACCGATTACACCGAGCCCAATGTAACCGCGCAGCTGCAAGACGGCGTGGGCTATATCAGGTTGCGCCAATTCACCCAAAACGCCGATTCTTTGGTGCGTCAGGCTATCGACCAACTTTCTGGCCAAGGCGCCAAGTCGTTCGTGCTCGATTTGCGCGATAACCCCGGCGGCTACTTGAACAAGGCCGTCGACGTGGCTTCGCTGTTCGTGAAGAGTGGTGTGGTCGTGGAAATCGACACGGTTGATGCGCAGACCACCAAGCAGGTTTCGGGCAACGTGTCCACCGATGCACCTTTGGTGGTGCTGGTGAATGGAAACACGGCCGGCTCGGCCGAAGTGTTGGCAGCGGCATTGCGCGATTCTCAGCGTGCCACGCTGGTCGGCGTGAACACCATGGGACGCGGTTCGGTGCAGGTGACGAAGCCCCTGTCGTTCGGTGGGGCGCTGCGCTATACCGCCGCGCGCTACAAGAGTCCGTCGGGCTATAGCATTGACGGCGTGGGCGTATCGCCCGATGTGGTGATTTCGTTGCGCGAGGGCGCTTCGACCGACAACCAGAAAGACATCGCCGTGGAAACCGCGGCATCGCTTGTGACCGATTAGGCCTGTTCGCCGCTCGGCTTCTTTTGCGTTGCTGCGACGCCTTGCCGAATCGGCGTGCGGGGTCGTCTGCGCCCAAGCTCGCCTCATCCAAAGTCTAAGCGCAGCCAGTGGAGCGCTTGGTGATCGCAGCGACGGTAGCCGAACGTGGCTCCTGTATACCGATCGGGCAAGGCGTCTGACGATTCGAAAGGACTTCTCTATGGCTCGTTCTCGCACTCGGAAGCGTTCTGCCCGTCGCACTGCCCGCATTTTGCCGCAAGGCGTTTTGAAAATGTCGGGCGCGGGGTATGGCTTTGTGCAAACATCCGAGGGCGAGTTCTTCATTCCTGCCTCGAAGACCGCCGATGCGTTCGATGGCGATGTGGTCGAGGTGGCGCGCATTCATGAAAACGATTCCGAGCCTGGCTTTGAGGATAGACTTCGCGCCCGCGTGGTGCGCGTAGTTGGACGTGCGCATGAGACGGTTGTGGGCCGTTACGAAATCGCCGAGCCTTTCGGCGTGGTGGTTCCTGAAGACCCGCGCATCAAGCACGACATCTTCACCTTGCGCCGCGATGCTCCGCATGTGCAAGACGGCGACATCGTGCGCGTGCGCATGACGTCGTACCCATCGAAGCGCGAGCCCGCCCAGGGCATTGTGGAAGAAGTGCTGGGGCATGAAGGCGAGCCTGGCGCCGACGTCGACCTCATCATCGCGCGCCATAAGCTTGCGACGACGTTTTCGGCGGAATCGCTCGCCGAGGTAGCCGATGCGCGGGTCGACTCCATGCAGGCGCTCGCCAGCGGTCGATATGCCGACTTCACGCAGAAGCTTGTGTTCACCATCGATCCTGACGATGCGAAAGATTTTGACGACGCGGTAGGCATTCGAAGCGTCTCTCTCGCCGGCGCTGCGACGCTCGAGGCGGCGGAGGCCGCTGCTTCTGATGAGAACTGTGCTGATGAGGGCTTAAAACGCTATTACGTGCTGGGCGTGCACATCGCAGACGTGTCGCAGTATGTGCCTTGGAACTCGCATGTAGATTTGGAAGCCCGCGAGCGCGCGACGAGCGTGTATCTGGTCGATCGCGTGTTGCCTATGCTGCCCGAGAAGCTTTCGAACGACGTATGCTCCCTTCGTCCGAATGAAGAGCGACGCGCGATGAGCGTCGAGATGCTTATTGACGAATCGGGCGAGGTGCGAGACGTCCGCATAATCCCATCGGTCATATGCTCGAAGGCACGATTGACCTACGGCGTGGCCCAGGCTTCGCTCGAAGCTCGTCGGGCGAGTGACGACGCCGCAGCCGAGGCGGCCGTGCAACTGGCGGCTGGACGTTATGCCCGCGAGGTTGCGGATGCGATTGTCGTCCTTGACGAAGTTGCCCACGCCCTGCATGCCAATCGCGTGCGTCGTGGCGGCATGGATTTTGAAAGTGAAGAGGCCAAGGTGCGCCTTGCCGCCGACGGCACCCCTGTAGGCGTTGCCATTCGCCGCAAGACAGATGCCACGGCGTTGGTCGAAGAAGCGATGATAGCCGCGAACGAGGCCGTCGCGCGATTCTTGCGCGATGCGGGCATCGCCTCGATATATCGCGTTCACGAGAAGCCCGCCTCGGGAGATTTGGCCGAATTGGTGCCCATTCTTCAAGAATTCGGGTATGACAAGCATGTGTCTCTCGCGCATTTTCGGGCGGGTGACCCGTTCGCCATTCAGCGTGTGCTAGATTTCGCGCGCGGACGCTCCGAGGAATTTCTCGTGTCGTCTCTTGTGGTGCGCGCAATGCGCCGCGCGGTGTATTCGGATTCTTGCGAAGGACATTTCGGCTTGGCGAGCCAGGCGTATGCCCATTTCACCAGTCCTATTCGACGCTACCCCGACCTTATGGTGCATCGCATGGTGAAGGTGGCGCTGTTTGGGCGCACGGGGGAGACGTCGGGGCTCGAATCGGCCATGGCTCGTATCGCCGATCACTCTTCGACGGCGGAGCGAACCGCCGAAGAAGCCGCGCGTGAATCCCAAGAATTGAAACTCTATGAGCTTTTGGGACAGCGCGTGGGCGAAGAAGCCGACGGCATAATCTCGGGCGTAATGGCGCAAGGCTTCTTCGTGCGCTTGCCCGATACGTGCGAGGGGTTCGTGTCGCTGCGCGATGCGGGCGAGTACTTCGTGCTCGACGCCCAGCGGCGAGTGCTGTTTGGCTCCGATTCCGCCGAGATGTACCGGCTCGGCATGAAGGTGCGCGTGCGAATTTCCTCCGTGTATCCTTATGCGCGTCGTGCCGATTTCACGCTGCTGCGACGCATTGGCCCGAGGGTCATCATGCATTCGTAGCCCGAATGGCTTGCCGCCTTGGGCGGCGCTTCGTTGGATCGCGATCCGGTGAAGCCTCCGTGAACGTATTCTTCAGGCGCGTCTGTTTAGATCGGGATTCATGGCGATGGGGCTATTCGTCCAGAGACGCCCTTGCCACGGTTTTGCTCTCCATGGCGGCGCGCTATACTGAAACGTTGCTAAACGTTAGGGAAGGGGCCGCCATGGCAATGGAAGACGTACTTTCGCATATGTGCGCATCGCGAACGCTGCATCGGGGGCGCTCGCTTGCAGCCGGCGGCCGATCGGTATATGACCGGCGTGTGCGCTACGACGGCGAAACTACGGTGATCAATGCTCTTGTCGCATCGCAGACCAGCGCGAATGAGGGTTATCGCGTAATGGTAGCCCTCAACGAAGATGCCCATTCCATTGAGGATTACTCGTGTACGTGCCCCGCCGCGTTCCAATATGACGGCATGTGCAAACACTCTGTGGCCCTTGCGCTCGATTTCGAGGCGCGCCCCGATAGCTTCGCCGGCTTTCGCCGCGATCGAGCGGCCGCGTCGTCCGACTGCATCACCGCGTTCATGCAGCGCGCCGAGCGTCTCGAGCGCGATGACACGCCCGAGAACAGCGTCGATGTTCTTTGCGATTTCACGGTGGAATACGGCCAATGGTCGGTGGGCTTGCGGGTATCGGCGGGCAATGCGTCGTACATCGTGAAGAACATTTCAGACTTTTGCCAGCGCCTGGCGGACGGCAGCTATTTCGAATATGGGAAGAAGCTCGCGTTCGCGCATGTGCCGTCGCGCTTCACCGAACGTGGGCGCGCTATCGCGCAGCTGGTATGCGGCATCGAGGAATCCCAACGACGCGGCGCGCCTTTGACATCGTGGCGCTATGCGGCGCCGCGCGTGGGACGCACCATGGCGCTTTCGGAAAGCGACCTGGCCGATTTGTTTGATGCGCTTGACGGCGAATGGTTTTCCATCAAGGGCGAAGACGGTTTTACGCCTAGCGCGGCGCATGTGCGCATCGTCGATTCCGACCCTGACATCTCGCTTGCGTTGCGCCCTGTCGCGCGTGGAGGCTACACCATAGAACGCGACGAGCAAATTTGGCTTGCGGGTCGCGGCGGCACGCTATTCGTGTGGTTGGGCGGCAGCGAGGTGCATCGCTGCTCGCGTGATTTCGCGAAATGCTCCGATTTTCTGCGCGGTGTGTACGGCAGCGAAGAGAACAAACCGTTCGTGGCCGAGCGAGACATGCCGCTGTTCTGCGCCACGGCGCTTCCCGCCATTGAAAAACGGTTGCACGTGGATCTCCCGAAAGACGTAGAGCAATACCGCCCGCGCCCGTGCAACCTGGAGTTTTTCTTCGACAAAGACAAAAAGAATGTGGTCATGCGCGCGCAAGCGAGCTATGGCGACGCGAAATTCGACATGATTGGCGAGTTGACCGATCGCCCCGAACCCGAAGGCGAAGGCCCACGACCCGTGCGCGACGTGAAGCGCGAGGCTCAGGCTCGGACGCTTGCGGCCCGCTATTTCGGTGACGGGTGCACCATGGCGCTTTCGGATGGCGATGCTGTGGGATCGCTTCTATATGGCGGTCTGGCCGAATTCCGCAATTTGGGCACGGTATACACCACGCCGGCGTTCGATCGGCTTATTCGCGACGTGAAGCCTCGCGTTACCATGGGCGTGTCGCTTTCGGGCAACCTCATCAATTTGGCGATCGATTCGGGCGACTTGCCGAAAGATGAGCTGTCGGCGCTGCTTTCGAGCTATCGCGCCCGCAAGCGGTACCATCGTCTGCGCAGTGGGGCGTTCATCGACCTGAAAGAAGCCGACCTGGCGCAGCTCGATCGGCTCGCGGGCGATTTGGGCTTGACGGCGCGCGAGCTTTCGAGCGGCCATGCGCTTTTGCCGGCGTATCGCGCGTTTTATTTGAATGAAGAGGCCGATCTCGACCGCGATCGCAGCTTTATGCAATACGTCGAGCACTTCAAGGCCGTGAACGAAGCCGACTATGAATTGTCGAAGTCGTTGCGCGGCGTGCTGCGTCCTTACCAGGCGGCGGGCTTCCGGTGGCTTTCGGCGCGCTGCGATGCCGGGTTCGGCGGCGTTTTGGCCGACGAAATGGGTTTGGGCAAATCGCTGCAGCTCATTTCGCTGTTGCTCGCTCGCCGCAATTCCGCTGCCGACAAGCCGAGCCTCATCGTATGCCCGGCGTCGCTTGTGTACAACTGGACGGCCGAATTCGAGCGATTCGCGCCTGAGCTGGATGTGGTGGCCGTGGCGGGAGGCGCGCAAGAGCGCAAGGCGTTGCGGTCGGCGGCGTTTTCTGGCTCGGCGCGTCCCGATGTGCTAGTAACGTCGTACGATCTGCTGCGCATCGATGCAGACGACTGGTCAACGCGCGAATTGTTCATATGCGCGCTCGACGAGGCTCAATACATCAAGAATCCGGCGGCGCTTACCACGCGTGCGGTAAAAAGCCTGAAGGCCGAGCACCGCTTTGCGCTGACGGGCACGCCGATGGAAAATCGCCTATCCGAGCTCTGGAGCATTTTCGACTTCCTTATGCCGGGGCTGCTGGGTCCCTATGCGCGGTTCCGCGAGCACTTCGAGTCGCCTATCGTGGGCGGCGACGATGCCGTGGCGCGACGCCTGCAGGCCATTGTGGGGCCGTTTATGCTGAGGCGCTTGAAAGCCGACGTTCTTACTGACTTGCCCGATAAACTCGAATCGGTTGTGTATGCGAATATGGCCGATGAGCAGCGCAAACTGTATGATGCCCACGAGCAGCGCTTGCGCGAAGAACTTACGGCGCAGCGTAAATACCGCAAAGAGCGCGCGGCCGCCCGCGCGGCGGGCAAGCCCGTCTCGAACGTGGAAGTGCTGGCGGAAATCACGCGCCTGCGCCAGCTGTGCTGCGACCCTCGTTTGGTGTACGAAGACTACCGGGGCCCGTCGGCGAAGCTCGACGCCATCGTCGATTTGGTGTCTTCGGCCGTGGAAGGCGGCGAGAAAACGCTCGTGTTCTCGCAGTTCACAAGCTTCTTGGAGTTGATTGCCGAACGTTTGCGCAAGGCGGGCATCGAGCATTATTCCATCACAGGCGCCACGCCGAAGAAGGAACGCGTGCGGCTAGTGGACGCGTTCAACGAGGACGATACGCCCGCGTTTCTCGTGTCGCTTAAAGCCGGCGGCACGGGCCTGAACCTCACTGGGGCGTCGGTGGTGATCCACGCCGACCCGTGGTGGAACGCCGCCGCCCAAAGCCAGGCGACCGACCGCGCGCATCGCATTGGGCAAACGCGCGTGGTGAGCGTCGAGAAGGTTGTGGCGAAGAACACCATCGAGGAACGCATCGTGCGCCTGCAGGAAACGAAGAGCGAACTGGCCGAGCAAGTCGTGGGCGCGGGCGGCGTGTCGCTGGCATCGCTTGACGCCGACGATTTGTACGAGCTGCTGCAAGGATAGGGTTTTCACTTATTTGCATGACAGCGCATGACGGGCGCGAACGGTATAATGACGCAGTCTGCCGCATCTGCGGTGAGCGAGAGAACACGATTGAGAGGTGGCGCGTGGCGCGCGAAAAAAAGCAAATCGCGAAAAACCGGAAGGCTTTCCACGATTACGAGATCATCGAGACGTTCGAGGCGGGCATTGCGCTCACCGGTACGGAAGTATGCTCGCTGCGCGAAAACAATTGCCAACTCACCGATTGCTTCGTGCTCATTCGCAAGGGCGAGGCATGGCTGAATGGCCTGCATATCTCGCCGTATTCCCATGGAAACTTGAACAACCCCGATCCCGATCGCAAACGCAAGCTGCTGCTGCATCGCAAGCAGATTCGCTATCTTGAGCAAAAGACGCGCGAGGCGGGGCTGGCCATCGTGCCCATCGGAATTTATTTCGCGGCTAATGGTTTGGTGAAGTTGGAAATCGCGCTTGCTCGCGGCAAAAAGCTGCACGACAAGCGTCAGGCCATGGCGGAACGCGATTCGAAACGCGAAATCGCACGCGCGCTGAAGATGCGCTCGCGTTAGTTGACGTCAAGTGCCCCTCGGGGCTTGAACAGGGGGTTTATAGATGGGAATTTTCAGGAAGGCGACTCGTTTGGGCGGCCGCGTGGCGAAAAACGCCGCGAAGCAAATCATCATGCCCGAAGACGAGAAATCGAAGAAAGATAAAAACGCGAAAGAAGAGCCTGCAGCGCCGCAGCATTCCGACGCCGAATACGACGAGTTGCAAGAGAAATACAACGCGCTCATGACCGAGAAGTGGAAGGAATATTACAAAACCAGCTGCGACGGCGAGTGCGAAACCTGCGAATACTACGATTGGTGCCCCGACGACTTCGACGGCGTGTTCGAAGACGACGAGGCGCCCGCCGAAGAGGCCGTCGAGGTCGACGCGGCCGATGCGACTATCGAGGCGGACGATGCCGATGAGCCAGAAGAGCCCGAGACGGACGATGACGACGCCGATCTCACCGATGAAGAGCGTGCCGCGAAAGCCGCTGCCGAGGCCTATTACGAAGACGGCTGCGACGGCGATTGCGACAACTGCGAGCATTACGATTGGTGCCCGGCCGAAGAGGAAAACGAAGACGACAAAGTGCTGTTCAAGGGCGTTACGCAGGGCGACGTGAAAGACATGGCCAAAGGCGGCGTGGAGCTCGCTCGCGAAACGGCGCTCGCCGCGCGCGATTTGAAAGAGGCGCTCGACGACATCACGGGCGGCCTGAACATGAAAGACTTGCTGAAATAAGTGGGACAAGTTCGCTCGAGGAACGCGTCAAATGCTCTGAGCGTTTAACACGTTTGGCGTTTTGGATGCGTAACGCGTTTGTGATTTGACATCGCGAGCGACGTCGATACAATGGTGTTTCCGTTGGGGCAACCCAACACGGTGCTTGACAAAAGCATATCGCATGGTGGACAGCACCCTCGCAGGCGCATGGCGCCGATTATTGGGGGCGACTGGTTTCGACATGGTACGTTTGAACTGAGGAGCAGGTCGTGGTCTCCTCGCCACGTAAAACAGGGGTAAAGTCAAGTTAATTGGCAAAAAATCTTATCAGAGCGCTCCTGCGCTCGCCATGGCTGCTTAATAGCACCTGGCACGTCAACCCCGGGTTGTCCCCGGCTCGGGCGCGACGTCATTTTAGGGGACTGCTTCAAAGCACGTAGCCTGTATGGCTTTGGAAAAGATCGAACGGGCTAGGAAGCTCGACGTTGGTTCGCGAACCGACCTCTTCCGAATTTCGATCGCGAAATAAGCTTGTAGAGCCTGAGCAAGAACGTAGTATGGACCGGAGTTCGATTCTCCGCGCCTCCACCAGTATCAACAAAGGCGGGCTTATGGGTCCGCCTTTTCCGTTGTTGACGTCGTGATATGCATTTGCCAGTTGATATTAATAAAGGAGATTTGTGAACATTTCTTCTGACATAACGGCCGTTTCGGGCGACGCGCCTTACAGCGATGCGCCTATCGGCATTTTCGATTCGGGGTTCGGCGGGCTTACCGTGGCGCGCGAGATTGCCAAGGAGCTGCCCGAGGAATCCATCGTGTATTTCGGCGATACTGCGCGCTGCCCTTACGGGCCGCGCTCGCAGGAAGAAGTCGATGGCTTCGTTCAGCAGATTTGTTCGTGGCTCGTGGGTCGCAAGGTGAAGCTGCTGGTAATTGCTTGCAATACCGCAACTGCCGCCGGCCTCAAGCATGCGCAGCAGCGTTTCAGCATTCCCGTGATCGGCGCCGTGGTGCCGGGCGCCCGCGCCGCCGCGCGCGCGACGAAGAACCGGCGCGTGGGCGTCATCGCCACGAAAGGCACGGTGGAATCGGGCTGCTACCCGCAGGCCATTCGCCACATCGATGCGGGTATCACGGTGTTTTCCACGGCCACGCCGAAGTTCGTTGATATCGTTGAGCAAGGCATTCGCATGTCGAAGGGCCCCATCGAAGACCTCACCAGCCTGGCCAGCAAGGTCTACATTCGTCCCGCGTTTCAAGAAATTGCGCGCGACTATCTGGAGCCGTTGCGCCGCTGCGAGATAGACACGCTGGTGCTGGGCTGCACGCATTACCCCATGCTGAAAGCGCTTATTGGCGGCGTTATCGGCCACAACGTGTTGCTCGTGTCATCCGCCGAGGAGATGGCGAAAGACGTGCGCGAAACGTTGCGCCTGCGTGGGGAATTCGCGCATCCAGGCAATGTGGCAACGCACGAATTCTTTACGTCGTCGCCCAATTTGGACGATTTCCAGGCGTTTGGCTCGCGCGTGTTCAACGAACCCATCGCCAGGCCCACCTACATCGACCTTTCTCGCTTATAATTCATAAGGCTGGCTTTGCGCCGGCCTTTTTCGTGCATAGGCGGACTTGTCCGCTCGATAGGAGGAAATCATGCTTGCAAACAGAGCAAACGATCGCGACGAGCGCGCCATGCGCCCCGTGAAGCTCACGTGCAACGTAATGAAGAACGCCAACGGCAGCTGCCTGGCTGAATTCGGCGACACGCGCGTGCTGTGCACCGCCACCATCGAGGATCGCGCGCCGGGTTGGCGCAAGGGTTCGGGCAAGGGCTGGCTTACCGCCGAATATGCCATGCTGCCTGCTGCCGGCAACAAGCGCACGCGCCGCGAGACGAATGGGCGCAATGGCCGCAGCATGGAAATCGAGCGTTTGATTGGGCGTAGCCTGCGCAACGTGTGCGACCTGAACGCCATGGGCGGCGAAGTGACCATGACCATCGACTGCGATGTGCTGCAGGCCGATGGCGGCACGCGCACGGCGGCCATCACGGGCGCGTGGGTGGCTGCCCACGATGCATTCGAGATGTGGAAGACGGCGGGCCGCATCAAGACGAACCCTCTGTTCGGCCAGGTGGCGGCGGTAAGCGTTGGCTTGGTCGAAGGCCGTCTTATGTTGGATTTGGACTACGAGGAAGATTCGCACGCCGAAATCGACATGAACGTCGTGATGAACGCGAAGGGCGAGTTCGTCGAGCTGCAGGGCACGGGCGAGCAGGTGAGTTTCTCGCGCGAGCGTCTGAATGAGTTCCTCGACATGGCCGAAGCGGGCATCAAGGAACTGCTGGCCGCTCAACGCAAGGTTTTGGGATTGGAGTAGCCGCCATGAAAGTCGTTATTGCTACCAATAACAAGCACAAGGTCGAAGAAATTGAGACGGCGCTTGATTTTCCTGGTTGGGAAT
>ERZ808240.4086-NODE-4086-length-13356-cov-5.850387_pt1 | contig 13356 bp, 9 predicted proteins | sample MGYA00521084_ERZ808240 | MGnify/ENA primary metagenome ERZ808240 (study PRJEB31516, sample SAMN03275571) | gut metagenome | biome: mammalia-associated habitat; material: feces | host: Papio cynocephalus | place: Kenya | collected 2012-08-06 ... | reverse complement strand
CACCGGTCTCCTTGGTGTACTCAGCAGCCAGATCCTGCCATGCCTGATCCTGCTCAGGCTTGAAGTTCAGGTAGTAGACCTTGCCTGCTGCGGTGGGAGCAGCAGAGGCAGCGGTAGAGCTGGCGGCAGTGGAGGAAGCAGCGGTGGAGCTGCTGGAAGAGCCGCCGCAGGCAGCCAGACCCAGAGCAGCGGCAGAAACGCCAGCGGCCTTCAGGAAGTTACGACGGGAAATCATCTTTTTCATAATTGTTCTCCTTCTTCATTATTCAAAGATTTGGATTTCTATCTGCTCACCGTCCGGAAGGACGGAAGTAAAACATATTAAAGAGATGTGCGGCAGGGGCGGACGCTCTCACCGGGCTGTAATTCCGGCTGCAGGGTGACCGTCTGTGCCGGTGCGCCATGCTCAATCTGTCGAACCAGAAGCTCGATGCTCTGGAGTGCAATCTGTTCGCTGGGCTGGACGATGGTCGTCATGACCGGCACACAGTAGCGAGACATCGTGATGCCATCGAATCCGATGACCGAGATATCTTCCGGCACTCGGAACCCGGCACTTACCAGCGCACGAATGGCACCAAATGCAATGACATCGCTCATCGCAAACAGGGCAGTGAACTCGGCACGCCGTGCCAGCAGGCTGTTCATGGCGTGGTAGGCGGACTCAAAATCGTAATTGGAAAGGCCAAAGAGCTTTTCGTCAAATCGAAGTCCTGCTTCCTCCATCGCATCCTGCGCACCCAGCAGACGCATCCGGCTGGGGTAGCTGGTCGCTGGGCCGCCCAGTACCGCGATCTTGCGGTGCCCCTGCGCGATAAGGTGGGAAACGGCGGTGTGCGCAGATGCACGGTCGTCGACGCCGACCATCGACAGATTGGGAAAATCCAGCTCATCCGAAACGAGGGTGGCAAGCACCGATGGAACATTGATGTTTGCAAAGCCCTTTTGGAAGTTTGTTACGCTGCCGCCCAGAAAAATCATGCCTTTGGGTTTGATCTCGCGCAGGATCTTTTCAGCGGCGTCGATCTCGTTGGCGTTCTCGTCCAGATAGGAGACGATGCCGTTATAACCATATAGAGTAGCGGCACGCTGCAGCTGAACCAGAAAGTCGGAAAAGAAAATGTTCCGGGTCCCCTTGACCACAAAGACCAGACTGCGTGACTGCTGGATCTTGAGCTGACGCGCATTGGTGTTGGGAACGAAACCAGCGTCCCTCATGACCTGAAGCACCCGTTCCTTGGTTTCCGGACGAACATCCGGCCGGTCGTTGATGACCCGGGAAATGGTGCTGACGGAGCAGCCGCTGATACGGGCGATATCTTTGATCGTCATATTCGGCATCGTGCTCTCCTCGCTTTCGGTCAAATTATCGGTAACGTTGTCGGGAACGTTTTCAATGACTTTATTATGGCATGTTCTGTACAAAAAATCAATAAGTTGAGAACACTTTTGGCACTATTGCCTAAGAAAGGGCAATGGGTTTGTGCAGGTTGATTTGAGTGAAACTCAGAACGAAGCATGATTTCCGGGAATTACCGGAACAAGTCAAACGATACCGAAACGACCGTACCCTTTTGTAATTCTTTCGCCATTTCCTGCCAGAAAAAAGGGAGAAAATACAAACAAAAATCCCGGCGGTCTTCTGTTCGGAATCAGAAAACTACCGGGAAATCAGGCGTGATTTGATTAGTCAGAGTTGTTGCCGGGAATCAAAGGGAAAATCTTATTCTGAGCGCAGAGCCTTGACCGGGTCGGACTTGGACGCACTCTTTGCAGGGATAAAACCGCCGAGGATGGTCAGGATGGTCGCAAGCAGAATGAGGACAGCTGCTGCCTGAATGGGCAGGACAGCGGTGACGCTGGCACTGCCGGAGACTTTGCGGATGAGCATGTTGCCCGGGATGAGCAGGATCTCGCTCAGGACGATGCCCATCACGCCGGAACACAGACCGATGATGAAGGTCTCGGCATTGAACACCTCGGAGATGTTGTGCTTGGATGCACCGATAGCACGCAGGATGCCGATCTCCTTCCGGCGTTCCAGAACGCTGATATAGGTGATGACGCCGATCATGATAGAGGAGACGACCAGCGAGATGGAGACAAAGGCGACCAGCATATTGCTGATCATATTGATGATCTCGGTGACCGAGGTCATCAGGGTTCCGACAAGGTCGGTGTAATGGATGACTTTGTCATCTGCGCCCTGCGCGGTCATATTGGCGTTGTAGGCATCCAGTTTTTCTACGACGCTGGCCTTATGGTCGAAATCAGACGGATAGATGTTGATCTGGCTAGGGCTGTTAAGGTCGGCGTAGCCTAAATTCTGGAGATTGCTGTCGTAGGTGGCCGTGGAGGAAAGCATCGAGGACTTCATCAGCTCGGTCAAATCATCCTCGCTCATGTTGAACTGGATGGCGTTCTGGAAAGCGTTTGCGTCGATCTTCAGTGCGTTCTCCATCTGGCTGCTCAGCTTTGCAATGTTCTTTTCCATTGCGGACTGGAGATTGCCGCTCATCTGGGTCATTACCTGAGACATCATATCGGACATGGCAGTCTCCATAGCAGAGCTGATCTGAGTCTGGAGAGCCTCAGTGATCTGTGCAGAGTAGCTTGCCATGACAGTCTGCATAGCCTGCTGAATGGCGGTGGATACCTGCGACTCGATGGCGTCAGTGTCCACCAGTTCACTCATGGCGTCGGCCATCAGCTGCTGGAACTGCTCAGTCTTGAGATACTCGGAGAAGCTGATCTTGTTGAGATTCAGGATGCCGTTGCCGATAACGTAATTTTTATAGCCGTCAAAGACTTTCTGCATCAGTCCCTCGAGAGCATCAGAAGAGATGGAGAGGTCAAGAGACGAGAAAGCGTCACTCAAGTCGATCTCGGGCGTATCGCTCATGTCGCCCAGATCGCCGAGATCGAGGTCAAAGTTGAACTTGTCCGGGTCGAGCAGAGTGGACATATCAAACGAATCGCCACTGAGGTCAAACGCACCGCTCAAGTCAAAATTCAGTGCGCTGGCGTCAAACTGGAATGCGTTTTTGAGCATGTCGGTGTCGATGGAAAAGAGAGAGGCTAAGTCAAAAGAGGACATCGTATCGTTGGAGCCGAATTCCTCGCCAGTCAGGACGTTGATGGTCGGGTCGGCCATCTGTGACTTTACGATGTCGCTGTCCTTGGCCTGCTCAATGACATGTTTTGTCAGGTCAGCGGAGTAAGCGATGCCGGAAGTAAGCATTGCGGCGGAAGAATCTGGTTTCGGCTGAACAATGCCGACCACAGTGAGGTCTTCGCCGTCAGCGACCAGCTGCTTCATATAGTCGGTATCATCAGTCTTGCTTTTCCAGAGATTGTAGGTTTCGTCGTAAACATAGCAGTCGGAAGCATTGACGAGCTTGAAGGTCATGCCGAGAAAGTCGTCGGTGGAATAGGTCTTGAAGTCATCCGGAATGGTGACGTTCTGGTTCTGGGCGAACTGCTGGATCATTTTGTCCAGTTCAGCATTGTCTCGCAGACCCATCGCATAGAGGGCGTAGTCGGTCACACTGCCGTCTGCGCCCAGAACGACGACACATTCATTGTACTTCTCGGGCCAGCGACCGGCCTTGACCTGATACTGGGAGTTGTACAGTTCCTGATTTTCCGGCAGCTGGGAGAAGACGCTGGTATTCATCATGGAAGACATGATGTTATTAGTGGAAGTCGAGGAGCTGATACCCAGAGACGAGAGGGAAGAATCCGGATTGACCTGTCGGATGCTGCCATCGGCATCTTCCCGGAAAATCTGGGGCGATACATTATAAGAGTACTCAATGGAGGTGGTATCCTCGGCAATGGTACAGTCGTCACTTTCCAGATAGGACTTGAACGATTTCAGGTCGTTGGAGGTGATGCCTGAAACCATCTGAGTGATGAGCTGGCGAACCGGAATAGCTTCACTTTCAGAGGAATCGCCGGAACTTGCCGAATTGCTGGCAGCCGTACTCCCGGAGGTGCTGCCACCGCTCAACAGAGAGGTGAGATCCATGCCGCTGCTCATGATCTGGAGAGGGTACTCACTCAGGGTCGAACGCTCCATATCGTCGATATAGTCGTTGACACCGGTGGACAGCGAGATGATAAGAGCAATGCCGATAATACCGATAGAACCGGCAAAAGCAGTCAGCAGGGTGCGAGCCTTTTTGGTTTTAAGGTTGTTGAAACTCAAAGCCAGTGAGGTCAGCCAGGACATCGAGGAATGCCCCATGTTTTTGTGGACTGCTGGGGTCAGCTGACTCGGGTCAGGGGTGTAGGGCATGGTGTCGGAGAGGATAACGCCGTCTTTCAGGTTGACGATGCGCGTTGCATACCGCTCGGCCAGCTCCGGGTTGTGGGTGACCATGACTACAAGGCGGTCTTTGGCGACTTCTTTCAGAAGCTCCATGACCTGAATGCTTGTATCGCTGTCCAGTGCGCCGGTCGGCTCGTCGGCCAGCAGGATATCAGGGTTGTTGACGAGGGCACGCGCAATGGCGACGCGCTGCATCTGTCCGCCGGACATCTCGGTGGGGTGTTTATGCAGCTGGTTGCCCAGACCAACTTTCTGCAACGCTTCGGTGGCGCGGCGTTTCCGCTCTGCACCAGAAACACCCGAGATCGTCAGCGCAAGCTCGACGTTGGCGAGAACGGTCTGATGGGGGATCAGGTTGTAGCTCTGGAACACGAAACCAATGGTATGGTTGCGATAGGAATCCCAGTCACGGTCGGTATACTTTTTGGTCGAAATGCCGTTGATGATCAGGTCGCCGCTGTCGTATCGGTCAAGACCGCCGATGATGTTCAACAGGGTGGTCTTGCCGGAACCGCTGGGGCCGAGGATGGCGACGAATTCATTGTCGCGCAGATTCAGGCTGACTTTGTTCAGCGCGGTCTGGACAAGGTCGCCGGTCTTGTATTCCTTGTGTATCTCTTTTAATTGAAGCATAGGTCTGCCTTTCTGCCGGGAGAAAATTATAAATATCCAAATTAGTATATCAGACGAATATGAATAAACCGTTGCATTGGACGAGAAATTTTGCGCCGGAACAACAAAAAATAAGAGACTGTCCGATGTGCGGCAAAGAATTGAAAATCTACGCCGAGACGCTTGCTTTTTGGCGGAAGGAATGGTATTCTAAGCACAGATGGCCCGTTTCGGAAAAAATTATCCGCTGGTATACCCTGGTACGACACTTTTCGACATAAATTTTCGGTTGAATCTTTTCTTTGGCCTTTATAAAATAGAAGAAAAATACAAAAGATGGCAGGTAAAACTTGCACTTATGAAGTGGAAAAAAGCCATCGGAAAAGGCAAGGGGGAGACATGGGTGAGCAAAAAGCGGAACGCAATGGGTCTGAGGGTGGCTCTGGCAAGCTATGATGTGCGCCAGCTTCGGGTATGGAGCCGTTATCTGGAGGAACGAAATGCGGAACTGAGCTGCGAAGGATACCGCACGGGGGAAGATCTTTTGCTCAGCCTGCGGCAGGGCGAACCATTCGACGTAGTCGTACTGGGCGGTCAGCTGGAAGATATGGATGCGATGACTTTTCTGGAACGGGCCGGAAAACTGGAACAAAAACCGTTCTTTCTCCTGATGAATGAGGGGCGGCGGGAAAAATCGGCAGCAGCCAGCCTTGACCCAGGAGGCCCCTGTTATCTGGTACGGCAGACCAGCCTGAAAGACCTTCTTGGCAGGTTGAATGAAATGCCGGGCGATGCAAGAAAGAAGATCGAAGCCGGTTGTCAGGAACTTTACAGCCGGTGGGGGATACCGCAGCCGGATACCAACTGCGAATACCTGACACAGGCAGTCTATACTGCTTTTTCCTCCAAAGACAAGATGGCGATCCGGAAAGAAATTTTACAGCAGGTCGCCGAACAGCAGGGCATGAAGATCGTTGCGGTGGACAGCGGTCTGCGGCGTCTCGTCGATATGCTGGAACTCCGCCAGCCGGACGGATGGAAAGCTTTCAAACGGGCAAGCCATCTGGATCGGGTAAAGGTGACGACTGGCAAACTGATCTACGCAGTCAAGTATGTCCTTGAACAGGATGCACAAAACTAAAATCGTAATATTCAATACCATATAATAAAGGGAAGGAGCAGATAGATGAACGAAATACCGACGAAAGATTTTGAAGCTGTCTGCGGTCACTCCCTTAGCCTCATCGACCAGAACCGGGAATATCTCCAGATGCACCTATCCGGAAAGGGCGATGAGCGGACGGAGCAGGCACTTTCAGATATCGAGATCGAGTCCGCCCGGTTGGAACGGGCCATGAGCGAGATCTTGAGCCTGCTGGAACTCTCGGAAGTAAAGACTGGCACAGAGAAAGAACTGCCCCTTTGCTGGTTCGACCTCTGCCGGGTAGTGCAGTCAGTGGAAGCGATGCAGAAAGAAATTGTCAGTCAGCTGGGTGTTAAATTGACTGTGAAAACAGAGCGGTTACAGCACGCATGGCTTCGGGCGAATATCGAACGGACGGAGCAGATCATTTTCCATCTGCTGTCGAACGCACTGCGCGCCTGTTCACCCGGCGGAAAAGTGGAACTCCGCTTTGAGAAAAAGGGAGGAAGCTATCTTCTTACGGTACTGGACAACGGCTGCGGCTTGCCGAAAGAAAACCGCTGGCAGGAGAACCGCCGCCGGTTTCTGGGCGGCGCAAAGCTGGGTCTGCAGATTTGCCGTGCTTACTGTGGGAAGGTCGGATGGAGCCTGACCCTGACAGACCGAAAAGGCAGGGGAGCGCAGGCACAGGTGCAGATGCCGCTCCCGTCCGATGAACCGGAGATCCCGTCAACGGTGGATCTCTATGCAGCCGGAACGCCGGAACCTTCCCGGCTGCCGCGGCTCCTTGAACGAGAAGTGCGGATGCTGAAACCAGTCTCGGAATCATGAGTTTTTGTCCCGTCATGCCAGTGCAGGAAACGCGGTATGACGGGATTTTTGATTTCGCAAAAAAGCAAAAAGTGCAAAAAAGTAAAGATTCTTTGCTGAAATGCGAGAAAATCCGCTGAAAATATTGCGAAATTCACAAAATGTTTATGATTTAGAGCGGAAATACCTGTTTTTGCGTTGTAAAATAAAAGGAACCATTGATTGTTAAATCAAATTGGTTTATAATATCTTTGTATGTGAATCGACAGGATGATTCGCTAACGAACTAATTTTTGGCAAAATTTTTGTCTTATGATCCACGCCGGAACATGATCCGGCGAAAACCCATCAGGGAGGAAAAACAACGTGAGAGTAGGTCTTGACATCGGCAGCACGACGATCAAATGTGTCGTGCTGGATGAAAACGATACCCTTGTATATTCGACATACGAACGGCATTACAGCCATATTCTGGAAAAGGCGCAGGAGCTGCTGCGCCGCATCGACAATGAGCAGCTCCATGGTCAGAAAGCACTGCTCAGCATCTCCGGCTCAGCCGGCATGGGTTTGGCCGACAGCTGCGGCGTGCCCTTTGTGCAGGAAGTTTTCTCGACCCGTGTTGCAGTCAAGAAGTTCGTTCCGGCGACCGACTGTGTCATCGAGCTGGGCGGTGAGGATGCAAAAATTCTGTTCCTGACCAACGGCACCGAAGTCCGGATGAATGGCAGCTGTGCAGGTGGCACCGGTGCTTTTATCGACCAGATGGCGACTCTTCTGAAAATGAGTGCAGACGAGATGAACAAGGCGGCGGAGCAGGCACAGCGTACTTATACCATCGCTTCTCGCTGCGGCGTTTTCGCCAAGAGCGATGTGCAACCCCTCATCAATCAGGGCGCACGCACCGAAGATATCGCTGCCAGCATTTATAAGGCCGTTGTCAACCAGACCATTGCTGGTCTGGCACAGGGCCGCCCCATCAAGGGAAATATCCTCTATCTGGGCGGACCGCTGACTTTCAGCACAGTCCTACGCAAGAGCTTCGATGAGGCTTTGGGCGTCACCGGTACCTGCCCGAAAAACAGTCTGCTGTACGTCGCTCTGGGTGCGGCTATTTACGCCGACCAGGAGTTCAATCTCTCCGAGGTTGCCAAGGAACTGGACGAGTATGCGGCTACTGCAACTTATGCCAGTGAGCCGCCGCTTTTCGCAAACAAGCAGGAGTACGAAGAATTCCACGCCCGGCATATGTCGCACAGCGTGCCTCGTGTTCCGTTCAGCGCACAGTGCGGCCCCGTACATATCGGCATCGACTCCGGCTCTACCACCGTCAAGCTGGTGGTCGTGGACGAGAAGAGCCAGATCCTGTACACCAACTATCAGCCCAACCTCGGCAATCCGCTGCCCCTCATCCGGGAACAGCTGGTGAAGATCTACAAAGAACACCCGGGTCTGCAGGTCGCCAGCGTGACGACCACAGGTTACGGCGAAGAGCTTGTCAAGAACGCGTTCCGCTGCGATTACGGCTTGGTCGAGACGGTCGCCCACTTCACCGCTGCAAAATACTTCATGCCGGACGTCGATTTCATCATTGATATCGGCGGTCAGGATATGAAGTGCTTCAAAATCGAGGATGGTGCCATCAGCAACATCTTCCTGAATGAAGCTTGCTCTTCCGGCTGCGGCAGTTTCCTGCAGACCTTTGCACAGGCTCTGGGTTACGATGTCAAGGACTTCGCAGCACTGGGTCTGTTTGCAGACCGTCCGGTCGACCTTGGCAGCCGCTGCACCGTCTTCATGAACAGCTCGGTCAAACAGGCACAGAAAGATGGAGCAAGCATCGAGAATATCTCGGCCGGCCTGTCCATCAGTGTTGTCAAGAATGCGCTGTACAAGGTCATCCGCGCTTCCAGCCCCGAAGAACTGGGACGGAAGATCGTCGTGCAGGGCGGCACGTTCTATAATGAGGCCGTTCTCCGTGCCTTTGAGAAGGAGATGGGCGTCGATGTCATCCGCCCGGATATCGCCGGTCTGATGGGTGCCTATGGTGCAGCTCTCTATGGTCTGCGTCAGAGTCACAAGAATGGACAGACCGTTTCCCATATGATGAATCAGCAGGAACTGGAAAGCTTTGACCAGAAGGTCGTCAGCGTCAAGTGCGGCGGATGTGGCAACCACTGCCAGCTCACTGTCAATACCTTTGCTGATGGCCGCAAGTTCATCTCTGGCAACCGCTGCGATAAGCCGGTGACCGGCAAGAGCGAGGACAACAGCCTGAATCTGTATGCTTACAAGCAGCAGCTCCTCGCAAGCTATAAACCTGTGGCAGGCAAGCGTGGTTCCATCGGTATTCCACTCTGCCTTGGCTTCTATGAGCTGCTGCCGTTCTGGTACACCTTCTGGACGAAACTGGGCTTCGCCGTCCATACCAGCCCGGTGTCCAGCCGCGGTCTGTACCTGTCCGGTCAGGCGACTATCCCCAGCGATACCGCCTGCTTCCCGGCAAAGCTGAGCCACGGCCACATCAAGGCTCTGAGCCAGATGCAGCTGGATGCAATCTTCTATCCCTGCCTGACTTACAATATCGACGAGGGTCTGGGTGATAACCACTATAACTGCCCGGTCGTCGCATATTATCCCGAGGTTCTGGCTGGCAACTGTCCGGAGCTGGAAGGCAAGAAATTCATCTATGATTACGTCGGTATCCATCGCCCGAAGGATTTCGTCAAGAAGATGGCGAAAGAAATTCTGCCGAAGTATTTCAGCGGTATCTCTGAGAAAGAGGTGCAGGAAGCATCCGACGCTGCCTACGCCGAGTATGAAGCACATATGGCAAAGATCCGGGTCAAGGGCAGCGAAATCATTGATGAAGCTCGCCGTCAGGGAAAGCGCATCATCGTGTTGGCAGGCCGTCCGTACCATGTTGACCCCGAGGTCAATCACGGCATCGACCACCTCATCACCCGTCACGGTGCAGCAGTTGTCACTGAGGACAGCATCTCGAACCGTGTGCAGAAGTTCCCGACCAGCGTCCTGAACCAGTGGACGTATCACAGCCGCCTGTATGCAGCGGCCAAGTACTGCACCACCCAGAAGGATATGGATCTTGTCCAGCTCGTCTCCTTTGGCTGCGGCGTCGACGCTATCACCACCGACGAGACTCGCGAGATCCTGCAGGAGGGTGGCAAGCTCTACACTCAGCTCAAGATCGACGAGATCACCAACCTCGGCGCAGTGAACATCCGCCTGCGCAGCCTCTTTGCCGCTCTGGATGAGCGTGATGAAGACCGGAAAGGGGAGTAATCCATGGAATACAATTACCCGAAATTTACGCCGGAGATGAAGAAGACTCATACCATCCTCATCCCCAATATGGCGATCACCCAGTTCCGCCTACTGGAATACGCACTACGCTATGACGGCTACAAGTGCGAAATTCTCGGCAACTGCGGCAGTGCTGTTGCACAGCTGGGTCTGAAATATGTCCACAACGATACCTGCTACCCGGCTCTGCTGGTCATCGGTCAGTTCCTCGATGCGCTGAACAGCGGCAAGTATGACCTCGAACATACCGCCCTGCTCATTACCCAGACCGGCGGCGGCTGCCGTGCATCCAACTACATCCATCTGCTCCGCAAGGCTCTGGTGAAGGCTGGTTATCCGCAGATCCCGGTCGCCAGCCTGAACTTCTCCGGGCTGGAAAAGGACAGTGGTTTCCAGATGACCCTGCCGCTGGCACGCCGTGCGATTGCCTGCGTTTTCTATGGCGATATGCTTTGCGCCCTCCGTAATCAGGTTGCACCCTACGAGAACGAGAAAGGCACAGCCGATAAGATGGTCGACCTTTGGGTCGAGCGTTTGGGTCGTGTCCTGCTGGCAGGCAAGGGCTTCACTTCCCGTGAGATGAAGCACACCTTCCCCCTCATCGCAAAGGACTTTGCAAAAATTCCTGTTACCCGTGTGCCGAAGGTCAAGGTTGGCGTCGTCGGTGAAATTTACGTCAAGTACAGCCCTCTGGGCAATAATGACCTCCAGAAGTTCCTCGAAAGTCAGGACTGCGAGGTCAACTTCCCGGGTCTGATGGGTTTTGTCCAGTATTGCATCTTCAATATGGGTGAAGACCACGTTTTGTATGGCGGTGCGCTGGGCATCAAACTCGGCACTGACCAGCTGCTCAACTGGCTGGACAGCGTGGAACGCTCCATGCTCAAGGCGACTTCGGATGCTGGTTTCTATGCTCCCGGCCCCTTCAAAGAGCTGGTTGAGAAGCCCAAGGGCGTTATCTCTCTGGGTGCAAAAATGGGCGAGGGCTGGCTGCTGACCGCCGAGATGATCGAGCTGGTGCAGGGCGGATATGGCAATATCGTCTGCGCACAGCCTTTCGGCTGCCTGCCGAACCATATCGTTGGCAAAGGCATGGTGAATAAGATTCGTGCCCTCTACCCGGCGGCAAATATCACCCCCATCGACTATGACCCCAGTGCAACCAAGGTCAATCAGGAAAACCGCATCAAACTGATGCTGGCTGTCGCAAAAGAGCGTCTCAATAATCCCTCCGCAATCGACGCAAAGCCCCTTACCGCCGAACAAATCGCTGGCGGCGCACCGAATATCTCCCATGAAATGGCGACGGTGTAATAACACGTTAATACAATAAAACAGAAAACCTCCCGATACCGTTTCAAAATGCGGCATCGGGAGGTTTTTGCTTCTATCAGTCCTTCAAAAAGGAGAAATTACTTTTTATTCTTCATATAGATGTGGTGGGGCAGACCTGCGATATAGAGCGGAGTCAGCTCAGCCTGGATCAGCGGACGAGCGTAATCGAGGAACTCCTCGGTCATCTGGGTGTGGTTCTCGTTCATCCAGCTCAGCGGAACTTTCTTTTCGAGGTTTGCGACCTCACTGATGGGGTGCAGCTCGGTGGTACACTGGTACGGATTGTTGGAGATGCGCTTCAGTGCGACCATCTGGCCGGTGACGCCCTCAAAGGCTGCCTTTGCAGCAGCACCGCCGACCTGATAAGCCTCGGTGATGTCGGTACGGCTGGTGAGGTGGCCTGCGCAACGCTGCAGGGTGGAAAGCTCGATACAGCGCGTCTTGGTGTCCAAATTGCGAGCAACGGTGTTCGCAAGGAAGCGAGCAGTACCTGTCAGAGCCTTGTGGCCGAATGCGTCAACGGCATGAACGTCATCTGCCAGTTCACAGACGTAGCGGCCATCCTCCAGCTTGACGCCTTCGGAAACGGCAATAACGATGCTGGGTTTCTTTTCCTGCATCACACGGACTTTCTCAATGAAGTGGTCAACGTTGAACGGAACCTCGGGCAGGCAGATCATATCGACACCCTCGCAGTCGTCACCCTTTGCCAGAGCAGCGGCAGCAGTCAGCCAGCCAGCATTGCGGCCCATGATCTCGACGACGGTGACATACTTGGTGCCGTAAACGGTAGCGTCACGAATGATCTCCTTCATGACGACGCCAATGTACTTTGCGGCAGAGCCATAGCCGGGAGTGTGGTCGGTGACCATCAGGTCATTGTCGATGGTCTTGGGAACACCCATGAAGCGGATATCGCTGTCAATGCGTGCGCCGTAGTCTGCCAGCTTGCCGATGGTATCCATCGAGTCGTTGCCGCCGATGTAGAAGAAGTAGCCGATGTCCAGCTTTTCGAGGATAGCGAACAGCTTCTGATAAACGGCCTCGTCGGTGTGCCAGTCGGGGAGCTTGTAACGGCAGCTGCCGAGGAAGCTGGACGGAGTGCGCTTGAGCAGCTCGATGTCCAGGTCGTCGGTCAGCAGAGTGGACAGATCGACGACCCGTTCCTCCAGCAGACCTGCGACGCCGTTGCACATACCGTATACAACATCTGCGCCGCGGTTCTTGCAGCTCTCAAATACACCTGCCAGACTTGCGTTGATAACGGAAGTCGGGCCGCCAGACTGACCAACGATTGCATTTTTTTCCATGATGATTTCTCCTTTTTGTTGTTTTCTGTTTCGGCTTTTTATTAAAATCGTGCAGGAAGCACGAAAACAGACATGCGGAAGGGGATGCGATTAAAGATGAATGTGCCGGGGCGTACCGTTGACGTACACCGGAGTGACCTCGTCCAGGATCAGCGGACGGGCGTACTCCTCAAAAGCGGCGGTGACGTGCATACCATCCGGTGCGATCCAGTCCAGAGGAACCTTCTTTTCGAGGTTGGCGACTTTCTGAACATCGACAGACTCGGTAACACACTGGTACGGATACGCAGAGAGCCGCTTGAGGGCAATCATCTTGCCCGTCTCACCGGCAAAGGCAGCTGCCGCTGCTGCGCCGCCGACCGCATACGCCTCGTTGACGTCGGTACGGCTTGCCAGATGGCTGGCGCAACGCTGCAGGGTCGAGAACTCGATGGCCCGGCTCTTGCAGTTCAGCTTGTCGTGGATGAGGTCGGACAGGTAGCGGCTGGTGC
>ERZ808240.4085-NODE-4085-length-13357-cov-2.677642_pt1 | contig 13357 bp, 10 predicted proteins | sample MGYA00521084_ERZ808240 | MGnify/ENA primary metagenome ERZ808240 (study PRJEB31516, sample SAMN03275571) | gut metagenome | biome: mammalia-associated habitat; material: feces | host: Papio cynocephalus | place: Kenya | collected 2012-08-06 ... | reverse complement strand
CAAACTTAAGGTCCGCCTGCTGAACGGCGCGCACACGAGCCTGATTCCCTACGCTTTGTCGCTCGGCATCGGGACGGTCGGCGGCTGCCTCGCGGACGAGCGGACGAGGCGGCATCTCGACGCCTGCCTGTTCGGTGAGATTCTGCCGTCGCTGAGACCCGACGATTTTGACGAGGACGAAGGTTTCGCGCACGAGGCGAGGGCTTACGCGGAGGACGTCGTCTGGCGCTTCTCGAACCCGTTCATCCATCACAAGTGCCGCTCGATCGCGCTGAACTCAATAGACAAGTACCGCGTGAGGGTGCTGCCGAGCGTGCTCGACTACGAGAGATTCACCGGAAAGCCGCCCGTACACCTTCTCTTCGCGCTCGCGAAGCTCATTGAGATGTACAAGACCGACCCGCCGGACGACGCGAAGGAATACGTTGATTTCATGGAGACGAGCGACGTCGGGGCAATCCTCGCGAACCGGGAATTCTGGGGAACCGACCTGACGAGATTCCGCGGATATGTCGAAAAATACGTCTGTACTGAGTTGATTCCGGAATAATAAAAAAGCCTTCACCAATAAACGGCGAGGGCTTTTCCTCACGTCAATCCACAGAGCGGTGGATTAAACCATATTATTCAATCGGCTTCGAGAAGCTGAGCGAGGACACGAGGTCGTCGGTGAAGATTATCGAGAGCTTGACGCCGGAGAGATCGTAGTTCCGTACACCGAACTTCTCCTCGAAATTGTCGCCGAACGCGGAGTTCACGTCGTCCTTCGGGCTGCCGATCATGACGCCGCTTGCGAGGGAAACCTCGTCAGATATGAGTGTCAGCTCGGTTATGTACTCGGTTCCGTCTGCGGCGGGAGAGGTCGAGACCGTGAAGCCGTCGAAGGTGTAGACCTTATCATAGCCGGGATGGACGCAGCTCACCGCCTCCATGTAGTCGCGCTGTCCGAGCTTTGCCGTTATGTCGTCGATTGTGGTTCCGACCGGAGCGCCTATCGTGATCGTGAAGCCGTTGTCGAGCTCGCAGGCGTATTCGGAGGCTTCGGCGGGAGCGGAGGTTTCAGGAGACGTCGTCTCCTGAGCCGCTGTTGTTTCGGGAGCGGTTGTCGTGTCGTCTCCGGCGGTCGTTGTGTCCGCCACGTCGGAAGCTGTTGTATCAGCGCCGTTCGTTGTGTTTCCGGTCTGGACGTTTGCCGGAGTCCCGCCGCAGGAGAAAAGCGCGGAGGAGACGAGCAGGGCGGAGAGTATCAGGATAATTTGCTTTTTCATCGTAAAATTCCTTCTTTTTTACATTTTTCGCGGAAAAGGGTCACGGGGTCGCCGGGTAGTACGCGCGGTTGAAGCTGTAATAGCCCTTTTTCATGTTATTCGAGTAAGCGGCGACCTCAGCGTCGGTCAGCAGGAAGCATCCGTCGTTGTTCGGCGCGGGCTGCGGGCAGGTGTCGAAGTGATACCAGTTTCCGCCGATCTTCACGAGATTCCAGTAGTGAGGATTCTTGGAGTCGTTTCGCTGGATCATCATGTTCGTGATTCCGGCGCGGCTCAGCAGCGAGCGCGCTACCGCGTAGTAGGTGTAGCAGTTGCCGTAATGGAGCCTGTAGCCCGAGTACGCCGCCTTTATGTAGTTGCCCATCAGGTAGCTTGTCACGGTCGAGTACTTGAGGTTCTCGCGGCACCAGTCGTAGATCGCCTTAGCCTTTTCGCGTTCGGTCATCCCGGCGGTCAGGAGGTCTTTCAGAATCTCGTCCGCCTTGGCGTTCACTACCTCCTCTGTGACTTTCCGGACGGTCACGGTCGCGGTCTTGACGGCGCGGTTGCCGTGCGAGTCGGTCGAGGTGTAGGTTATACGGTATTTTCCGGCAGTGTAGGGCTTCACAGCCGACGTGTCGACGTAGAAACTGACCTTTCCGTCCGTCTCGTCGACGGCGCTGACACCGGCGCGGTAGGCTATTGTGTCGCCCTCGTAGGAGTATAGATTCTTTACGCCGCGGATGACCGGAGGCGTCGTGTCGAAGATGATCGTCAGCTCCGCGGAAGCGCTCGTCCGGTTCCCGCCGCCGTCGGTCGCGATGATCGTGACTGTACTTTCACCTGTAACCGAGGTGTCCGGCTCTGTCTCGAACGAGTATGTTACATTTGTCGCGTCTGTGCAGGAGACGACGAACGCTGAAGGGTCGGCGGTCATGCCCTTTGTCAGCTCGACATTCTTAACCTCGAGCACAGGCGGGACCGTGTCGACGACGTTGACCGTGAACGGTATCTTATCGAGCTCGCAGACATACATGACTGTGTTCTCGCCGACAGGCAGGCGCGGGATCATATCGGGGTTTTCGGGCTTCGGCGTCGGCAGTCCATCATCGGAAACCGGGAAGATCATCTCCGTCAGCTGGTCGGCTGCCGTTCCGGCTTCTATTGTTACGTCGCGGACGGCTGTATGGATGTGGTACGCGGCTTCTATATCGGTCGAGTTACCCCAAGCGTCGGTCGCGCGCAGCTTCGCGGTTCCGGAGCCGGGGGTGTTGGAATCTATCGGCTCGTCGGTCGTGACGCTGACCTCGGATTCGTCGGTCAGAGCCGAGAGGAAGGACGCCGCCTCAATGGCGTCTCCGACGAGCAGCTCTGTGTCTTTAGCCGTCGCGTCCGGCGGGAGTGTGTCGGAAATTGTTATCCGGAAGAGCGACAGGATTTTATCATTTTCGGCTCTCGATATGTAGTCTCCGCAGACCTTGTCGTCGAGCGAATCAACTGTTATTCCGCCTATTTCCGGGAACTTCGCCGCGAGGTCGGACAGTATTTCGTCTGCGCTCGTGCCAAGCTCATAGCGCAGTCCCGCGGTTTCGGAGGTAACCGTGTAATCGACCGTAATGTCGGTTTTGTTTCCGCTCGTGTCGGTGGCCGAGAGAGTCGCCGTGTGTTCTCCGTTTGTCGAGAAGTCCGGGGCGGACGCGAACTCAAACGTGACAGGCGTCATGTCGGCGCAGGAGAGCACGAACTCGGACGGGTCCGGTTCCATTCCGTTCATTACTGAGAGCTGTCTTTTTGTGACTTCCGGCGGCGTTGTGTCCCTGACGACGACGTTCAGCTTCCAAGGGAGAAAACCGAAGAATTTCACCGGAACCTGATTCCGCGAGAGCGCCATTGTGTCGAGCGTCCGAATATCCGTCTCAGGCTCGCAGACCGCGCCGAGCATACCGTCCTTCCCGAACACGCCGAGCGACGGTTCATCGCCAAGCTCTATATAAACCGGCATAGACACGAAAACAGCCGCTCCGCCGATAATCAGCGCGATAATTATGAAGAGCGTCAAAATAACCCTGAGCGCGGCGGGCATTCGTTTTTTCGTTGCCGCTGAGTTTTTTGTCTTGTCCGTCTCGTTCGTCGGGGAATCCGCGCTTGTTGGCGTTGTCTCTCCGGCGTTGTCCTTCGGGGGTGAGGCTGTGTCGTCTGTGCTTCCGGTTTGTGTGTTGTCGTCGTTCATCTGTATGGGGATTCCTTTCTGGGGTTATGATTTTTCATTACTTCGGCGCGTTGTCTCCGGACTTGTAGAGCGAGCCGGACGAGTCGACCGCCGCTACGCAGACCGAGCCGACGTCGTACTCGACGATGTCATGCCAGCCCGACGGGTCGCCGCAGAAGCCGCTGTCCGAGCCGTCGAACAGCTTAAAAGTGCCGTCGTCAAGCTTCATCAGCACCGATGTGCCCGCCGCCCGTATCGAGCTGACACCTGTAATCTTTTCAGCTCCGGAGAGACCGAGCGACTTGTAGCCCTGTATCCGCACCGTTCCGTCCTTGAAGAGCATCACCGACGACTGACTGCCGCAGGCGATCGCGCAGACATTGCGATATCCCGAGACGTCGCACTGACCGGAGAGATCCGAGCCGCCCGCGATGACCGCCCCGTCGCCCTTCAGACCGAGCGTGAACGACTGTCCCGCCGCTATCTGTACTATATCTGTCCAGCCTGAGACGTTACACTGTCCGTATGCGTTGCTTCCGACCGCCGACACGGTTCCGTCCGCGTGGAGCATCACCGAGTGCTCGAGACCCGCCGCTATCGCGATGACGTCCTTTGTCGCCGGGAAAGTCTCGCTCATGTTGTGCTTTCCGTTCGGAATGGCGCTGACCGAGCCGTTCGTGTGGAGGACTATCGTGTGGTACTCATAGGTGTCGACCGAGACCGCGTCCTTTATGTCGGTGCCGGATATCGCGCCGTTTCTTATCCTGAACAGCTCCTTGTAGACCGAGAGCGAGCGGCTGAGATATGTCCGCTTCTGCGAGGTCGTGAGAAGCGGCCAGACTACGTCGAGAGCCGCGCGGATTCCGCTGTCGTCAGGTTTCACTGTGACCCCGGCTGTGTCGCGGTCGATGAAATCCGGGTACTTCGTCGAGAAATATATAAGCCCGGAGCTGTCGCCGGAGTTTTTCGCCCAGTCGACAATCGCGTCCGCGACGGTTTTCTCGTCCGCCTCAAAGCTCGTGACGCTTTCAAGCTCACCCGCGAAGGTTATCAGCTTCTCGAACTCATGCTTCGACATGAAGCGGTCAATCGCGGTTCTGAAAATGTCGTTCTCGGTCTTTGAGCGCTCGTTCTCGCCGCGCATCTCGCTCGCGACTCTGAGGGCGTTCGCGTAGTCCTCCTTTGACGTGAGGACGTTTACGATGGATTTCACGATCGAGTCGAACTTTCCGTCCTCGTCCGCCATCTTCGCGACGCGGTAGGCGTTCTCGTTGATTTCGCCGGTGGCGGGGTCGACGACCTTCGCGGCGGCGAGGTCGATTATCTTGTCGGTGAACTTCTCCGGCGCGGCGGCGGCGTAGACGTACGCCTGCATCAGGTCGTCGTTCTCCGCGTAGTAAACCGACGCTTCGGCGCAGATTTTCGAGAGGAGACCTTTGTAGCCGTGGTCAGAGACGAGCTTGTACGCCTCGTTGTACCTCGCCTCGCTTGTCAGCGTTTCGGCGGCGTGCTTCACGTCGCTGTAGCGGAATATGTACGCTCCGGCGATGACCTCGACTATTATCGAGAAGAAAATGACGGTCAGGATTACCGAGAGCTTCGCGCGGCTGATCTTATTTGGTTTCGCCGGGGCGGGCGGAACAATCGGCTCCGGCGCGGGGGGCGGGGGAGCTTCGGTCGGAGCCGGAACGTCCGGTACGTCCCTTATCAGCGCGCCGCGGTTTATCAGGTCCTCGATCAGCTCGTCGTCGTCGTCGAGGTAATCGGACGGCTTGTAGGTTAAAACCCGACCGTCGGCGAGCCTGACCTCAGACACGAACGCCTGACAGCCGGTCAGCTTCATCTTCGAGGGCACCGCGCCGTTGAAGGTGAGAAGCGAGCTCGAGTTCATGTCGTCGTCTGTGTAGACGTATTTGTGATAGGCGTGTCTCGAATCAAGCTCGTCAAGCGGCAGGGTCGAGAATCTGAACATGAAGGTGAAGCTCTCGAGCGGCACACTGAGGATACGTCGGATGGTTATCCGCATCTTCGCCTCGGTGTCCGAGCTTTTATATAATGTGACCGACTCCACCGAGGCGGGGGACGCCCGCCCGCCGGACAGCTTCGGCACGTCGAATTCTATGCTGTTTCGAAGCTCGTTCATCTGCTGATCCTTTCGGTTGGATTTTTCAGTATTATCTGAGCGGTTCGGATGGAACAAGGGGAATATCGTCTATCGGATGGTCGGTCGGGAGATAATACGCGACGTTCTTGTCCTGGAAATGCCACCACTCGGAGTTTATGTAGGTGAAGCCGCAGCTCTGCATGACATATGTCATATAATCCATGTTCTTTCTGGCTTCCTCGCTCATGTTCTCGTTGCTTCTCGCTGACTCGTCGGTGAAGGTGTGCATCGGGGTCGGCATCTCGAGCTCGTTTCCGTCCTTGTCGATAAGCGACATATCAACGGCGACGCCGCGGTCATGCACTCCGCCGTAGCCGCGCGACGGGTCGGCTACCCACTTGTGTACATGGATGACGTCGAACCATCTCTGTTGTACGCTTGTAGGACGATAGGCGTCGTAGATGACTATCGTGTAGCCGTCAGCCCTGAACTTCTCGATTGCCTTTTTGAGCATCTGCAAGGTGTCGTACTGGAGCATACAGAGATTGCGGTGATAGAACGGCTCGCCTATTGACGTTTCGTCAGTCGAGAGCTTCATCGATATCTTGAGGTCGTACTGCGAGAGGTCGACGCCCTCGTTTGAAGGATTTGTCGAATAGTAGCATTTCAGGTACTTTCCGACGTCGACGAGGTGGGAGTACGCGTCGACATAGGTGTTCTGGAGCGTGCGCGCCTTGCCGTACTCTATCGGGAGCTCGCCGAAATCGGTGCAGTCCTCGTTCACGGCGCGGAGAAAGCCCTCGTTCGTGTAGCCGACAAGCTGTCCGGAGGTCGCGGTCACAGAGCACCAGTCCGGGTCGTCGGTCGTTCCGAGGATAACCGTTGAGCCGCTGTAGAGCGTCTTTATCGGCGAGGTGTCGCCTATCGCCTTGTAGACCGGCATCTTATCGACGACGCGCATCTCGAAGCTGTTCTCGTCCCCGACATAATTTGGCACGGACGTTTCCTCATCAGGCGCGGACTCGGCGAAATCTCCGAAATCGAACGCCTCGGCGGGGAACTCGACACCCGCGTCAGCCGCGACGTCAAAGTTCTTATAAGCGCCGCTCTCGACGTAGTACGCCGAGCCGCAGGACGCGGAACCGAGAGTCACGGTGAGGAACGCCGCCGTCAGCATATATTTTCTTTTCATTTTGTGAAACTTCCTTTCTGAAGCCATCAGGCTCCAAAAGCCGGACGACCGGTTCAGTTTCCGGTATTTCCGGCACCGGCTCGCGAATCGGAACCGATGAGGGTGTGAAGGTTTCTTTCGGCTATTATCAGAATGACGTCGTCAGCGTGAAATTCGTCGAGCAGGTCTATCCGGTAAGGGTTCGCCCGCTCGAAGCGCGTCTCGGCGAAGGAGGACGAAATGAGCGGTATCATGGCGTTCCCGAACGAGTCGCGGAAGACGAGCGCTTTTCCGCTGCCCGCGCCGCGCGTCGAGATCCGCATATCCATCGGCGTCGAGTAGGCGGAGGTGAAGATGTAGTACTCCGACAGGTCGTAGGTGGGATTCACGTCGAAGAGCGTCTTTCCCGGAAAGAGGAGCGCGTCGAGGTCGCCCGGAAGGTCGCGCGGCTCTGTACGCGTGATTGTGCTCATGTCGGGAAGACTTACGCCGAGCCTGTCCGCGATGGCTCCGAAAGCGCCCAGCGCGCCGTCCTGATTCCAGTGGGTGTCGCGTCGGTGATAGACGAGCCGTTCAGCTTTGGCGTCTGTGAGAGTTGGTCTCAGGTCGACGAAAATGTCGTCAAGCCCGCGCTCCGAGAGCTCCGCGAAGAGACGGTCGAGGTCGGTATTCTCGTTTCTTATGTATCTCGCGGGCATCTTTTCCGGATAGATCGTGTTCTTGTCCGGAGCGGGGGCGAACAGGAATCTCGCGCCCTTCGACTCAGCGGCTTTCGCTAAGTTTTCTATCGCGTCGGCGGCTGACTTTATCTCGTCATCTGTCATAGGATTGCCCGTGTAGCTGTCGATTGTCTCGGCGAAGAAGAGAAAATTGTCCTTTCCGACGACCACCTGATCGTTTCCCTCGCCGATTGCCGCGCGCATATCCGACCAGAGATCGACCACATATCCACGATACGCGAACGCGCGGGAGAAATATTCCTCGTAATCCGTCCCGAAATCGTCGTTTATGAACCCGTCCTTCACGAGCGACGGGCGCTCTGTCCCGCCCTCTGTGATTTTCGACGCGCCGGGAATGAAGGTCGCGAGAGAGAAGAAGAGGCAGACGGCGAAGAAGAATATGCAAAATATCACTTTGAGTGTTCTGTTCATTTTTCGCCCTCCATCAGAATGTGTAGTAGATAAACGGATTGAACGACGAGGACGCGAGCGACATCACGCACATCGCGAGCAGAGGAATCGTAACGGCGTAAGATACAAACTCCGCCGCCGGAACGAGCTTCCCGTCCCGCGAGAACATCCCGCGGAGCCGCGGCACGACAGGCAGTGAGAAGATTATCCCCGCTATCATCATTATGATAAGATAAGGCGAGAAATACCCGAGCGCGTCCGACGGACTGCCCGAGAACGAGAACATCCGCCCGATATACGAAAACGCCGACGTGACGCTCGCCGAGTTGAACACGACGAACCCGAGCATGACCGCGAGCAGCGTGTAGATACGCAGAACCGGTCGCAAAGCCTTCTTTTCTCGTAATTTGTCGAACCCGGCGGTCTGCTCGAGCATCATGAGAAGCCCGTGCCACATTCCCCAGAGGATGAACGTGAAGTTCGCGCCGTGCCAGAGACCGGTCAGGAAGAAGACGGCGAGACGGTTGACGATAGTTCTCGCCCTGCCTTTCCGGTTGCCGCCGAGCGGTATGTAGACGTATTCGCGGAACCAGGAGGTCAGCGAGATGTGCCACCTCTTCCAGAAATCGCGGATTGTCACAGCGAAATAAGGATAGTTGAAGTTCTCGAGCAGGTCGAAGCCGAACATCGACGCGAGCCCTATCGCCATGTCCGAATAGCCGGAAAAGTCGAAATATAACTGTACGCAATACGCGACCGCGCCCGACCACGCCATCAGTGAGGACGGAGAGGAAGCCTCAAAAGCCGCCTTCGCGAGTATCGCCGCGGTGTTCGACACGAGAACCTTTTTCGAGAGACCGAAGATGAACCTGCGGATTCCGAGCGAAGTGCGCTCGACCGTCACCTCACGCGAGGAGAGCTGCGCGCGGATGTCGCCGTACTTGACAATCGGTCCGGCGATCAGCTGAGGGAAGAAGGAAATGTAGAGAAACAGCGCGCCGAAGCTCCTCTGTACCTCGGTTTTACCGCTGTTCACGTCGACGACGTAGGAGAGTATCTGGAAAGTATAGAAAGAGATTCCGACCGGTATCGTGAACCCCGGCACCGGTATCGACAGCCCCGCCGCGGAGTCAACGACCCTGACGAGCCACGGGACATACTTGAAGAAACACAGCGCCGCGATGTCGATTATCACCGCGAGGGCGCAGACGGCGCTCCGTGCCTTCCCCGACAGCTTTGAGATGATCAGCGCCGCGAAGTAGTTGACCGTTACCGAGGCTATCATGACGACAATATATATTGGTTCGCCGTAAGCGTAGAAGACAAGGCTCGCGACGGCGAGCAGCGCGTTCCGAAGCCACAGCATCCGCGGCGGAATCAGCATATGCGCGATCCAGACCACGGGGAGGAATATGAACAGGAAGACGGTTGATGAAAATACCACTTGGCGGACTCCTTCGTCGGTTGCCCTCCTTTTTCCGGAGGGCAGATTTACTCACCATATATTATAGCATTTTTTTCCTGTGATTTCAATACCTATATTAAATAAATTCGCCGCGCGGCGCGGGTTTCTGATGGTCAAATGATATACAGACGGGTAACGCCATAAGCCCGGAGGACGAACCACCGGGCTGACATGAAGATATTCAGTTATTTCAGTTGACCGCGTTTCTGAGAGCCGATATCGCCTCCGCGGCGTCCGGAGCCCTGAAGACCGACGAGCCGGCGACGAACACACGCGCTCCGGCGTCGTAGGCTTCTTTGATGTTTGACGGGTTGATTCCGCCGTCGACCTCTATGTCGATATCAAGACCGCGCGCCCTGACCATTTCCGACGCGGCGCGGACGCTCTCGAGCGTGTCCGGTATGAAAGCCTGACCGCCGAAGCCCGGCTCCACAGTCATTATAAGAATCATGTCCACATAGTCAAGCAGAGGCTCGAGCACGAACGCCGGGGTCGCGGGCTTTATCGAGACAGACGCCTTTACACCCGCCTCGCGTATCTGCCTCAGTACCGAAATCTGGTCGTCGCAGCTCTCGTAGTGGATGGTTATTATGTCCGCGCCCGCCTTGACGAAATCGTCTATATAGCGCGCGGGGTTGGTTATCATCAGGTGAACGTCGAAGAGCATTCCCGACTTCTTTCTGAGCGACGAGATGACGCAGCCGCCGAAGCTGATATTCGGCACGAAAACGCCGTCCATAACGTCGAGATGGAGCATCTCAGCCCCGGCGTCCTCGACGCGCCTCACTTCTTCGCCGAGCCTTGAAAAATCGGCTGCGAGCAGGGATGGTGAAATCTTGATCATATTTATTCTTTTATCCTTTATTTGTATTTATGGCATATATTACCGGAACAATCCCGGGATATCCACATATTATGATAACAGAGAAAGACGTGCGGAACGCGCCGCGGATGTTGATTCTGAAGGAAAGAAGGTTACTTGTGTGTTTCCCACGTCATGATTTATAGATGAGCGCCGCCGCCTGTGCCGCGATACCCTCTTTTCTGCCGGTGAAGCCGAGCCTTTCCTCGGTCGTCGCCTTGACGCTGACGTCGGTGACCGGTATATTCAGCGCGGCGGCGATATTTTCCCGCATTCTGTCGATATACGGCGCTAGCTTCGGACTCTGTGCTATAATTGTAGCGTCAACATTTGATACAGCGTATCCGTTTTCCTCAAGCACCCTCGCGACACGGCGCGTCAGCATAAGGCTGTCCGCTCCCTCGTATTCCGGGTCATTGTCCGGAAAGAGCTTCCCGATGTCCCCGAGCGCCGCCGCCCCGAGCAGAGCGTCCATAACCGCGTGCGCGAGCACGTCCGCGTCAGAGTGACCGAGCAATCCCTTCTCATACGGGATGTCAACCCCGCCGAGGATGAGACGGCGGTCTGTCACGAGCCGGTGGACGTCGTAGCCCTGACCGACCCGGAATTTACATATTCTTTCGTCTGGCATAGTTTACCTTATCTTTTGCAGGAGAGCTATCTTTTCGGTCGAGAACCTGTACGCGTTCTCAAAGTCGCCGCAGCACTTGCAGCAGTGCTCGAGGTCGGTCAGGATATCGTACCTCACCGACGGCGGGAGCCTGTCAGTGTTCTTTTCGTCGTCCGAGCCGCATATCCGGACGAGCTTCGCCTTCGCGTCGAGATAGTCGGAGCGCAGCATATCGAGCTTCGCCTCGATGTGCGTCTTCATGTACCCGTCCGGCATCGATCTGACGAGCGGTGAGAGTGTTCCCTCGATTTCCGCTGAATTTTCGGCGGGGGAAGAGTAAATCCTTGACGCCACCTCGTCGAGCATATCGCGGGCTGAGAGATAAATCGCTGTCTCGTTCTCGCCGAAGATGATTTTATCAAGTTCTTTCCGGCGCTCCGCCTCGTCTGTATGTTTGTCTGTGTCTCCCGGAATTCCGGTTCTCAGCGGTTCGGCGGCAAGGTCTGTCAGGGCGAGGACAAGCCACGCGCGCTCCGGAGCCGTCGATGGTGTGAGACACTGTCCGGAGACGGAGATCGCTTCCTTCGCGAGAGCTTCCGCCTCGGCGAGCCTTCCGTCGGCGAAGAGTTCGGCGGCTCTTCCCGCGCACGCCTCCGCGAAAATTGACGCGAGCGACGGGTTCTTTATCTTTCCGTCCCGTCCGGTCGTGGCTCGTACACGGTCGATCAGCGTCTGATACCTGTGTCTCTCGAGCAGTGAGCGCGTCTCCCCAGCCATCCTGTACGCGAAATAATCGTCAAGGTCGGAGAGCAGAGCCCCTGCGGGCACGCCGAGCCTGTCCGCGATAATGCACAGCGTCTGAACCGACGGGAGCGCGGAGCCTGTCTCTATCCGGCTTATCATGTTCCTTGTGAGGTCGTCCCCGGCGAGCTCGAGCTGGTTCATGCCGATACGCTGTCTTGCCTCGCGGATTCTCTCCCCGAGCTTCCGGAGCGCGTCGCGGGACGCGTGGGAGACCGGGGATTGTCTCTTCGGCGCGGCGGTTTCCGCGCTTTCTGCCATGTCTGCGGAGGCTTCACGCGGCATTTCGCCTATACGTCGTCTGCTCACTCCGCGTCCACCAGATACGCCTCGGCAGGATGCACGGTTGCACCGGATTCCGGCGTTATATCGGTTTTAAGTTTGTCGAGTAGCTTCCCGATTTCGTCTGACGCGGACTTTATCTTGTCGTTCAACTCTTTCAGTTTGTTCTCTGATAAACCGGCGATCCGCGCTTCAAGCTCCTTCTCGGCGGCTTCGCGGCGGCGTTCGAGCTCCGCCTTCATTTCGGTTTCCTTCGCTGATAAGTCCTTTTCGGCGAGCTCGGCGGCTCTCATGCGCTCGGCCGCCTTTTCCTCGGCTTCGGCGCGGATTCTGTCGGCGTCCGCCTCTGCTTTTATCAGCACGTCTCCGACCTTCGCGGACATTCTGTCGTAGTCGGCTATCTTCTCGTTCACGTCCTTCAGGCTGTCGAGCTTTTCACGCGCGGACTCAAGCTCGAGTTCAAGATCGGATACACGTGTTTTCAGTTCCGATATTTCCGAGTCCCTCTCGGAGATTGTCTTCTTCTGCTCGTCGAGTCTCGCGTTCTGCGCGCTGACGAGGGCTTCCGCCTTGACGAGCGTCTCGCGGTCGGAGGTCTTTCCGGCGTCTGTTTCCTCGGTTCCCTTCTTGTCTGACGCGAGCAGGGCGGCGAGCTCCGCCTTCGGGCTCTTCGCCTTTTCCGGCTCTGTTCCACGGGTTTTCGCGAGTTCGGCTTCCAGCGCGGCGTTCTTTTCCTCGAGCGCCTTCTTTTCGGACTCGAAGCGCTCGCAGAGCCCGGCTATGTAATTGTTGACATCCTGTTTATTGTATCCGCCCATAGCGGTGCGGAAAGCGGCCTTGACGTTATCCATCGGCTTTGTCCTCCCGGAAAAAATCTTAATCCTGTCTTATGGTCATTCCCTTATATTCTATCACAAAACCCCTGATTTGACAAGTGGGAAATTATTAAATTTACGTTATCTATTGATTTCTTTGTCGAAACGGGTTACAATTATGTCACGGTAACTGCGCCGCGTAGTCGTTGAGGTCGTTCTCCTCGTTCTCGTCTATCTCGAAGCGGTTTATCGCCGTGTAAGCGTCCGGGACCTTGCCGACAATCACGGTTTCGGAGACGAGGACGTCGTCGGCGAGCTCGAGCTTCACCGTGTCGGAGGCGACTATCATGTTCATCGAGACTTTCACGCGCAGGTATATTCTGTGCAGTGTCTGGTTTATTCCGGTTTCCGAGAATTCGCTGTATATCTCGCCGGAGACGTCGCCGATGGGGATGAGCTTTATCTTTACGGGGAAGCCGCGTCCGGTTGTGACGAGTCCGCCGGCGAGGTTTCCGAGCGGGATGTCGAGGGTCATGCGGTCGATGTCGTATATCTCGTCCCGGATGTTCCCGATTGAGTCGGCGCGCAGGCGGCTGATTCCCGTCACGTTCGTCTCTATTGCCGATATGCCGTCCTCAGATCGGAAGAGCACACGTCTGAG
>ERZ808240.4084-NODE-4084-length-13360-cov-27.497858_pt1 | contig 13360 bp, 11 predicted proteins | sample MGYA00521084_ERZ808240 | MGnify/ENA primary metagenome ERZ808240 (study PRJEB31516, sample SAMN03275571) | gut metagenome | biome: mammalia-associated habitat; material: feces | host: Papio cynocephalus | place: Kenya | collected 2012-08-06 ... | reverse complement strand
GCGCTCGGCATAGCTCAAGCAAGCTTGGCTCTGCTCTCGCTTATCGAAAAGGTTCTTTGCCTTCACCTTCATTATAAGGAATATAACGCCCGGCAATATCCCGCACACCCAAAGGAAAACCTCGAAGACTACAGACCCCGCCCCGGTCTTGACCGGAATCCGCTTCTCAATTACGTTCACGTCCCGTCCGGCCTCGTTCACCACCGGATTCATCTCGTCCAATTCGTTTGCCATATTCTTGATTTTTAATGTTTTCTCAGCTCGTTGATTCTACCGCAAAGATTCTTTGTTGGAAATGAATTGCACTGCAAATCTAATGATTTTTTCAGAAAAATGCATCTCACTTCATTTTCCGGAAAATTAGTCTTATCTTCGCGGTGTGTGAAATACGGACAACTATGAATGAGTTTTTTGCAAAATCGCCTGGCGGACATCGCCCGAAGCGGAAGAAGATAGTGATCCTGTCCGGCGCCGGAATCAGTGCCGAAAGCGGGGTCTCCACATTCAGGGACAGCGACGGACTTTGGGAAAATCATGACGTCATGGAAGTTGCATCAGTGCTCGGCTGGAAAAAGAATCCGGGGCTTGTTCTTGAATTTTACAACGGGCTCCGCGCCCAGCTTGAGAGAGTCCGGCCGAATCAGGCACATATAGACATCGCCGCTCTGGAGAAGGACTACGATGTAGTCATTGTCACTCAGAATGTTGACAATCTTCACGAGAGAGCCGGCAGCGGCAGGGTGATTCACCTGCACGGCGAGCTGACCAAGGTGCGCCCCGAGGACTCATGCACGGAGGCGGACGGATATGACGAGTCGCGGGTGAAGGATGTCGGATACTCTGCCGTTCACCTTGGGGATGTTGACGATCGCGGTGTCCAGTACCGGCCGCACATCGTGTTCTTCGGCGAGGGGGTTCCGAAAATCGACGACGCGCTCACGGAAATCGCGGACGCGGATTACCTGGTTATAGTCGGGACATCGCTGGTGGTTCAGCCCGCCGCAAGTCTCTGGCGATATGCCCCGGCCGGCTGCCCGGTGTTCGTCGTTGATCCCAAGGACACCCCGATTGACGGAGCGAAAGGCATCGTGCACATCAAGGAAAAGGCCACGACCGGAGTCGCACGAGCCATTGAAATGATCAGAGTAGCCGATAGATAAAAAACAGAGTATTCATTCCAAAATTAGAAAAATGCTCTGTTTTTGCTTTTGTCAACGAATGCGAGGCACTTATTATTATACTGAAAAAATGCCGAAGATTTCAATTTTTATTCGGCGTATTTTGCCGAAAACCTCAATATTGTGTAGAATTCTTCCGCTGTTGAAGTCATCCGCAGTTAATATTTTCAAAACTATTTTCTTCATGCCCATGTCCGAACATTGAACAAAAAACACTACCTTCGCAGAGCATTTTTAAGTATTGAGTTATGCGACATTACAATTTGGGGTTCATTTCGGACGAGGATATTTACAAACATGTGAAAAATACGGTTCTGCAGTACCGCAGGAGCATAGACCTTAATGAGTTCAACGCGAATATCGTGGATCCCATAAAGTTGACCTTCGACGCGAAGGTCTATGGTAAGACGATGGAAGAGGTTGTTGCTGACGAGTGTTTCCGTCAGATTGATAAGTCAGATACAAATAAAATCGGCTATTTTCATCAGCAGCTGTTCAACTATGCCGGAATGGGTTGGATTGTCCCGGCGGCCGGATTTGATGTCGAGAACCATGACCTTCATATATTCGTGGAAATGAAGAACAAGCATAACACCATGAACTCGGCTTCGTCCCCGAAGACTTACATGAAGATGCAGAACAAACTGCTCGAAGATGACCTTGCCCAGTGCTATCTTGCTTGTAGAGGCGATTTCAACCCGCTCCAAGGATGTGCCTTGGATTGTTTCCATTGACGGCAGGCAGTTTCAGCACAGCAAGATAAGGCGTATGTCCATGGACCGTTTCTATGATGTCGTGTTCAATGACAGCCTCGGTTTTTTCAAGTTATGCAATGCTCTTCCTGATATCATAGAGGATGTTGTGGAGGATAATAGTGAAATGTCATTGACGAATACCGTGTTCTCAGACTTGAAGAAGAATAATTCAAATGTGCTTAAGAGCCTGTATCTTTTAGCATTCTCTACCTACGAAGGTTTTGGCGCATACAAGCAAAAATGACGGTGAATGTACAACGACAGACTGATTTCGCAGAATAATTTCGCAGACTTGATGGGCGTGTCCCGTCTGACTGTTCAAAAGTGGCTGGATTCGGGGCACTATCATCTCAAGACAGTGGAAAATGGTGTCGGTTATTTGTCTTTGGACGAAATTTCCGATGTCCCTGAAATTGCCCCGATGCTTACTGACGGTTGGGAGAATGACATGAAGATCAGACCGTTGCGCCCATATTCGTCGGTAGAATTGTTTGCCGGCGGAGGCGGCTTGGCCTTGGGTATGGAGCAGGCCGGTTTCCGGCATCTGTTACTTAATGAATACGATCACAACGCTTGTGAGACGTTGAGAATGAACCGCCCGCAGTGGAATGTGGTGGAAGGAGATATTCACGATGTAGATTTCACCGGATATCGGGATAGGATAGATTTTCTGTCCGGAGGATTCCCTTGCCAGGCTTTTTCCTTCGCCGGGAAACGTCTTGGTTTTGAAGAGACTAGAGGCACATTGTTCTTTGAATTAGCCAGGGCTGTCTCGGAAATTCGCCCTAAGGTTTTCATGTGCGAGAATGTCAGGGGATTGCAGGAACATGACGGAGGACGAACCCTGTCAGTCATCGCCGATGTCATCGCCGAGTTGGGTTATACTTTGGTGCCTCCACGTGTGCTGAAAGCGATTATGTACAAGGTGCCGCAGAAAAGGGAACGGCTTATTCTTGTCGCGGTGCGAAACGATTTCGCTTCGCGTGTGAACTACCAATGGCCTTCTCCATATCACCGTGTGATGACATTGAGAGATGCCTTCTTCGCCGGTGACCTCTACTCCACGGATGTGCCGGAAAGTGAGGGGCAGCAGTATCCGGAGAAAAAGAAAAAGGTGATGGCGCAGGTTCCGATGGGAGGAGACTGGCGCGACCTGCCGGAAGATGTTGCCAAGGAATACATGAAGGGAAGTTACTTCCTTGGAGGAGGAAAGACCGGGATGGCAAGGCGGCTGTCGCTCGACGAGCCGAGTCTTACTCTGACATGTGCTCCCGCTCAAAAACAGACTGAACGTTGTCATCCTGTTGAAACGAGACCACTTACAGTAAGGGAATATGCGAGGATACAGACTTTTCCTGATGATTGGAAATTCGCGGGAAATATGTCGGCGCAATATAAGCAAATAGGAAATGCTGTCCCGGTGAATCTTGCTGCTGCAATTGGTCGTTCGCTTGTTCGTTTGCTGAATGACATTGAAGTTTTGGGGTAGTTGCCTTGTACAGTGGGACTATCCGGCATTTCATCTTTCGATGGACTGCTTCGCCTGCCGCATTGTCAGAGGCGACCTCCACCTCCGCGAGCATGAGGCCGCCTGGTGGCTTTCACGCGGGCAGCTCGGCGAGGTCGATTGGCTTCCGGCCGACATCCGGCTGATTCCCAAGGTCGCTGCGCTGCTGTAGCGAGTCTTAAATCATTTCAGTCATATAGACCGGCACGCAAGTGGTCTGTCCGTCTTTCCGCAGGTCTTTCGTGTAGAGCAGGTATCGGTTCCCGATTCTTGAAGAGAACTTCTCGCAGAACGCATCAAGGGACTTGTGGGTGTTGTAGCCGGAGCTCTTCACCTCGATTGGGCATAATTTCGTGCCGCGTGTGAGAAGGAAATCTATTTCGTAGTTGTGCTTGCGATTTTCGGTGGGCCAGGTGTGGTAGAACAATTCGTTGCCGCTTGCTTTGAGCATCTGAGCCACGAGGTTCTCATAGACATAGCCGAGATTGACCGGGAGTTTGCCCGTAAGGAGCTTCCGGTATATTTCATTTTCTGTCACAGCCTTGTCCCTGAAGGCCATGGTTATCATCAGTCCCGTGTCAGCCACATACATCTTGAACTGTTCGATGTCTCTGTGCAGTGAAAGCCCAACGGACGGGTCGTTGGCGTGGCGGGAGATGAGTACGACCATCGAGTCTTCCATATCCTGAAGCGTTTCGCTGAACCGGTCTACCTTGCCGTCTTCCACGACACTGCTGACCTGATATCTGGAAGCATTGCCGGTGAGCTGTGCCGGAATCGCGTAGAACAGGCTGGTGGCTTTGCCGGAGGTGTCAATCTTGCGGAAGTCGTCAGCGTAGAGTTCGATGATTTCTCTTTTCACGGCATCGACCATACTCAGATTGTTCGTTTCGAGATAGGTGTCCACGGCCTGCGGCATCCCTCCGACGAGCATATATAGCCTTAGGTCATCCATTATCTTACGATTGACGGCGTCTCCTAAAGGTGTCTTGCCGTTCCAAGCTTCGCGGAGCATAGGAATCGTGATTTCGTTTCCTCTTGCCCAGTAGAACTCCTCGAAGTCCATCGGGTAGAGCGTGAGTCTTGTCTCTTCGCTGGGAATCCTTATGCCTTTGGTGTTCTTTTTTATGCTCAGGAGGCTTCCGGTCTCGATGTAGTCATACCTTCCGTCTTTCACGAGTTTCTTGATGGCTTGCCTTGCAAGTGGGCAGTTCTGCACTTCGTCGAAGATGATTACGGATTTTCGCTCTTTCAACTGGACATCGTAGAGAAATTGCAGACGGAAGAAGAGCCGGTTCAGATCTGATATGTCGCTGAACAGGTCTTTGACTTCGGGCTTGCACTCGACGAAGTCGATGAGGATGTAGCTTTCATACTCATTTTTTGCGAATTCTTCCGCGAGAGTGGATTTCCCGACACGCCGTGCGCCCTTGATGAGCAGGGCGGTGGAGCCGTTTCTCTCGGCTTTCCATTTAAGCATCGTGTCGTAAAGCTTGCGCCTGAATATTCTTTCTCCCATATTGTTTCTGATTTCCACGCCAAAATTAGCCTTAAATTTTGGTCTTCCCAAATTATTTTTATGGAAAATGCCGAAAATCTCAATTTTTATTTGGTATGTTTTGCCGAAAATCTCAATATTCTTAGACGGAATTCTTCAGATTGTTGAAGCCATCCGCAAAAATAGGTTTTGACAAGACAGAAAATACGCCTACCTTTGCTCCATGAAAATGACAGTTGCATACGCTGCGGCGCGTTTCGCGCATTTCAACGCTCTTTGCTTCGGCGGGGCGCTGCCCGACGTGCCGATTATGCTCACGAGGGCGACTACCTTTCTCGGGAAAGTTCGTTACAAGCGTAAGAGGCGGTTGCTCGGACGCCTTGAGAACGTTGACTTTCAGATCAGGCTGAGTTCCGAATTTGACCTGCCGGAGAATGAGTGGGACGATGTCATAATCCACGAGATGATACACTACCACATCGCCCGGAGCAACCTGCGTGACACATCGACGCACGGGCCTGTCTTCCGGAGGATGATGGATGAGATCAACCGGAAATATGGCCGTCACATCACCGTGTCCCACAGGACTTCGCCTGAGGCCACGTCGCCGAGAATGGCTCGTGAACGGTGGCACTGCATCTGCGTCTCGAAATTTCCGGACGGAACAGAAGGGATAACGGTGTGCTCCGAATCTATGGCCCCGCGCATCGAAAGGGGGCTTCCGCAGAACTATCGTATTGTCTCCCGAAAATGGTATGTCAGCAACGATGTGTATTTCAACCGTTTTCCGCACTCGCGGCTTCCGAGAATATACAAGGTTGCAGCCTCGGACTTACAGGCACATATCGCCACAGCCGTGCCGACGAGTCTTCCGTTGCTCAGAAGCGGAATGTGCGATTTTTAGATTTTTGCATATCTTTGTATCTCAATGCGATTGAGCGATGTGTGAAAACAAGGGGAATATGATGTCGTCGGAAGCGGGGAGCGTCTCCCGTTCGGCTGTGGAGTCGGCCTATTGCATATTTCATCAGAAATGGCGGGTCTATCAGTATTCGACTTCCCCGTCACAGCGAGACGACATCGAATATGCCGTCGCCTCCTATGCGATGGAAATGTCTCCGGAGCTTTATCGTATCCTCGCGGACGGACGGGACGGATTTCTGATGGAGCACACGCGCTTTGCCGCCGACATGACGGACGCGCTCGCCGGACTGGAACGGATGCTGGACGGGACAGGCGGTCATGATGAAAAACATTGAGACAGAGAATTATGGAACATCTTCCGCAGAATGACATGGCGATGCTGGCGTCGGCCATAAATTTTCTCCTCCGCGACGAGGAGTTCGACAATCTCGACCAGATATGCTGGTATTTTCACGAGGACCGGGCCGCACTGGAAGCTAAGCTCCTGAAGGCCGGCTACCGCTACTCGGAGGAGCACAGACGATTTATATAGTTCATGAGTCTGATATTAACAAAGAGCAAGCGTTCTGACAGATGAAAAAGATAGCCTTCATAGACCTTGAGGTTGGAGGACGGGGAAAGATTCTTGACCTTGGCGCAATTAAGGGCGAGGAGTCGTTTCATTCTGCTAAAGTCGCTGATTTTGTGGATTTTATCGGCGACTGCGAATATCTGTGCGGTCACAACATCATTGAACATGACCTGAAATATCTGCGTCCGTTCCTCAAGAAAAACTATAAGGTCATAGACACTCTTTATCTCTCGCCTCTCCTTTTTCCCATGCGGCCCTATCACAGGCTTCTCAAGGATGACAAGATTGATTCCGAGGAACTTAACAATCCTCTGAATGACGCTAGGAAGGCCAAGATTCTCTATGAAGACGAGGTGGAGGCATTCGGATGCCTTCCGGAATCATTGCAGTCGCTTTACTATGACCTCACATCAGGTGACGAGCATTTCAGCGGATTCTTCAAGTCCGTCGATTATTCCACAGGGTGGAGGCTCTCCTTTCTGAGAAAGCCGCTGTCTGACAGCATTCGGGCCGCCCTGACGGGTCTTGTCTGTGAAAATGCTGACATTGAACAGTTTGCGAGGGAAAATGGGGTTGAATGCGCCTATGCTACAGCCGTAATCCTGACCCGTGACCGCAATTCCATAACCCCGGCATGGGTTCTGAAAAATTATCCTGCGGTAGAAAAAATCATATATGCTCTGAGAAACAAAAATTGCGGGACTCCGTCATGTGAATACTGTTCCGCTGCCTTCAATCCGGAAAGGGCACTGAAGAAATGGTTCGGATATGAGCATTTCAGAAAGTTCAATGACGAGCCTCTGCAGGAGAATGCCGTGCGCGCAGCAATCGGAGGAGAGTCTCTGCTTGCCATATTCCCCACCGGAGGAGGCAAGTCTCTGACGTTCCAGTTGCCGGCACTCATTGCCGGAGAGACCGTGCGCGGCCTTACGATAGTGATTTCTCCCCTCCAGTCTCTCATGAAGGACCAGGTCGAGAACCTTGAGAAGAAGGGCATATCCGATGCTGTCTATATAAACGGGCTGCTGTCGCCTGTCGAGAGGCGTGACGCCCTTGAGCGCGTGCGCAGCGGTGAGGCTTCGATGCTTTACATCGCTCCTGAACAGCTGCGCTCGAAAACCATCGAGAAGATTCTGATGTCCCGCACGGTGTCGCGCTTTGTCATAGACGAGGCTCACTGTTTTTCGGCGTGGGGACAGGACTTCCGGATAGAATATCTCCATATAGCCGATTTCATAAAGTCGCTTCAGGAAGCAAAGGGACTTGAACAGCCCATTCCCGTGTCATGTTTCACGGCAACGGCCAAGCCCAAGGTGATCAGCGATATAACGGATTATTTTCAGGAAAGGCTCGGCCTTCGACTCAGGCGTTTTACTACGGATGCTACGCGGACTAATCTGCACTACACGGTTCTCTACCGCGCGAATAATGAGGAGAAGTATCAGACTCTCAGAGATTTGCTTATAGACAGCACCTGCCCGGCCATCGTCTATGTCACGCGGACAAAGGCAGCGGAAGACCTTGCCGCGAGACTCGTGCGTGACGGTCTCGACGCGCGCGCCTTTCACGGGCAGATGGAGACACGTGTCAAGGTTCAGAATCAGGATGACTTCATAAATGACCGCGTGCGTATCATCGTCGCGACGTCTGCCTTCGGTATGGGCGTTGACAAGAGCGATGTCGGGCTTGTCGTGCATTATGAGATATCCGATTCTCTGGAGAACTACATTCAGGAAGCCGGGCGTGCCGGCCGCGATGTGCATTCCGAGGCGGACTGCTATGTTCTGTATAATGACGATGACCTGAACCGTCATTTCATTCTTCTGAATCAGACAAAATTGACATTCAGCGAGATAAACCAGGTATGGCGGGCAATCAAGGGACTGACCCAGAAGCGTGACCTTGTCTGTATTTCCGCTCTTGAAGTCGCGAGGAAGGCCGGGTGGGATGAGATACGGGACGTCGAGACTAAGGTCAAGAGCGCTGTGGCTGCCTTGGAGAACGCCGGGTATGTCAGGCGCGGCATGAACAGTCCGAGGATATTCGCGACGAGTATCGTGCCTAAAAACCTTGATGAGGCGTCGCGGATAATACGTTCCGATGACAGGTTTACGGAAGAGGACCGGCAGGATGCGGTTCGTATAATCAAATCTCTCATATCGGAAAGAAGCCGCGCAAGGGCAGGTACCGCAGAGGCGGAGTCGAGGATTGACTATTTGTCCGATATGCTTGGAATCGAAACGGGAAAAGTCGTCCGTCTCGTGGAAAAGATGCAGCTTTGCGGGATTCTTGCCAAGGATGAGGACATGACTGCGTATCTTCGCCCGTCCTTTTCGTCTCGGATAGACACGATGCTCTCGCTTGAGAATTTTCTCATCGGAGCGGTCGAAGATGGTGGTGCCGGGCAATACGGCTTTAAGGAACTGAACGAAAGGGCGTTGTCGGCCGGTCTTTCGAAATCCAATGTCAAGGATATACGAACATTATTGTTTTTCTGGACGATAAAGAACTATATAGAGAAGAAGCCGCTTTCCGAGGAATACATATCCATAGTCCCGAAAGTCGACATCCATGTTCTTCGGGAAAAGTTCGAGGTCAGAAGTTCACTGTCGCGTTTCATACTTGAACGCTTCCGCAAAACTGGAGTGCGGGATGCGGTTTCAAATGAAATCCGTGTTCAGTTCTCTCTCGTCGGTCTTTTGGAGGACTTTAACAGGGAAATTGCCATATTCAATGATGTAAAGGCCACGCTTCAGGATGTGGAGGATGCGCTCCTGTTCCTTGCAAAATCCGGGATTATGAGCATTGAGGGCGGTTTTATGGTTCTGTACAACAAATTGCAGATAGAACGGCTCAACCACGACAACCGCAGCCGCTATCGAAAGGAAGACTATCTGAATCTTGACGCATTCTACCGGCAGCGCATTCAGCAGATTCATATTGTAGGGAAATATGCAAATATGATGGTGGAGAATGAGAGGGCGGCGCTGGAGTTTGTACACGACTATTTCATGATGGATTTCAAGGCGTTTGTCAAGAAGTATTTTGATGACGGGGAGCAGAGGGAAATAGACCGGAATGTCAGTCCTCAGAAATATCGGGAAATATTCGGAAGCCTGACGCCTTCGCAGTCCGCGATAATAAATGACAGGGAGTCCAGGTTTATCGTCGTTCCGGCGGGTCCTGGCAGCGGAAAGACTTATGTGCTTGTGCGGAAGCTCGCCTCGCTGATACTCATGGAAGACGTCAAGTCCGAGCAGCTTCTGATGCTGACATTCTCCCGTGCCGCGGCGACGGAGTTTCACAAGAGGCTTCGCGAACTGATTGGAAATGCGGCCGAGTATGTTGAGATAAGGACTTTCCATTCCTATTGCTTCGATTTGCTGGGCAAGGTCGGTTCAATCGACGATTCGGAGAATGTTGTAGATAAGGCTGTCGATGCCGTCAGGGACAGTCAGGTGGAACGTAGCCGGATTACGAAGTCGATACTTGTCATTGACGAGGCGCAGGACATGAGTGAGGACGAATTTGCCCTCGTTCGTGAACTTGTACGCAACAATGACGACATGAGGGTGATTGCCGTCGGGGATGACGACCAGAACATATATGAGTTCCGAGGTTCGGACTCAAGGTATATGGGACTATTGATAAGCGAGTTCAATGCGAAGGTCTATAATATGCTGGAGAATTTCAGGAGCTGTCAGCCGGTAATCGCCCTTGCCAATTCGTTTGCGCGTACAATCGGCAACAGGCTGAAGTCCGAACCCATCAGATGTGTGGTCGGCGGCGACGGTTGTGTCCGCCTTGTACGGCATCCTGCAGGGTATTACGGGCAGGCTGTCGTTGATGAGATTCTTGCGGCGCACGCTTCCGGAAGTTCGGCTGTCCTGACAATGACGAATGATGACGCCCTTATGGTTTCGGCCATGCTTGGCAGGAGAGGAGTGAAGGCTCGTCTGATTCAGTCGAATGACAGCTTCAGCCTCCATGACCTTGCCGAACTCCACCTTTTTTACTCGGACATCAGGGCAAACTGTTCCACGATAATTCCTGACAATGTGTGGGCGCACGCCATGGAACTGACGACAGGCGAATTTGCCGGGAGTTCAAGCCTTGAAATTGCGTTGTCATGCATAGGCGCGTTTGAGAAGGAATATCCGTCCAAACGTTATGTCTCGGATCTTTTCAACTTCTTCGGGGAATCCGAACTCAGCGACTTCTGCAAGGCGGCCCGAAATGAGATTGTCGTCTCGACGGTTCATAAGTCAAAGGGGCGCGAGTTTGACAATGTGTATCTTCTCCTTCGCGGCATGACACAGATTACTGACCGGGAACGACGCGTCATATATGTCGGAATGACAAGGGCGAAGACTAACTTGTCGGTGCATTTTGACGGAGGCATATTCCACAGCATTCCGGAACTCGCCGATGGAGGCGGTTCGGCCGCCGGACTTTCCATTGAAAATGACCCGAAGTTATACGCCGAACCGGACGAACTCCTGCTTCAGCTCTCGCACAGGGACTTGCATCTGGACTGTTTCAAGGGGAAGTCGGACATAATTTCAAAACTTTGTTCGGGCGATGCGCTGAATGTCATAGATGACCGGCTCTACACCACGGTTAACGGGTATTCACAGCAAGTCGGCCGTTTCTCCGAAGCTTTCCGCACAAAGCTGTCAAAGCTTCAGCAAAAGGGCTATGTGCCAATCTCTTCAAGAGTCAGGTTCCTCCTGTTCTGGCACTACGAGAATCCTGACAAGACAAACGGAGCCCCAAAATATCTTGAGACTCCGATAGTTCTGCCCGAAATACGGCTGGTTTCAAACAGCCTTACTCTTCGCTGACGAGGCAGAAGTCCAGGTCTTTGGTAATCTGCTCCTTGTCGAGGTGCTGGCCGATGAAGACGAGCTTCTGCATGCGGTCGCCGTACTTCGGATCCCAGTCCTTCATGAAGTCCGGATCCTGGGCGGCGATTTCTTTGAGGTCTTCCTTAGGGGCGGTGGCGTACCATTTGCCGGCGGCCTTGAGCTGGAACTGACGGCCTGCCTGCTCGAAGAGGTAGGACATGTCGGTGTCGTCGCTGAAGTAGCAGAGACCCTTGGCTCGGATGACGCTGCGCGGCCATTTCTTCGCCACGAAGTTGTCGAACTTGTTCATGTCGAAGGCCGGGCGGCGGCAATAGACGAAGGTGCCGATGCCGTATTCCTCGACCTCGCCGCCCTCATGGTCGTGATGATGGTGGTGATGGTGTCCTCCGACTTCCTCGTGGTGACTGTCATGTTCTTCATCGTCATCATGGTCTTCGTCATCGTGATGGTGGTGTCCATGTTCGTGCTCGTCGTTGTCTTCGTCATCGTGATGGTGGTGTCCATGTTCGTGCTCGTCGTTGTCTTCGTCATCGTGGTGATGATGCCCGTGTCCGTCATCGTCGTGACGGTGATGCTCGTGTTCATCGTCTTCCCCGTGGTCATGCTCGGCCTTATGGGCATCCTCCTCGGAGGTCTCGATGCCCTTGACCCAGCCGGCGGACGCCGACACCTTGTCGTAGTCGAAAAGGTGAGTGTTCAACAGCTTTTCAAGCGGCACGTCCGCGTAGTTGCACTCGATGATTTCGGCTTTCGGCTGAAGCTCGCTGATGATGGCCTTTATGCGCTCGAGTTCTTTCGGAGAAACTTCCGACGCCTTGTTGAGGAGGACGGTGTTGCAGAACTCAATCTGCTGGATAACAAGGTTCTCTATGTCTTCCTCGTCGATGTCCTTCATCACGAGGGTGTCGCCGCAGTCGAACTCGCTCTGCATTCTCATCGCATCGACCACCGTCACGATGTTGTCGAGCCGGCAGACACCGTACTTCGTGTAGAGGCCGCCGAAGGTCGGTATGCTGCATATCGTCCTCGCGATGGGCTCCGGCTCGCAGATTCCGCTGGCCTCGATGACGATGTAATCGAACTTCTGCATCCTCATGATTTCGTAAATCTGCTCTATCAGGTCGGACTTGAGCGTGCAGCAGATGCAGCCGTTCTGGAGTGCCACGAGACTTTCGTCCTTCTTGCCGACCACTCCGCCTTTCTGGATGAGTGCAGCGTCAATGTTGACTTCTCCTATGTCATTGACAATGACGGCGAAGCGTATGCCCTTTTCATTTGCCAGAATCCTGTTGAGGAGCGTCGTCTTGCCGCTTCCGAGATAGCCGGTGAGCAGGAGCACCGGAATTTCTTTCTTTTCCATTATATTTCGTTTTGCATTATCATAATATTGTCATCTCGTCCCCGTCGTCACAGTTCCAAGCATCCAATTCCATCATGTCACCTCGAGCGGAGTGAGAGATCTTTGTGCAAGATTCCCAATTGACAAATTGTCATGGGAAAATGCGCCTTATATCCGCGTCAAAGTCTGTGCCTTTGCCGGAAAAACGCTATCTTTGTCCCGCCGTCGCCGAAGTCTCTGACAATGTTGTCATGTGACTGTCCCGGTGACACCGCTCACGATATGCCGAAAAAGGAAGCCGTGGAGAAGATGTTTGACAGCATCGCTCCGGAATATGACGCTCTGAACCATATACTTTCGCTGAACATTGACAAGATATGGCGCCGTCGCGCCGTGCGGAAACTTCTGCCGAAGGACGCTGACTTTCATATACTCGACGTCGCCTGCGGGACGGGGGACTTTTCGATTGCCGTGGCGAGACGCTCGAAGAACGCGCGGATTACGGGCATCGACCTCTCGGACGGAATGCTTGCCGGGGGGCGCGAGAAGGTTGCGAGGCTCGGCCTCGACGGCCGGATTGAGCTGCTGAAAGGAGACTGTGAGGCGCTGGAGTTCGCCGATGACAGCTTCGACGGCGTGTGCGTGGGGTTCGGAGTGAGGAACTTTGAGCATTTGGAACAGGGGCTGCGCGAGATTCTCCGCGTGCTCAAGCCGGGAGGC
>ERZ808240.4083-NODE-4083-length-13363-cov-79.062369_pt1 | contig 13363 bp, 12 predicted proteins | sample MGYA00521084_ERZ808240 | MGnify/ENA primary metagenome ERZ808240 (study PRJEB31516, sample SAMN03275571) | gut metagenome | biome: mammalia-associated habitat; material: feces | host: Papio cynocephalus | place: Kenya | collected 2012-08-06 ... | reverse complement strand
CAGACTGGTGCCGATTAGGACGCGTCCGTTCCGTAAACGGAGGTTTCCGGAACGGGATCCCGGACACGGGGCATCGTCCCCGACACTCCGGCGGATGATGTTCCGAAACCCGTCCCGTAATCAATGTTCCGGAACTCCATGCCTGTGACGGGTAGTGGTATGTTTTGTGGCATGGCGAGCATGGTTTACGGATACGCGAGGGTCAGCACCGACGATCAGACCACCGATCTGCAGCGGGACGCGTTGGAGAAGGCCGGGTGCGACCGGATCTTCACCGATGTGGCGTCCGGCGCGAGGGCGCACCGTCCCGAGCTCGACCACATGCTCGACCTCCTGCGCGGGGGCGACACCGTCGTCGTGTGGAAGCTCGACAGGCTCGGCAGGAGCATGCGGAACCTGGTCGACCTGATGACCGCGTTCGACGAGAGGGAAGTGCAGTTCCGCTCCCTGACCGAGGCGATCGACACCAGCACTCCGGGCGGCACGCTCGTGTTCAACATCTTCGGCTCGTTGGCGCAGTTCGAACGCGACCTGATCCGCGAACGCACCCGCGCCGGTCTCGAGGCCGCCAGGGCCCGCGGCAGGAAGGGCGGGCGTCCCGCCAAACTCGACGGGAAGCAGGTCCGGGAGGTGCGGCGCCTGTATGCGTCGAGGACGGTGACGGTGGACCAGATCGCCGCGATGATGCATGTGGGACGGTCCACCATCTACCGGTGTCTGAAGAGAACGGACGCGAGGAATTAGCACCTTTCCCGAATCCTCATGAAGTTGCCCATGCCTTGTTTCACGGAGTCGGGCATCCCCAATGTGAATATGCGTTGGCCTCATGGTCCATCAGTCCGCTGTTTCCTGAGTTTGTCGTATAGAACAATGGAAAACCAGGATTGCCTGATCCAAAATGCGCGATCGATTCCCTGACCGGCATTCGGTTTTTGGACAGCCATCTACTCGTCGTTCCGTATGTCAATCTCCTGGACTTCACGGTATATGGCGTGGATGTCGTTGAGGTTGATGCGGAATTGGCTCCTCGAATGAGGGGTCCAGTTCCCTTTGCTCAAAGTCGCCTTGTCGCCCGGGTCGTACACGGCCTTGCCTTCGTTGAAGGCCTGCAGGAACAGGCCGAAGCTGGTCGATATGCCGAGGGTGACCAGCGGGCCGAATTCCACGAAATCGCCGGTGCCGTCCTTGCCGCGCGTATAGGGGACATAGGCGGCGCGGTTGTGCTTGCGCTGCCAGTGCTCGAGGAGTTTCAGGTACGACCATCCGGCCGCGAGCTCGCCGCTCTCCCTGTCATACAGCGCGATGAAGCCGTTCGGATCGAAATTCGTCGCGTCGGTGAATCCCACGAGTCTGAGGTCGAGTCTCGCGTTGGGCGTGGATTTGCCGGGCCTGTTGATATCGCCCGAGGTGAAGTAGTATTCGTCCGGCTTCCCGGATTCGTCCATGCCGCTGACATGGCCGTACTTCTTCACGAAATCGACCTGCGGCCTGCCGATGGTCCATCCCATGTCCGGCTGCGGGGTGAACAGCGTGACCCTGTGGTTGTTGCGTCTCTCAAGCGATTTCTGCTTGATCGCCTTGAGCTCCCAGACGTCGAAGTCGGGACCCGGGATGGCGTTTTCCCCGACGCCGAGCTCCGCCTCCAACGTGAGTCCCGGGGCGTTCGGCGCGGTATAGGGCCGTTCCACGGAACCGTCATTGCGCAGCCGCCAGGGGACGAGACGCCTGTTGATGATTTTCCGCAGGGCGTTTTCGAGGACCGACACCTCGTCCGCATCCGCCTTGCCGTCGAACGCGACCGGGCTGACCCTTCCCTCATGGAACGAGCTCATTCCCGACACGTACAGCGCCGCCGGCGACGCGGCGCCCACGACCAGTCCCACCACATGATCGGTCTTTTCCCCGTTCCCGTCCTTCACGGGGCCGAAGAACAGGCACCGGTCGGGTTCGTGGCCGCGCATGGCCTCGCCCATCAGTTCGCGCGGCGGTTTCCCGCAACCCTTCAGGAAGCCGGAGAGACGGACCTCCGGATACTGGGGGTAGAAGCATAGTTTCGTATTGGGCGCCTCGTATTCGCCGTCCGGATCGACCCAACGCCACGGCAGCGGGATCTGGATGACCGGAGCGCCGGCCTTTTTCTTACGCGATTGGGTGGGCGTGTACGTCGGCGCGCCCAATGGCAGGAACGCGAGGTCCGATGGGTCGTTGCCGAAGAACACCTGCTGTTTGGAATTGTGGTTCCGCTTGAGCTGCTTCACCCATATGCTTTCCGCCCCGGCCGTCTCCAGCAGGCCGCGCACCTGCTGGATGTCGGCTCCGTCGTACCATGCCGCTTCGGTAACGTCGACTTTGTCCATACCGCAACGATACCCCGCCCCGGGCATGGAGGCGGCGACGGAGCGCCGGCCTTTTTCGAATCAGTCGTGGCTCGCGCCGGCGATGGCCTTCCTGCGCGCCCTGCCGATCGCCTCGCCGGTGTCCGTCCCGACGGTCCTGGAATCGCCCTCGCGCATGATCCTGAGGATGTGGGGCTTCATGATGCGGGCGATCTCGGCGATCGCCGGGACGACGACGGAGTTGCCGAACTGGCGGTACGCCTGCGTGTCCGATACGGGGATGCGGAAGTCGTCCGGGTATCCCATGAGACGCGCGCATTCGCGCGGGGTGAGCCTGCGGGGCCGCTTGCCGGGCTGCGCGACGAGGATCTCCGAACCGTCCTTGTGGTAGCGTGCGGACAATGTGCGCGACACCATGTCCGGCGTGACCAGACCGTAGCCGAAGCCGTGTCCCAAGGCCTCGTGCTTGGCCTTGTAGTCCTGCAGGTACTGCCATAGACGCGGGGTCAGCGTGTACTTGTCCTGGACCTTGTTGCTTTCGAAGTCGAAGAACCGGTCGCCGTCCCAAGGGAGATAGGGTTCCGTGCCGTCGGTCCTGTGCAGGATGTCCGCGAGGACCGGCTTGCGTTCGGGGAAGCGCAGGTCGTCCCATGTGAAGTCCGTCTTGTCGCGGAAGCCGACGATGTATATACGCTCGCGGTGCTGGGGGACGAAGTTCTGCCCGTCGACGACCTTCCAGTGGATCTCGTAGCCGAGCTCGTTCTGCAATGCGTCGAGGATGACCTTGAAGGTGCGTCCGCGGTCGTGGCTGGTCAGGTTCTTCACGTTCTCCAAGAGGAACGCCGCGGGGCGTTTCTCCGCGATGATGCGCGCCACGTCGAAGAACAGGGTTCCCTGGGTCTTGTCCCTGAAACCGGTCTCGCGGCCGAGGCTGCGCTTCTTGGCCACGCCGGCCACACTGAACGGCTGGCATGGGAAACCGGCCAGCACCACGTCGCCGTCGGGGATGTCCGCCGCATCGACCTTGGTGATGTCCCCGGCCATGGTCTCCGCGAATCCGTAGTTCGTCCGGTACGTGCGGGTCGAGAACTCGTTCCACTCGGACGAGAACACCGCGTGTCCGCCGACCGCCGCGAAACCACGGCGGATGCCGCCAATCCCAGCGAACAGGTCGATGTCGCTGAAGTCCGTGCCGGTCTCGTGCGTGGTGCCGTAATACAGCTCGTGGAGCGCCGGCACGTAGGCGGGCTTGCATTCGACCTTGCCCGTCTCCCAACGCTCCACCGTGGAGGTGGACACCTGAAGGGACTCGGCCAACTGGCGGCGGGTCATGCTCTCGCGAAGCAGCGCGATGAGCTCGGACGCGGTTCGGGGGTCCTGCCGGTCATGTCCTGATTGGGTTGAAAACTGTTCCATAGGAAATAATATATGGCATTATGATATGCAAAACTCCCAAATTGCAGATTTCAGTCAAACATTTGTTCGACTAAAAGAAACTTTGAAATATCTGATTTGCCGAACGTCTTTATATCGCGTGTGACATCTTGATTTGCGAGAATCCCGCCGAGGTGTCCAGAGACCTTTGAGAATGGACCCAGACCCATGCAAGGGAATGGAGTCGCGTCCATCGCGGCGTCTTGTCGGATAACGCTGGAGGAAGAAGGCCGCTAATGACACGAAAGAAATCCGATAAACGTACCTTGGGGGAGCAAATCGGCAGATGGCCGCTGTTCGGCAAAATCGTCGCGTGGGTCGTTCCCGCCATCCTCGCGTTCGGTGGCATCATGTGCTGGTTATGGCATCTGACATCTGATCCGGGGAAATCCGCGGCAAGCATCGCCGCGACTTCCCTGACGATCGTCGGCGGTGTGGGCGCGGTGGCCTATCTGGTGATCAAGTACCAGGAACGGCGACAGGCCGAACGGGACGAGGAACGCACGGGACGAGAAGAAGAACGCGAGGAGGACCGTCACATCAACGCGAAGATGCAGCAGGCCGTCGACCAGCTGGGTTCCGACAAGGCCTCCACCCGCATCGCGGGCGTCTACGCGTTGGCCGATGTCGCGGACACCTACAGGGGCGGATACCGGCAGCGCGTGGTGGACATCCTGTGCGGATACATGCGTTCCGACCGCGAGACGTATCCCCTCGGCGCGGACGGCAAGCCGGTGATGGACCGACCCAGATCCGGCGATGCCGACAAGGCCGTGGAATCCACCATCATCTCCGTCATGCGTGACCATCTATACAAAGAACGAAGGAGACGACAAGAGATCGGTGTGCAACAAATCGTTGATGACGGTCAGCTGTGGTGTGACTGCGCGTTCGACCTCCACGGAGCCACGTTCCACGAGGACGTGAACCTCAATGACACCACTTTCGAGCGCGATCTGAACTTCCAAGGAACCAAATTCAAAGGCTCCACGGACTTCAATAATGCGACCTTCAAAGACTATGCGCACTTCAGCAACGCGACCCTCAAAAGCGCTGACTTCTTCATGGCGGCCTTCGAGGGTCCCGCAGACTTTTGCGGCACGACCTTCGAGAAACTTACAAACTCCGTCGGGGCGGCGAATTTTGACTATGCGACCTTCAAAAGCTACGCAGGCTTCAATGGCGCGACCTTCAAAAGCCACGCAGGCTTCAATGGCGCGACCTTCAAAGACTATGCGCACTTCAGCGATACAAACTTCGAGGGTCTCGTAAAGTTCAACGAGGCAACCTTCGAAGGTGACAAGCACTTCGGTAGGGCAATCTTCGAAAGCGCCGCGAACTTCCGCGGAGCGGACATTGGGGAGTCGTCGCCCGTGTTTGAAGGCTGCATATGCAACAGGAGATTCCGCGGCACTGATTCCTATGAGTGGGGGCCGATTCCGATTCCGGAGGATAACGACGGACTGCCAGCGGGCGCGAAGTGGGACGATTCCACAGAAGAGGACGACAAAGACGACAACACGATGAAGGCGAGCCGATAGGCCGTAGCGTCTCATGCCGTTCCCCCGTCCAAAATCGAAAAAATATATAAGACGTGTATGGGTCCTATATGGAATTCATATAGGACCCATACACGTCTTATGCAAGCAGGCCGGCTTCGGTCAGTCGTCCTGTTTGAGCCTGAGGCGGATGCCGTCCACGATCAGGCGGGTGGAGCTGGTGCCGAGCCTGGCGGCGCGGTCCCTGAGCTCCTGTCTGAGGTCGGCGGGGATCATGAAGCTCATCATGACCTTGCCGTTGTCAAGACTGTCGCCCTTGTGCCTCGTGTCTTGCGTGTCCATGAGCCTCGGGGCCCTTCCGCCCCTCGGCACCCTGACCGGCATCGTCGGTTTGATCGCCATTCGCCATTGCCTCCTTGAGTTGCTCGTACACTTCCCCGTAACCGTACAGGTCGTCGCCGAACGGCTGCCCGTACACGTTGCCGAGGTCGGCCCGCTTGCGGATCACCGTGTCGAAGGTGCTGACGTCCGCGTCCACGAGGAACCTCTCCGCGCTGCGCAGCGCTATCGTGCGGGGCTCGGCACGGGTGATCAGCACGGCGTACGGCTTGCCGACCTCCTCGAGGTTGGAGACCACGGTGTACGTCTGCTGCAGGTCGATGCCGTTCGGGCTGGTGGGCACCACCACGAAGTCGGCGGCGTCCTTGGCCTCGTCGGTGATCTTGCCGGTCGGCGGGGTGTCTATCACCACGAACCTGCCCCGGTCGCCGTCCAGCCTCCTCAGGCTGGCGATGTTCGCGGCCGCGACCTCGAACGGGAGCCGGTTCCCGGCCTCCTCCGCGGCGAGGTCCCACATGCTCGCGCTCGACTGCGCGTCGGTGTCCAGGACGGTGGCGGCGCGTCCGTCCCTGACGGCGGCCGTGGCCAATGCCATGGCGGTGGTGGTCTTGCCGACCCCGCCCTTGATGTTGATGACTGCGACGATCATGCCGCACCTCCATTCGGACCGAGGATTATATAAATCCTATCGAGAAACAATATAGGTTTTATATAAGACATATATAAATACACCTCCGCGGCCAGTCGGACGACGGGACACGCGGCGACGCCGGCCCCTTATGCGTGCGCCTTGCGACCGGGTGGACACCTGGATCGTTTCCCGATTTTCTGATTTTCCTGTTCCCTGAAGTCCGCCGATCCCCTTCCGCCCCGCCCCCCATGATCGAAGCCGTGGCCGCGACCGCATCCGCGGCTCGTCCTTTTCCCATATGGAATATATAGTGTTTATATAAGAGTTATATAGACATTATATAGGTTATATATAGTGGCCGTCGTCTCGCGCATTCCTTCCCATCCCCATGGAAGCGGGCGCGGGGACGGGGCGGACGGTCGTCGCCGCGTCCGGCATGCCGGCCTTGGATGCGGAATCGCGCAGACGCGGCGTGGATGAGCCGGCACCGGCATAGGGGGCGTCGGCGGGCATGGACTGTAAGCTGTAGGCCTGCGAAAGGACGAGGAGGTACACGGATGGCCGAGAAGAGCGGGGGCAACATGGCGGACCCCGGAGCAGCCGCGGATGGAGCCGAAGCGGGGAGGACGCGCCGGATCGGCGGACGGACCGCGGCCATCGCCGCCGCGGTCGTCGTGGCATTGCTTGCGGCGGGCGGCGTCGCATGGAAGGTCCATGCGGACGATCTGCTGACGCGGGCGCGTTCGGACTGCGCGGCGGCGGGCGAACGGCTGCGCGCCGCGACGAACGACTACAACGCGTTGCTGAACGGCCAGGCCGCGACCATGGCGAAGACGGACGTGAGGAGCGTGAGGGACGCGAAGACTTTGGACGCGCTGTCCAAGGCGATGGAGGCCGCGACGCCGACGGTCGTGTCCTGCAGGGCGGATTCGAGGACCGGCGTGCAGGAGACCACGAGGCGCGTCACTGCGAACGCGGCATGGTACAAGGCGCACAGAAAATCCCTGTCCAGACTGGTGGAGGCCGTCGAAACGTCCAGGCTCGACAAGACCGTGGACGACGCGAACGCGTTGTACGAGGCGACCGACGGGAAGGTCCAGGACGACAAGACCCGCGCCACACTATTGGACGCCATCAAAAAGCGCGACGCGGACGCGATCGCCAGGGCCGTGAAGTCCGTGAACGAGTCGAAGGCCGTGAAGGAGAAGGCCGACGCGGAGGCGAAGGCCAGGGCCGAACAGGAAGTCGCGGCGGCAGCTGCCGCTCAGCAGGCGCAGGCCGCGCAATCCCAGTCGTATTCGGGCGGCTCGTCCAACGGCAATGGTGGCGGCTCCTCGTACACGCCGTCGCAATCCACCGGCAACGGCGGCTCGTCCGCCGGATCCTCGTCCTCCGGCGACGTTCATTACGATTGGGAGGACACCGGAACTTTCAATCCGAACTGCGACGGACATCATTTCTGCCCGATCGGCTGACCGTTCCGCACGTCCCTTCTTCATGGCCACCGCATCCAAAACGGATTCGGTGGCCTTTCCGTTCCAATGCCCTGCATCCGGCCATCGAACCGGTGCCGAACGTGAGTATGTCGGATGGTTCCGGCCCGTGCGTCCCGCGCGGGGCGCCGTCCCCTGTATCCGACGGCGGAAACAGGTGTTGCGGTTAAAGCGGATGCGACGCATGGGCGAGGCCGCCGGCGCATGCCCCGATCCGCCATCGGCGACGGGCGGTGGAGCGGCGGGACGCCGGAGGCACGGGAGCCAGACCAGGGAAGAGCCACAGGAAAAAGGAAAGACGAGAAAAGAGAGAACAGACGAAAGAAGAAGAAAAAGAAGGCAGGAACACAACCAAATGAAGAACCAGGAGCCAAGGAAAAGGAAGACGAAGAAGCCAAAGGCCAAACAACCCGATCCAAGACCGATACCACCGACGAAACCGAAACCCGAACACGAGAAAACACGAGGACGCGCGTCTTGCACCCGGCTTCGCGGCCGACGCCCGGAAACGGCGTCGTTCCGCCGTTTCCAAGGGGTTTTTAACCGAATACCGGTGTTTCGGCGGTTTCCGTTCGGTTATCCGGGCCGTTCCGGGCCGGCCGGCCGCCCTCGGGCACGGGTTTTCCGGGCACGGGCCCGTCGTATCCGTTGTGGCGGAGCAGCCGTTCCGCGTCGCCGGGATTGCCGAGCCGGTCGATCCGGGCGAGCAGCTCCCCCACGTATCCGCCGTCCCGGGCCCCGCCGATGAGGTCCGGCCCGCCGTCCACGATGATCTTGGCCTGGCGCATGAGGCAGAGCCGCAGGTCCTCCTTGGCGCGGGCCGGCGCCCGCTGGTCGATCCCGTGGTCCAGGCGCTCCGCCATCGCGCGGAGGCGTCCGGCCTGGGCCTCCAGCCCGGCCACGGCCCTGTCCGCGTCCCGGTCGAGTTCCGCGTCCCTCGCGGCCCGGCGCGCGCGCCGGGCGATCTTCCTGCATCTCTCGCCGCAGAATCTGGGCGTCGGCCCGCGCCGGGGCTTCTCCACGGGCTTCCCGCACACCTCGCACACGGCCTTCGTCTTCCTGGCTCCGCTCATATCCCGCCCCCTACCGGTACCGCCACGGCCCTGGGTCGTTGGTGCCGCGCATGCCCCTGATGTTGTCCTCGCGCCAGATCTTATTCATCACCGTCTTCCAGGTGAACGTCCTCGCCTCGGGCGGGCTGATGACCAGCCGGTCGGCCTCGTCGTGGTCCACGGGCACTTTGATCTTCCGCATGAACGTGCGCGGCGCGGCGCCCTCGCGGGGCAGGTCCGGGTCGTCGTGCCAGGTGCGGTGCCCGGTCCATTTCATCGAGTCCGCGATCATGTCCATGCCGTCCGAGCCGATCTGGACGCAGAGCGCACGGAACGGCTCGGTGTAGTGGACCACGTCAGACGCGCCGATGTGGAACGACAGTATCGCCTGGCGTACCAGCGCCTGGGCCAGATGGGCGATCGTCCGGTCGTACACGTCGGCCTGCTCGTTCCAGTAGCGGATGGTCCGCTGCAGGTCCTCCAACGCGAGCTCGCGGTCCATCCACGCGCGCAGCATCCGCTCTTCGCGCCCGTGCTCCACGCGCCGCCGCTCCCCGGCCTCCCTCGCACGCGCCATGGCCATCCTCCGGCGCGCGTCGCATCCGCGGTGCCACGCCCTGTAGCCGCCCCTGACGCCGGCCTTGCGGGTCCGCTCGCACCGCTCCCGCACGGGCCGCCCGCACACCGGGCAGACCGGCGGTTTGGACGCCCCCTCGGGGGCCTTTCCGGTGTCCTCCATGGGCCTCCTCCATGTCCTTGATGGCGCTCCTAACCGAACGATTCTAGCCAAAACCCCGGTATTCGTTTAAGCGCGTGGCGTAAACGGCGGAATTCCAACGGTTTCGGGCGTCAGCCGCGTAGCGGGGTGCAAGACGCCCGTCGTCTCGTTTTCTCGTGTTCGGGTTTCGGTTTCGTCGGTGGTGTCGGTCTTGGATCGGGTTGTTTGGCCTTTGGCTTCCGTGTCTTCCTTTTCCTTGGCTCCTGGTTCTTCATTTGGTTGTGTTCCTGCCTTCTTTTTCTTCTTCTTTCGTCTGTTCTCTCTTTTTTCTTCTTTCCTTTTTCTGTGGTTCTTCCTTGGTGTGGTTCCCGTGCCTCCGGTTGGCTTCCATATGGCTTCCATCGACCGTCCAGGCGGTCGTTCCATTAGTGCCATGTTGGCTCCGTATGGGGCGGCTCCCAGCCCGCATAGACGTCGGCATGAATGAAATAGAACTGATTATGCAATGGCTGGCGCGGCAGACCGTTGAAGCCGCGTATGGATGGTGCGTCACAAAGCTGCTGGATGTCGCATGGAGTGGCTGCAGAGCCATGTGGGCGCGGAGACGATGGAACCGGATCAGGGCCAGACATGCACGGAGGTAGTGCGGAATGGTGGCCGTGGGTTGAATCATCAATTTGGACCGTCTTCACGGCGTCTGCCTGCCGGTCCGTCGGAAACTTGTAGACATCGTGCACCGTTGCGGAAGCGGAACCATGGTTGCATGTGAATCGTAGCCATATATCCGCAGGAAAGGAGCACAAAAATGACAGCGACAGGACGGGCGGCGTTCCCGCGCCGCGTCACCGCGATGATCGACGAGAGGGACTACGAGACGCTGCGCGAGCAGGACACGACGCATTCGTACGTACGGACACGTCGCTCGCCATCCCCGATGGCATTCCATAGATCGGGTGGTTTCACGAATGCCTGTTCCGTGCCTGATTTTGTTGGCGTCTGGCGGTTTCAATCGCATCGCCAATGATTTTCCCGCTTTTCAAAAAAACATGGTTGATAGACCGCTATTTTTGGAATCGTGATCGAGCGAAAGGTCACATAGACGAATAGCCCGTCCTTGCATTCACGAAAGTTTGGCGACAGAAGGAATGCAGGGACGGGTCCGGGACTTCCCTCTATTGGGAAGAAAGGAGGAAGCCGCTATGATTAGCGTACTTCGCCCCCAGCATGTCGAGACTGACATGCTGATCGTGTTGATGTCCGATTCCACGCCCGAGAAGCTGCAAGACCACGCACGACGCACTTGGGCGGAGAATCCCGAAACCGGCGAGCAGGAAGCGGATTCCGGGGACAGGGGCGTCTCGGCGCCACGGAAGTTGACGGCAATACTCCGGGAAGACCCTGTCGTAGGCGGGGTTGAGGGCATTCCTCGGCATGGCGAATTTGCAGAACGCATGCGTCCGGACATGAACGATATTCCGGATTATCTCATCAAGACCATACTGGGTTGGGCGGTGGACAGGGTGCTGGACGTTCTTGCGTATGCCGTCCGGACGTTGCTGATGGCCTTCTTGGGACACTGGGGGAGTCGACTGAGCGGGAAGATGGAAGGCCGACTGGCAGCTGGGGGAAGAACCTGTCCTAGGCCGAAACACGCAAGGTCAAAACACGCAAGACACGCAAGACGATAGATGGACCGGGGCCAGCCCCGGCGTGAGCCGGACGGAGGTTCTCATCGCCAGCGCAGCGACCACCGCTCATGGCGGGGGACCGGACCGCCATGCGGCCTAGCGCCGCACGGCCGCGTCCGGCGTCGCACGACCGTATAGGACAACGCTCATCCTGCATCCGGCCTCCGCCACCGGTTATGACGGGTCCCCATGCGGGAGGCCCTTTTGCGACCCGCTGTCCGTGGGCCCGGTGGTGTCCACCTACCTAAAGTCCCTCGCGTACCCAAAGTACACGGAATCCGACTGGCGGTTAGGTGCCAGATGCGGTTTCCCGGTCGATTAAGCATCGTTTTCTATGAGTTATCCACAACCAATTTCCCTGTTTTCAATTTCAAAAGACAGTACAGGTATATAGGTATACAGGAGACCCCGCGGGAGTCTTACTGCGAGTAAGACTGAGGGCATGTATCGGTGGCCAAAGCACCTCATTTGGTGGCCAAAGCACCTCATTTGGTGGCCAAAGCACCTCATCGTGGCTAAAGTACACGGCAGTGGTGGCTAAAGTACACGACAGTTATCCACAAGGTGACCAAAGTACACGGCAGTGGTGGCTAAAGTACACGCATTCTGCTAGCTTGGTGGCTAAAGTACACAGTTGGCTTATAAAAATGCCTTCGCGTTGTTGGAGCAACCGAAGGCGTGGCAACCACTTGAATGGAGTGACTTGCAATGGTTGATAATACCCCCTCGAAGGAACTGTCGCTACCGGAGGACGAGCCGTGGATGTCCCACGCGTTCATCTCGAAGATCGCGGCGCAGGTGAATCTCCCCTACCGCAAGCCCAAGGACGGCACAAAAGAGATTGTCAGACGTAACGGCACGTTGGAAGTGCGCTATGTCAGTGGAGCTGATTCTTTGCCTTATGGGAAATACCCGCGCTTGTTCGAGCTGTGGGCGTGCACGATGATTAAAACCAATAATCCATGCTTCGATCCCGAGACGAACACCATTGATTTGGGTTCGACGTTCCGCGAGTTCCTGGACTTGATTGGCGTTCACATTGGCGGACGGCAACTGGAGTCCGTCAAGCCGCAAATGGAGCGGTTGTTCAAGTGCGTATACATCATCAGCAACAACACCGAATCGACTTCCCAGGGTGTGAACTTCACTGTTGCTGAAAAGTATCAAATTGACTGGCTGAATCCCGATCTTCCTCCGCAAAGGGGCAGGTCGGCGGTGAACTGGGTACAGCTCAGCAAAGGTTACGTGGATATGCTGCGCGATCATCCGGTGCCGGTTGACCTCAAGGTGATCTCCCATCTGCGCAAACCTATGGCGCTCGACATCTACTGGTGGCTCACGAAGCGCGTGTATGGGTTGCACTCACCGGCCACGGTCACTTGGCCGCAGCTTTACCAGCAGTTCGGCTCGGATTCCGAACTCAAGGACTTCAAACGGAAATTCAAAAGGGCGATGGAGGACGTGCTTGCCGTGTATCCCGCCAAGGTCACGGTCGGACCGCAGCGCGTGACGATCTTCCCGAGCGCGACCAGCGTGCCCACGGTCTCGCAGACCAGACACGCGGAGAAGCGGGAGCGGCTCGAGCAATTGCATGACACGAGGTCGGCTGCGTCGAAGTCGGCCGATCCGGAGGACACCGGCCACTGGCAGCCGTTCGACAGGGTCTACCAGGTCTTCACCACGTCCGAGAAGTTCGACGTCACGGCGGCGCGCGACCACAGGGACGGCCTCGTGCCGCCGTCCAGGTGCGTCTACTGCCTCTTCGACGAGCGCAACCTCGCGTCCCACGGCGAGACCGCGGAGGCGCGCGACGTGCCGTTGTTCAACTGACCGGAAAACAAGTGCCGTACAAGACCTGAGTGCGACACTTGTTTTACCTTATATAATTTCCATATAACTCTTATATGATTCCTATATAGGAGTTATATAAGAGTTATATATTCCGACCCTTCCGGTCGGGTCCGAACTTGGCGCCGCCCACGGTCGGGCGTGCCGCCGGTGTCCATTCGGATTGTTTCGCAAACGGTCGTTTATGACATATCGGGGCATTGTTCGGATTCATGGTCTTCCGTGCCGCGACCCGCGTCCATGGTGTTCATACTCCGGGCCGGTTGCCGAATGACGGGTGCCGGATACCATGGAACCATCCGGCAGGGAACGTTCAAGAGGGGGA
>ERZ808240.4082-NODE-4082-length-13364-cov-45.008866_pt1 | contig 13364 bp, 16 predicted proteins | sample MGYA00521084_ERZ808240 | MGnify/ENA primary metagenome ERZ808240 (study PRJEB31516, sample SAMN03275571) | gut metagenome | biome: mammalia-associated habitat; material: feces | host: Papio cynocephalus | place: Kenya | collected 2012-08-06 ... | reverse complement strand
GAAATTTTGTATAGTGCTCACTCTCTGATAATAGAGGGGTGGGAAACTTCAGAATCTAAGAAGCATACGCCAGCATTGCCTAATGCTGACACCCGACGAGGCGGTAATAATCCCTCCAGTGCCGGACTTGCCTCCTGCACCTCCCCCGAAGTTCAAGGCAATTATGCAGAGAACTCCCATACAGGGGTGTCCTCGAACTTTGTGCCTGAAGGAAAGAAGCAATGGTTTGTCCTCCGTGCCACATACGGACGTACTGAGAAAGCCCTCGGAATGCTGCAAGCGAAAAACATTGAGACATATTTGCCGATGCATTATGTCATCAAAGAGATAAACGGGAAGCGAAAGCTCATACAAGAGCCTTTGCTTCCCAATATTATTTTTGCCTACATGACCCGTGAGAAAACGCACGAATTTGTGAAAGAGCCTGCCATTACTGCCAAATGGCTCAAATACTACACCGACAAGACAAAGCCTATAGAAAAAGAAACTGGCAAGAATCCTCCCGTCACCATCCCCGATAACGAAATGCTTAACTTCATCAAGCTGACAAGCGTGAACAGCGAACACATCATGGTGCTGCCGCCTGAACGCTGCCATTTTAAAAGCGGTGACTTGGTGAGGGTTATTGATGGAGCATTCGCGGGAGTTGTAGGACGTGTGGGACGAGCCGCAGGACAGCAGCGTGTGTTTGTGGTGCTTGAAGGACTCTGCAATGTGGCAACAGCTTATATTCCGAATGACTTTATACAGATTATTGAAACTTTTTGAAACAACAGAAATCAATAATGCAATATACAGAATTTATACACCCCGAAGATGCTGCTGCACTGAAGGCTTTGAAAGCGATACCTATGCTTTCGACTATCGTAAAGAAGGTAATGGATATAGGTGCGGAGCAGTTGCAGACGGGACTTAACATGGCTTCGAAGGTGAAGCTCTCGCCCACACAGTTGCCAAGGCTCTACAACGTTCTACCTCCTATCTGCGAGCGGTTGGAAATCAAAGAACCAGAGTTTTACTTAGAGATGAATCCTGCGCCCAACGCCTATGCTTTTGGCGACACGCAGACTGCCATCACCATAACTTCTGCATTGGTGGACATGATGTCGGAGGACGAGTTGGTTGGCGTAGTGGCTCATGAATGTGGACATATCGCCTGTCGGCACATGCTTTATCATACTTTGGCACAGGTCATTGCCAATGCTTCGGGTATGTTTGAGACATTGGCAAAACTTGCAGTACCTGTTCATTATGCTCTGATGTATTGGCAGCGCAAGAGTGAGTTGAGTTGCGACCGTGCGGCTGCCTACATCGTTGGTCCGAAAGCAACGGCATCGATGTTGGCACGTTTGGCTGGCGGTCCGAAGTCAATAACTTCTGAACTCAATCTTGAAGAACTGGCTGAGCAAGCCGACCTCTACGACGCTTTCTGTAAGAACGGACTTTGGAACAAGACGTTGCAGACCTACGCCGTGATGGATCAAGACCATCCTTTCACATCTGTTCGTGTCAGAGAGATGTTGAAATGGACGGAGAGTGATGACTATCAGAACATGATTAAGAATAATCCAGTTTGTCCTCATTGCCATAAGGCTATTGCCCCTTCATGGAAATTCTGTCAGCATTGCGGACATAAATTATAAATATAGAAAAATACTGATATTATGAACATAGCTCCCTTTTTAGCCAAAGCCTGTCAAGAGCTTGACAAGGCTATGCAAGGCACTCTCGACGGAACAAAGATTGCCTGTATCAGCGAGACCATCAGCGGTTATGCTATAGCTGCAGCCATTGCAAGTGGCGTGGCTGGTGTAGCTCCAGGATTTGCAGGAGTGGCTGCTGCATTGACCCAAGCTGGTTTCGTATGGGCAACATACGTCAAGATTAACAAGACACTTGACATTTCCATGTCGGAGAACACGGCAAAATTCATTGGCTCTGCCATCGTCACAAACTTAATAACGAGTGCCGGTGCTTTTGTCGCCGTACTCATTGGTTCGTCAATCGTTTCCATTATCCCTGGTGCCCAAGTCGTTTCTGTAGCTATGAACGCCGCCCTTGGTTATACCATTGTATATGTCTCTGCTATCATCTACCTTAAACTCATTACCCGAATGATGCAACCCGACGGTACGCTAAAGGTTTCTGAGTCGGATGACACCAAGCACATTATCCGCGACATCATTAAGGAATCAAATATCAAGGATATGGTGAAAGAGGGCAAAGCCGCCTATAAGCAAGCAAAGAAAGATGGTAGCTTCGAAAGGGCAAAGAATGCTAAGAAATGTCCGAAGTGTGGAGCGGAAGTGAAGGATGGACAGAGGTTTTGCTCGGAGTGTGGGGCGGAGTTGTAAAGTTCAAATGAAATATAAATGAAGAAATACGATATTTTTATTAGCTATCGACGTGAAGGAGGCTTTGATACAGCGAAACATCTGTATGATTTATTGACACGAGATGGCTATCGAGTTAGTTTTGATATTGACACATTAAGAAATGGTGATTTCGACATCCAACTATATGAACGTATTGACTTATGTAAGGACTTTATTTTAATTGTTGACCAACACGCATTCGACAGAACTATTATTGATAAAATTCCACGTGAGAAAGATTGGTTAAGATGTGAACTTGCCTATGCTTTGCAAAAAAATAAAAACATAATACCAATTTTTCTTTCTGGCGTTAATAGATTCCCTGAAAATTTACCTGACGATATTGTTGATGTCGTAAAGAAAAACGGGCCAGAATATAATCGATATTATTTTGACGAGTTCTATAGAACTTTAAGAAAAAGATTCTTGCATGATGGAAGGAGTTTTATAAAGAAATTGGCAATAGCAATATTGATAGGATGTATGACTTGTTTTGGGGGAGTAACAATTATAAAATTCTTATCTCATGATAGTGGTGAGATTTATTTAGAAAGCACCAAACACCTTTCTGAACTTACACCAAAATATAAGAAAAACAATCCACAGAATGGAAAATCAAAATCGATTGGTTCTGATAGTTTAAAAGTAGCAATGAAAAATAAAACCTTTGAGGAATCAAAGCCCTCGAACGGTTCAGATGTTAAAGGAAATAATATAAAAAGTAACCAAGTACCAGAAAAAATAGTAACAGGCGATAACAGACAAAATATAACCACAAACACTAAATCACAAAGCCAAACACATGGATATTTAGCAGGACATAATTGGGTTGATTTAGGATTAAGTGTCAAATGGTCAACACATAATATTGGAGCATCTTCAATTTCTGACTATGGGGAATATTTTGCCTGGGGAGAAGTGAAGTCTAAAACTTATTATAGTTCTAACAACTATACATTTCCACATAAAAATGAGATTAGTGGAAGTCAGTTTGATGCAGCAAGAGTTTTATGGGGAAGCCCATGGCGTATGCCTACGGAAAAAGAAGTAGAAGAACTAAGAAGATGTAAACATGAATGGACATTAGTAAATGGTGTTAAGGGTTGTCTCATTACAGGAAAAAATGGCAATACGATCTTTTTGCCAGCAAACGGAAGTTCAAATTATTGGAACAAAGGAGAAAGAGGTTCTTATTGGAGTTCTACTATATCAGATTCAGAAAACTCTTGTGAAATATATTTCAGTATAAAAAATAACATTTTCGTTATAGCACATGGAAATAATTGGGGTGGATCTGGTATTCGCCCCGTTTTCAAATGAGAATAACAGCTATGAATAGTTTTTAAATAAAATAATGACAACCGACCAAAAAATTATAATCTCCCTCATCGCCCACGACCCTAAGGTGACGGCACAATTCTTTTTCAAGGATTGCCGACCGTTGTTCCTCAGCGTCATCAGGCGAGTGTTTGGGACACAGATTGTTGACTACGACGAGATAATCAGCGAGCTATATATTCTCCTTATGGAGAACGATGCCAAGAAGTTGCGTTCGTTTAAGTTTGAAAGTACGCTCTATCAGTGGCTAAAGACCACCGCCATAAGGCATTGCCAGTTACTGAAAAGCAAGGCGAAAGTGATAGATGACGAGAGCCAGGAACCTCTTAACAATAGTCATTGTGAACTATCGTTGGCGGAAAACTCACAAGCACGAATGGATATGGAGACATTATTAAGACAGATGAAGAACCAACGTTACGCCTTGGTAATCCGTCTGCTGATGATAGAAGACAAGACGCCGGAAGATGTGGCACGACAATTATGCGTGACCGTGGACAATCTCTATAACATCAAACGCAGAGCGATACAAACTCTCACCGAAGTTGCACTTAAAGACAAAAAGCATTATGAACGATAAGCACATTACGATATCAGATGAACTGTTGTCTGCCTTCTTGGACGGCAACACTTCTGCTGAAGACACCATGCGTGTGTTGAAAGCTGCGGAACAGGACAAGGATTTACAGGAAATTATCCGCATAGCAAGCGAAGTGGATGAAGATATGGCATCATTGAAACCTGCCATAACAAAGCCTGTCCCCATGACTGCCATGGCAGCCAAGCAGAAGGAAAACTATCTCTGCGACATAGAGTGTGAAGAGTTTATCCTCCATCAGTTTGGCATAGAAACGACCCACAAGACTCTCCTTGACGAGGCTTATCGCAACTGCTGGCTAAAAGACAAGGGTATGCCCCTATATAATATAGGTAGGCTCTTGGAGAAGAACAACCTGTCCGTAAGCCGTCGCTACGACTCTACAACCGAAGACATTGCTCGTCTCTTGGCCAAAGGCAACCAATTGATAGCCGTAATTGACAATACCCAACTGCTGCATGACGTGGCAGAGGACACCACACAGCCCAACCATGCCGTAGCCATCAGTTCCATTTCCATAGAGTCTGATGAAATAACGCTCTTCAACCCTTACACCGAAGAGGAACTCGCCACCTATCCCCTTTCATCATTCGTCAAAGCTTGGACACAATCCAACCATTACCTCGTCGTAGTAAACACCACCGACCGCTTTGTTTACGAGCCATACCCAATAAGTCTTGATGACGTACAGCTTGATGACGACCTCACCGAACTACAAGAGGCGATAGCCGAGAACGCTCACGAGATATGGGCCAAGGCCCGTACCGACCAAGGCTGGACATATGGCCCGGAGCGCAACGACCAGAAGAAAGAAACACCCGACATGGTGCCTTACTGCAATCTGCCCGAAAGCGAGAAACTCTATGATAGAGAAATGGCGATGCAGACGCTGAAGCTGGTGAAGAAGTTGGGATTTGAGATAAAGAAGAAGTAGATAGATTAAAGAAACTTTTTTAGCAACTTTCTATGGAATTATTCTTAGTCCTTCTTTCTGCCATTACTCCTGTTCTTGTGGCATTATGGTACATCTATAGGAAAGATCGTGTACAGCCAGAACCAACAAAATGGTTGCTAAAAGCCTTCTTGTTTGGAATTCTTTCTGCATTATTGTCTTTTGGCTTTTCTGTTCCAACAAGTATGTTGTTGGGAATGGAACTGGATGCAAATACATATTCTTCCATACCAGAGGCTTTTTCCGATGCATTTGCATTAGCTGCCATCCCTGAAGAACTGGCAAAGTTCATCATGTTGTGGCTGTTGCTTAGAAAGAATCCTTATTTTGATGAGCATTTTGATGGCATCGTTTATGCTGTTTGCGTGGGTATGGGATTCGCAGGCATAGAGAATGCGTTGTATCTTGTGCAAGGGATAGAAGATGGTTCGTGGGTTAGTGTAGGCATAGGACGAGCATTGTTCTCTATTCCTGGACATTTCTTGTTTGCCGTTCTGATGGGTTATTATTATAGTCTTTATCATTTTGGCATAGGCCGAAGTGCTAAGGCTAGGGGTATGATTCTTGCGGCTCCTATTCTTGCTCATGGTATTTTTGATGGTATTCTCTTCTCTATGCAGATTAACGAAAGTCTCTCCTCATTATGTATGATATTGTTCCTTGTCTTCTTCCATAAACTGAAGGAGAGAGGGAAAGAAAGAATAGAAAGTTTGATGAACAAATAAAATGTACTATAATTATGAAAGATAGTTTATGTTTGGTAGTAAATTGCTCAACACCAGGATGCCATATAACAGATGGTTGGGTTTGTAGTGATGTATTGATTACTCTTATTGTATGTATCACCATTTTGTTAATAGTTGGGTGTATTGCATATTATTACTACAAGTATAATAGGCATGAACAGAAGTTTGCCGAGGAAAAGTATAAAAGGGAAAACAGTCAAGCGTCAACTAATTCTGCTGATGCTTCTTCTCAAACGAAAAATGGTGCAGATTCTTCTCAAACTAAGACAGAGGAAGATAAGGAACGCAAGGAGTTTATTAACTTCTGCTATGAGATGGTGCGCTCGGATAAAGAAGTGTTAGATGGAGTAAGAAAGGAGTGTTGGGCTTTCTTAAAGAAAACTTACATGACAGAAAGTAACAACGAAAACAACCAAAGCAATCAAAATGATGTACAGGCTTAGACATATTTTATTGTTGCTCACGTTCTTGGCAGCATCTATGCTGTTTTCTTCTTGTCACGATACTTTTGTTTCAGAAGATGTGGCTACGGAAGAAACTGTGAAAGGTCTGCTTCAAGAATCCTTTTTTGTAGCTTTGCTGTTCATTGCTGGAGCGTTGTTGCTGGCCATTGGATTTCATCTGATGGAAAGTGACAGATGGAACAAGTTCTGGAGATGGATGGAAAGCAAGCTTACTTTCATATTCATCTTTGTATGGACCTTGGAATTTTGTGTTTACAGTGTAGGTATGTATATTACAGAAAGCAATCAGGGTGAATACTACCGGATATTTGCCGTAGCCTGGATGTCTGTGATACATGCTTTCGAGATGTTCTTGTTAGAAAGTGATATAAGTGCTGTTCACGGTTGTTTCCACAGCAACTTATACTATATGTCATTATTCTCCTTTGTCCACTTTGCTGCGGCATTGGTTAGCATGTTGTTTGTTATCAAGCACTTTGGCTATAATATTATTGCTGGCATACACTTGTGGCTGACATCCTTGTTTTCACAAAAGAAAGACAATCTGTATATATTCTGGGGAATGAACAAAGCCTCTTATATGCTTGCCAAAGATATTCGGAAAAATGCAAAAGATACCCATCGAATACTTTTTGTTAAAACCGCAGATGATGAGGAATCTACGAGCAACAGAACAGGTTTGGACAGACTTTTCCACTTTCTTTCCATTAAAAACAAGGAGCTCAAGGAATTGAAGGAACTAGACTGTCTCTCAACGAATGCGTTTTCACGTCTCTCGAAATGTGAATTGACAGAAAAAGAGAAAATTAATGGAGAAGCTGATATTCTGAGGAACAAGCTATCTCTTACTTCTATTGTCAAGCTTCTTAACAAGACCAATCTGTATGTGCATATCATGATGCTTGGCGAGGACGAGGAAAGCAACGTCAAGGCTGCGGCAAATCTATCTTGCGATAAAGACCTAAAGGACTATGCATGTACCCATCATGTGACTATCCATTGCCATGCGAGGTTTGATAGTGTTAACAGAGTGTTGGAGAATATTCGTTACTCGGGTCTTATAGATATTCACCTTGTAGATTCTGCTCACATGGCAATAGAGACGCTCAAAAGCAGCAAAGACGACTTGTGCCTGCCTGTTGACTTTGTAAAAGTAGAGCACGACGCATCAGTTTCAAGTCCTTTCCGCTCTGTGGTTATTGGGATGGGGCAATGTGGACGAGATGCAGTACGATTCCTTTATGAGTATGGGACATTTGTGCAAAGTGAATATTTCAAAGATGATTTACGCCCTCAATTCAGCTGTGATGTATTTGACAAGGATATGAGCAACATTGCGCCCATATTCAGAAATTCATCAAAGGGGGCAGATATAAGTGAGATGCTGAATTGTGCGGAAAATAACTCTATGCATCGAATCAATCTGTATGATGCCGATTGCCATAGCCAGTTGTTTATGAATTATCTTGAAAAGAACATCTATACCTTAAATTATATCGTTATCTCAATAAAGGATGACGAGGAAGGCATAACAATGGCAGTAAGACTCCTAAAGCAAGCCATTGCCCAAAAAGCAGATATGGAAAAGTTCAGGATATTTGTTCGTTCTTATAACGATGAACTGCTTCATTATATGGAGCGAATCGTCAAACATTATAATGAGAGCGTCGTTAAGTCTCTTGGACTAAAGAACAACAAACAACCTCTCTACATTTTCGGCAAGATGCAGGAACTTTACACATGGCACAACATTATTGATGATAGCATGCGTAAAGAGTCCTATAGATACTACAACAGCTATGAAGGTCTTCAAGAACCTGAGGCACAACTCGGCACGAAGTGGATGGAACGACGAATTGAAAAACTCGGAAAAGAAATGCCTTTTGGCTTTGGCAATCTCAATGAGATAAGGCGCATGGAACACGAGGACATGGAAAACGCTAGGCATCGTAACACCAAAGTTCGACTTATGTTGAAGGCGCTAGGCAACGACATTGATAGATTCCGTGAATTTGCGACAACTGTGGGACTATATGAACGACATGCGGATAATACCTATGGCATTCCTGTTGAGTGGCAGAAGATAATGGATACTCTGGCTCAAACTGAGCATCTGCGTTGGAATGCCTCCCATGAGATGTTGGGATATACTTATGATAAAAATGTAGAGAAATCAAAACGAGATATTTTGATGCAGCATAAGTGTCTCACTTCATGGGATGCTCTCGATACAGCAACGCAAGGCTATGATTATAAAGTTGTAGAAACATCCTTGAAGATGTGGCTGGGAGAACAAACTAAATAACAGAAACAATGAACAACGCAATCGAAATATATAGTTCTCAGGACGGGAGCATACAGCTGAATGTAAAGTTGGAGAATGATACGGTGTGGCTGACCCAGAGCCAGATGGCGGAGTTGTTTGGCAAAGACAGAACAACTATTACAAGACACATATCCAATATATTTAAGGAAGGAGAACTGGACGAATCCTTGGTATGTGCAAAAAATGCACATACCAAGGATTATGGTCGCAGGAGTGGCTTTACACAAGTAAAAGAAGTGACTCTGTATAACCTGGATGTCATCATCTCCGTAGGCTATCGTGTCAAGTCCCTGCAAGGCACACGTTTCCGTCAATGGGCAAACTCCGTCTTGAAGCAATATCTCATCAAGGGCTATGCCATCAACCAACAGATAAAACTCGACCGCTACAACGAGTTAAAGGATGTTGTGCGCCTGATGTCTCGCACAGTGAGTTTGCAGAACAAAGTCACTTCTGAGGAATACGGCGGACTCTTCAACGTCATCAGCGACTATGTTTATGCGCTCGACACATTGGACCACTACGATTATCAATCCCTCTCCATACAGAAGACCACCAAGGAAGAGCCATTCCGTGCCACATACGATAATGCGATGGAGGCAATCAATGCCTTGAAGGAAAAGTTCGGCGGAAGCCAGTGGTTTGCCAACGAGAAAGATGACTCTTTCAAAAGCAGCATCGGTCAGATTTATCAGACATTCGGTGGCGAAGATCTCTACCCTTCGGTTGAGGAAAAAGCTGCCATGCTGCTTTACCTCGTTGTAAAGAACCATTCTTTCAGCGATGGCAACAAGCGCATTGCCGCCATGCTGTTCCTGTGGTTCCTCAACAACAACCATGTGCTCTATGCAGAGGACGGCCACAAGCGCATAGCCGACAACACTCTCGTTGCCCTCACGCTGATGATTGCCGAGAGCAGAACAGAAGAAAAAGACGTGATGGTGAAGGTGGTGGTGAATCTGATTAATAAGGAGAATCAGTAAAGGTAATTCTATGGAGTCACGACAATATACATTCAACAACTCTACGCTCACAGTCAAGTTTGGTAACATACTTGACACACAGGCAGAGGTAATTGTCAGTTCGGACGACAGCTATGTGACGATGGGTGGTGGCGTGTCACGTGCCATACTTCATGCTGGCGGTGAAATCATTATAAAAGATGCACATAAGATGGTACCTGTACCGCTTGGTGACGTTCTCGTAACCACAGCTGGTAAGCTGGAATATCAGAAATATGTATTTCATTGCATCACGATTGATAAAAAACGAGGCATGCAAATACTTACGCAGCAAGTGACAGAAGAAGATGTGCTCAACTACCTCTTACAACATGCTATTGACAAATGTTTCTCATTGATGCAAGCCATGGACCTCACTTCCATTGCGTTTCCTACCATTGGCGCAGGGGCTGCTATGATACCTATCCAGAAGGTGATAGAGCAGATGTCCATAGCCATTGCCCGAAACCTTGGCAACACTAACAAGTCACTCAAAGTGGAGTTGTATCTATATGACATTTACAACCTCTACACTGAGTCTGATTATATCACGCTCTTTGAGAGTCTTGCTGCAAAGGCGGCATTATTGGAATACAAAAAGATGCAGGCAAATGAAGATATGGATGTCGCACCTATATTAAGAAATAAAAATGAAAAGCTGCCATCACGCAGCACCATGACGCATAAAGTATTCATCAGTTATTCTCGTAAAGACAAAGAAGCTGCCAATTACCTATGCGAAATACTGAAAGAGAATGGCATTGCGTATTGGATAGACAATGAAGGTATATACAGCAGTTCTAACTATAAAGAACTAATTGTCGATGCCGTTGATGTCTCACAAGCTGTCATCTTCATTAGTTCGGCCAACTCAAACACATCTATCAACGTCATTCGTGAAGTAGGCTATGCAGTCAATATGAATAAACCCATTCTCCCACTCATACTCGATGATGCACCCTATGCCAAGAGCATCCGCCTCGATATCTCCGATATTGACCAGATCGACTTCCGAAATCCAGCAATGTCAAGCAAAAAGTTGATAACAAGCTTGATGTATGTGGTGAATAAATGAAGAGTTGCCTCGAAAATATGACGCAAATCAAAAATCAATTGAATAATTACAGAAATTTTAAAGTTATTAATGGCAAATGAATAAAGACATGACAGACTCTACATATACAAACATAGCTTTCATTTCATACAAACGAGAGGACGAAGCATGGACGAAATGGCTTCAAAAGTAATACAGAGAAGATGAAAATCAGCCTGTTGCTGGAACATGGTTGGCATTGCTACAACCAAGGCCAATACAACAAGGCGATGGACTACTTCCTTGAAGCTGCCGACATGGGGTCGGCAAATGCCATCAACGCCATTGCTCTGTATTATTTTGAGGGACACGGCTGCGAGCGTAATCTTCCGAAAACCGCCCGATGGTTCCGATACGCAGCAGAAATGGGGTATGCCAATGCCCAGCGCAATCTCGCCGACTGTCTGTTGAAAGGATTTGGAGTAACACCCAACAAGCAAGAAGCATTCGCCTGGTATATGCGAGGGGCAGAGAAGGGAAACTGTAAGTCGCAATATATGGTGGCGGAATGTTACGCCAATGGATGGGGCGTGGAAATAGACCAAACTAAAGCCCAAGAATGGTATGAAAAAGCTTCCTGTCAAGGATACGAACCTGCAATGGAAAAGTTGGAAGCGAAAGAATAAAAACCTTCTTTCCTAATGATAGGTTTGCCATTAACTTCTTCTCTATCCATATATAAACCAATAAAACATCGCAAGCAATGAAGAAAAACAGTTACACACCACATCCTATCAATACGAAGGATGTGGCTCTGCCCAAAGAGCTCAATGCTTTGGCAGAGGATATAGCCAAGAACGTACATGAGGTATGGTCGGCTGGACGCATGAAAGACGGTTGGACGTATGGAGAAAAGCGCAACGATGTTGAGAAGAAGCACCCTTGCCTCGTGCCTTATGAGGAACTATCAGAAGAAGAGAAGGAATACGACCGCAACACGTCTGTTGAAACGATTAAACTCATTTTGAAATTAGGTTTTAAGATATCAAGGGACTGATGCGAATAAGGCTATTACAACAACAAAAGCGAGATTGGGGAATAACGAAAACCAAGTCTCGTTTTTTAATTTTTGTTTGATAGGTTTTGACGGCTTGCAACATCTCTATGATAAAACGATTAGAAGTTGCGCTCGACACGAATAAGAGTACTAAGATATGGCAAGGTCAGTATATGTATGCGATCAAGATGCAGATGTGGCTATCAAGACAATGGATAGCATTTTCTATGCTGATAACATATATGAGAGAAAGAGTATGGAATGTAGAAACATAAAATAAATCACATGGTTATGACAGATCAAGAATTTAGAAAAAGCATAAGTGGGACAACCCCATTTATGTTTGACCTTTACCGCCAATACAATGGCGATAAGTCGACAACAATGTCTCCCATAAGCAATTATACAGGCTAAGAAGAATACATGGTGCGATTTCATCAAACGTGAGCGAGTCGAGCAATTCTTTCAGAGTCCTAATTCTATTTTTGTGGCAAAGTTATGACAAAGGTGTCCCAAAACATGTGATATGCTATGATAAAACTAACTTATCCATCATATTCTTCCATTTCTTTTGGCTGTACTTTGTGGACAGATAATGAATGACAGAACTTCATAATTCGAAGATTTCTCTTCTCAAGGAAATCGTACTCATTGTTTATCCATCCAAGATACTCTTCAGCGTTATGTGGAAATGGATTTTTCTCAAAGTATTCGTCTCCTAACCAAAGATTTACGTGTGTATAATCTTTATTGACACAATCTTGAAGGAAAAAGAAGTCTACATATCCCTTGAAGTCAACAAATAGATTAAAAAAGTCTTTGTCTCTGTCTAAATACTTTGATAAGGGACTTTCTACACCTTGGTAAAATCTTCTTATACACTCTAAAGTAAGATCCCATCTGTCGCAGATTCGTTTGTTGCAGCCTCGTGCGCAATTTAAACTGTACTTGTGTTGAGGAAATATAATCATACCTCCGATGGTGTAGAAATCACGCACATATGTTTCCACAAAATTACGATAGTTAGCAATCTTGTCACGGACTTCATCTAATATTCTGGTTTTATCGGCGTGGCGAAAACTAACAAGAATAGAGTCACTACCAAAATACATATCTTCCCATTTTAGATAGTATTTGCTCTTTCCGTCCGTCAGATCCATTTTGTCACCACATGGAAGTTTTCGGCTCCACAGAAGGCGGTGGTAATCACGGAGTGTTTGGCTCTTTTTGTCAGGGTCTTTTGACGAACATCCTAAATCATTGTCCCAAAAACCATTCCAATAGTTAGGCGTGTCACTTGTAAAGTCAAACTTCGTGTCTATATCATTTAAGTTGTAAATAGCCATAGCATAAAAATTGTAAATTTCACATAAATCTTACTTATCCCTCATACTTTTCTAATTCTTTTGGAACAGTCATGTTACTGAAGTTTCCCACCCTTAGAAAGATGGCGTAAAATAACAGTTTTTCAAAA
>ERZ808240.4081-NODE-4081-length-13366-cov-3.785891_pt1 | contig 13366 bp, 3 predicted proteins | sample MGYA00521084_ERZ808240 | MGnify/ENA primary metagenome ERZ808240 (study PRJEB31516, sample SAMN03275571) | gut metagenome | biome: mammalia-associated habitat; material: feces | host: Papio cynocephalus | place: Kenya | collected 2012-08-06 ... | reverse complement strand
AAAACCGAAGATTAGATTTAAAGGTTACAATGAAGATTGGGAACAGCGTAAGTTGAACGAGATTGCCGACAGAGTATCAGAGAAGAATAAGAATAATGAATTTTCGGAACCGTTTACAAACTCCGCAGAGCAAGGAATAATTAGCCAAAGAGACTATTTTGATAGAGAAATTGTAAATAACGAAAATCTGAATGGCTATTACATAGTCAGAAATGATGATTTTATTTATAACCCAAGAATTTCCGTAACGGCTCCGGTTGGTCCAATAAATCGAAATAGACTTGGGAGAAATGGCGTAATGTCGCCACTTTATACAGTATTCAGAACGCATGACATTAATAATTTATATTTAGAGTTTTATTTTAAAACTACAAAATGGCACCGTTTCATGAAACTGAATGGAGACTCAGGAGCACGTTTTGATAGATTTACAATTTCATCAACACAGTTTATGGAAATGCCTATTCCGTACCCAATGCTAGATGAGCAGATAAAAATTGGAGAGTATTTTAATAACCTCGACCACCTCATCACTCTTCATCAGCATAAGTGTGATGAATTGCAAAATCTTAAGAAATATATGCTTCAGAATATGTTTGTATAGCTAAAAGGGGTAAAAAAGTGAAAATAAAATCATAAAAGAGGAGGGGGAATAGTATAGAATATTTTTTTGGTTTTGTACGATACTTACACTGTAATCCATCTTAAGTGACAATTTGTCATTTTTTGTGTTTGCGTATCTCATATGAAAAAATGAAAATAGAATGATGACATACTAAATATAATTTTGGCCTAATTTGTAAAAAAAGTGAATTATGTTTGGGAACAGCGTAAGTTCTCTGAATTGTATAAAAAGGTGAATGAAAAAAATACTTTTAGATTTGGAGTGGATAAGATTATATCTGTGGCAAATATGTATTTCAAAGAAGATGTGAAAAAACCTAACGATGAATATATGAGAACATATAATATTATGAGATTAGGCGATATTGCATTTGAAGGAAATAAAAGTAAGAATTTTTCCCATGGTAGGTTTGTTGAAAATACAATTGGAGATGGCATTGTTTCGCATGTTTTTGATGTTTTTCGTCCAGTTATGGACTATGATTTGTTGTTCTGGAAATATTTAATCAACAATGAAAATGTGATGGGAAGAATTATGACCCGATGCACAAAGGCATCAACCATGATGACAAATCTTGTTGCAAAAGATTTCCTTAATGAAAATATTTTAGTTCCAACCATTGAAGAACAACATAAGATTGGGACATATATAGATAAATTAGACCACCTCATCACTCTTCATCAGCGAAAAATTTACATTTTTATCAAAAAAATGCCGATAGATTGGGAACAGCGTAAGTTGGGAAGTTTGTTAAATGAGACACGCGAAAAGACAAAAGTTGAAGATGAAGATACTCTGCTTTCATGCGCGGTTGATGGAATGTATCTTAATTCAGAGTTGTTTAGTCATTTTAGAGGTTCATCAAATATAGGCTATTTGAAAGTTAAAAAAAATGATTTGATTTTATCAGCTCAAAATTTGCATCTAGGAAATTGTAATGTGAATTTACGTTTTGAACATGGCATAATATCACCAGCTTACAAGGTTTATGAACTTGTAGATTGTGATCCATTATTTATCCAAGCATGGGTAAAACAAGATTCAACAAAAAACTTTTTCTTGAAAGCATCAACGGAGGGAGCAAGTGTTTGTAGAAAAAATATTGTTTGGGATGAACTTTATAAACAGACTTTACCTATACCAAAATTAAACGAGCAAGAAAAAATAGGACAATATTTTAATGACCTCGACCACCTCATCACTCTTCATCATCGTGAGTGTATCATTTTGCGAAAAATGAAAGTAAACGATTGGGAACAGCGTAAGTTGGGGGAAGTGCTAAAAGAAAGAACAAAGCGAGCTCAAGGTGGAGAAGAATTACTATCAGTTACTATTGCAAATGGAGTTATTAGACAAGCTGACTCTGAGAAGAGAAATATTGCTTCCGAAGATAAGAGTAACTATAAAATTGTAAGAAAAGGAGACATCCCATATAATTCTATGAGGATGTGGCAAGGTGCTGTTGGAAATTCGGAATATGACGGAATAGTAAGCCCTGCATATACTGTTCTGGTACCTACTGATGAGGCTAATGCTAAGTTCTTTATGGAATATTTTAAGAAAGAAAATTCGTTGCAATTATTTCAAAGATGGTCTCAAGGGCTAACTTCAGATACATGGAATTTAAAGTATCCAACATTGTCCTCAATGCGATTCAGCATGCCATCAAAGGAAGAACAAAGGCAAATTGGTGATTATTTCTCCAACCTCGACCACCTCATCACTCTTCATCATCGAAAGTGTGTTATTTTGCGAAAAAAGAAGGTGAACGATTGGGAACAGCGTAAGTTGGGGAAGATATGTTCACGTGTTCAAGGAAATGATGGTAGGATGGAACTGCCTACGTTGACAATTTCGGCTGCCAACGGTTGGATGAAGCAAGAGGATAGGTTTTCTGGAAATATCGCTGGCAAAGAGCAGAAAAATTATACATTACTTCATAAAGGGGAGTTATCTTACAATCATGGTAATTCTAAACTTGCAAAATATGGAACAGTTTTTTCTCTTCAAACATATGAAGAAGCGCTTGTTCCAAGGGTTTATCATAGTTTTAAAGTTGAAAGCGGAAGTGCTGATTTTATTGAATATTATTTTGCAACCAAGATGCCAGATAGGGAATTGAGAAAGTTGATTTCATCTGGTGCACGAATGGATGGATTATTAAACATAGGATACGATGATTTTATGGGCATAAAAATGATGTTTCCTTCTGCATTAGAACAAGACAAAATTGCAGAGTATTTTCGTAACCTCGACCACCTCATCACTCTTCATCATCATGAGGAATTTTGCACTGAAAATGTGCTTATTTATATAGAAATTAACATAACAATACAAATCAAGGAGGATATTATGGCAGAATTAGAGTCAGTAATTGAACAAAAACTGATTGATCAGTTAGTTTATGGAGATTCGCAGTGGACTTACAGAGCGGATTTGAAGACAGAAGAGGACCTTTGGAATAATTTTAGATATATTCTGGAGCAGAACAACAAAGATCGTTTAAATGGAGAGCCTTTATCGGATACAGAGTTTGAACAGGTAAAAAACCAATTACAGTTTTCTTCTTTCTACAAGGCAGGAGAATGGCTGGTTGGTGAAAATGGAAAAGTTATGGTGCATGTGCAGCGTGATACAGAGAGACTTCATTTGGTAGTAATGAACCATGAGCATATTGCCGGTGGCAGCAGTGTTTATGAGGTGATTAATCAGTATCGTGCATTGGCAGATGAGGAAAGTCAGACAAAGGCACAGGACAGAAGATTTGACGTCACTCTTATGATTAATGGTCTGCCTATGATACATATTGAATTGAAAAACAAACAACATTCCTATATGGATGGTTTCTGGCAGATTAAAAAGTATATTGGTGAGGGAAAGTTTACAGGCATTTTTTCAGCGGTGCAGATGTTTGTAATTAGTAATGGTGTTGATACAAAATATTTTTCGGCGGCAAGTGATACGGAATTAAATCCGAAGTTTATCAGTGGTTGGTTAGATAATGAAAATAATCCGGTTCCTGATTATTTGGATTTTGCTAAAAGTGTACTTCGCATTCCAGAGGCTCATGAAATGATAGCGAGATATACGGTATTAGATGAGGAAGCGAAGCGTCTGATTTTGCTTCGACCTTATCAGATTCATGCCATTGAAGCAATTCGTGAGGCATCAAAGACGGGAAAATCAGGTTTCGTCTGGCATACAACAGGTTCTGGCAAAACATTGACATCTTATAAGGCAACCAGAAACCTTTTGATGGATATTCCATCGATTGATAAAGCAATCTTTTTGATTGATAGAAAAGATTTAGATACGCAGACATCGATGGCATTTCAGGCATATGCAAATAATGATTTAGTGGATGTAGACGAAACAGATAATGTGTTTGATTTAAAGAAAAAGCTAAAATCCGATGACCGTCAGATGATTGTAACGACAATTCAGAAATTGCAAAGATTGATTACCAAAAAATTAGCAGAGGGAACGCCGGAGTATAACAAAATTAAAAGTTTAAAGATTGCCTTTGTTGTTGATGAGTGTCATAGAGCGGTAACGCCGGGAACAAAGCGCGAATTAGAACGTTTCTTTGCAAATTCTTTGTGGTACGGCTTTACAGGAACACCGAGATTTGCAGAAAACCCATATCCGCAGTTAGGAGATTTGCCACGTACGACAGAGGAACTATATGGAGAGCGTCTGCATCGGTATACGATTCAAAATGCAATTCATGATAATGCGGTATTAGGATTTCAGGTAGAGCATAATGGACCGAAAAATATGGATGATGAGACAGATAGCAGTATGTATGAGAATGAAACACATATGCTGAGAGTTTTGGATGTGATTTTGAATAAATCGTATCATAAATTAGGATTCCAAAACGGAAAAGGAAAGACATATGAGGGACTTCTCACTACGAGCTCGATTCAGTTGGCGCAGAAGTATTATGAACTTTTAAAGAGAGTCAAAAATGGGGAAACCGAGCTTCAAATTGATGAGAAAGTGAAACAGATTTTACCGGATTTTCCGAAATTTGCAATTACTTACTCTGTGACGGAAAATGAAGAAGGCTCTCATTTGAATCAGGAAAAGATGAAAGAGTCAATTAAAGACTACAATGAAATGTTTGGTACGAAACTTGATATTTCACAGATACAAAGTTATAACGCAAATCTGAACAAGCGTCTGGCAAGGAAAGAACCGAAGTTCCAAAGCAGAAGTGAGCAGTTGGATTTGGTGATTGTAGTGGACAGACTTTTGACGGGATTTGATGCTCCATGTATGTCAACGTTGTTTGTGGACAGGCAGCCGATGGGACCGCATGACTTGATACAGGCATTTTCAAGAACCAATCGTATTTTTGATAAGAATAAAACGTATGGTCAGATAGTGACGTTCCAAGCACCCAAATTATTCAAAGAATGTGTGGATAATGCGGTGAAATTATATTCGGCAGGAAGTACAGAAATTGCGTTATTAGCTGAATGGGAAGAAATTGAACCTGCATTCCGAAAGGCATTAAAAGCACTTAGAGTATCGGCGGAAACACCGGCGGAGATTCCGGCAATGTCAGAAAAAGAGAAAGTTTTGTTTGTTAAAGCTTTTCAGAATTTTGATAAATTATTTGCGCAGTTGAAATCATTCACCCAGTATGAGGATAGTATGCTGACGGAATATGGAATTTCCGAGGACGAATACGATGATTATGCAGGACATTATCTGAATGTAAAGGAAGAGTTAAAAGCCGGTGCCGAGGACACACAGAGTGAGATGGAGGAACAGCCAATTGATGTGGATTACGAATTGATGGCTTATAGTAATACAAAGATTGATTATGAGTATATTATCAATCTGATTCAAAATATTGTGACCCCGGATGAAGATGTGGAAATGACTCCGGAGGAAAGACAGAAGCAGTTGGAGGAAGTCAAGCAGTACATTGATGACCTCAGAAAAGAAAATCCGAAAGTTGCTGATATTATGTCGACTTTGGTATCAGAGATTGAACAGGACGAGGTTAAGTATAAAGGGCAGTCCATTCTCAATATTGTAGAGAATATGAAACATGAATGTATTGAAAAAGTGGTAATGGATTTTAGTATTACATGGTATGTTTCAAAAGATGATGTTATGTATGCGGCAACTCATTACCGAAATGGGGAGATACCAAATGAAAGTGCCATCAAGAGTACCGCAGATTTCACCAGTTTTAAGGAAGCTCAAGAACGGGCAATTCCAAAGTTCAAGTATTATAATATGATGATTGAAGAACTTAGAAAAACTTTGGAGGAAGAAATAAAACCGCTTTTAAATAATTAGTGCATTGAATTTCGCGGACAGTTGTTTTTTACTGTTTATATCAGCGTGAGCAGTACTTGAAATGGAGGTAGTTTATGCTAAATGATATGAACAGTACGGAACTGTTTTGCAATTATTACAAACAATGGATTGATGTATACAAAAAAGATGCAATAAGAGATGCAACTTTGGCGAAATATCGGATGACCCATAAGTGGGTGGAGCGACTGGTGCCTGAATTAAAAGTTTCCGATTTGACAAGAACCGTGTATCAAAAACTTTTAAATGATTACGCCAAAGAGCACGAGCGTCAGACGACGCTTGACTTTCATCATCAGTTGAAGGGAGCAATTCTGGATGCTGTTGATGAAGGTCTGATTGAGCGGGATCCAACAAGAAAGGCAATTATCAAGGGAAAAATGCCAAAACCAAAGAAAATCAAATATTTGAATCAGTTCGAATTACATACGCTGATTTCGCACTTGAATATTAAGGAAGCTCCTAATTGGGATTGGTTTATTCTTTTAGTGGCAAAGACCGGTATGCGTTTTTCAGAAGCACTGGCTGTCACCCCGGCAGACTTTGATTTTGCCAGACAGACATTGTCTGTAAGTAAAACGTGGGATTACAAAGGGGAAGGGGGCTTTCTCCCTACAAAGAACAAATCCTCGGTGAGAAAAATTCAAATAGACTGGCAGATTGTAGTTAAGTTTTCGGAGTTGGTTAAGGATTTGCCTGAGGATGAGCCCATTTTTGTTGGCAAAGATAAGGTGTACAATTCCACTGTAAATGATATTCTTACAAGACATTGCAAAGCTTGTGGAATTTCGGAAATTTCAATTCACGGACTTCGTCACACCCATGCTTCGCTGCTTTTGTTTGCGGGAGTATCCATTGCAAGTGTGGCAAGAAGATTGGGACATGCCAGTATGACAACGACGCAGAAAACTTATCTGCATATTATTCAGGAATTAGAAAACAAAGATGTGGATTTGGTAATGCGAACGTTATCTGGATTATAAAAAGAATGTAACTTAAGAGATATGCTTGCGCTGATAGAGAAAAAATGAGGAGGGAATAAGGTAATGGCTGAAGGAAGAAACAAACTGGATGCACTTAATCGGGAAAACGAAATTTCTGAATTGTTTCGTATTGTTCAAAGTGCATCGATAAATCGAGCATTTTGTTCGTTTGCAATTGAAGGTATGTGGGGTGTTGGCAAGACGTTCATTTTGGAACGCCTAGAAGAAAAACTGGAATTGGAACAGAATGAAGAAACAAAAGATAATAGATACTTTGTATTTCATTATAATTGTTGGAAATATGACTATTATGAAGAGCCTGCAATTGCAATTATTTCCGTACTTAAAGATAAGGTGGAGAATGCAAACAAAATATGTGGTGGGGTGGCAAAAGACGCTTGGAAAACAGCAGAAAAATATATAAAGAATATGACAAAAGAATTTGTCAAGAATAAAATTGGAATTGATTTAGTACAGGTAGTAGAAGACGTTAGAACTGAAGGAGAGAAAAGAAAAAAAGAGGAAAACAAATTTGATACATTATTTGCTTTTAATCAAACGCTGGAAAATGTTAGAAAGCAAGTTAAGGAATTAGCCGCTACAAAAACGATGGTAATTATTGTTGATGAATTGGATCGATGCATGCCGGCATACGCAATTAAAATATTGGAACGTTTGCATCACATGTTTGAAGAAATCGACAATGTATTGGTGATTATTGCAGTTGACAGTAAGCAGCTTAATCATTCTATCCGGGAGATATATGGTGATCAGGTTGATACAGAACGATATTTGAAAAAATTTATATCCTTTAAATATAATATCGGAATAGGAATGGCGCAAAAGTCATTAATGGAGAAATTTGAAGATTATTTCTGCCTTTTTTCAGAATACAAACAAATAGATCAGACAATAACAAAGTTTTTGAAGTTAAGTGAGTTAGATATTAGAACAATTGAAAAAATAATGACAAAAAACAAATTGGTTCATAGACTTGTATGCGACAGAGAGGTCAGTAATTCGGATTTGCTGTATGAGATTATGTATTCAGTTTTGTCATATTTAGGCTCTAATCCTAAAAGGGGAGATATAAAATCTTATGGAAAAGATTTATATTGGGTTCCAGATATAAATTTAGGGACATATGGTAGCTTGAGTCTTTGTATTAGTGATGCAATGTTGAAATACCTGCAAGACATGGTAGTGAGTGCTGAAGGAGAAAGAGTGTTTTGGGGGGAACGTGGTCATATGTCATCCGTCAATTTAAATCCTGAAGGAAAGTGTATTGGATATATGGATATTTTATTATCGCATAATAAAAAGTTTCGTTTTGAAAATGAGACAGATGAAATAAAATATGAAATAGAAGTGTGTAAAAAGTATGATAAGATGTTAGAGATAATAAGTTGACAATGTGAGCGCAAATTCAAACATATTGCTACCCTCTCCCAATACATATGCTATACAATATGCATAGAAAAAATGCAAGCAAAAATTCTAATCTGATAACATACCTAAATGGTTATGTGTCAAGATAGGATTCTAGAATAGTTATTTTTTGAGTAACATTTTGATGCAGTATTAGTGCATAAATGTTAGGATTTATTTTGTTTGTGTCAATCGATGAATCAAGCATGTTTAATTGCATCATAATATGTTCTCGTTTGGATTCGTTTAGACATTCAAAAAAACTAGCTAAATCATTTTAGATACAAAATTTCAAAAATGACCCATAAAGGAGCATCTTCGCCACGATTAAAAAAGTGTCGAACCATTTGGTTTTCGTTTCTTTCTTCTTTATGGTGCTGAGCAGATAATTTTGAATATACGGAGTTCCTTAACTTTAGACGTTTAGATTGCAATCTGGAGTTTGTAGGAATATTCATTTATACGCCTTCCTTCGTTTGATAAATTATGTATCAAGTATAACAGTATAGGAACAATAGTGCAATAAAAAGATTTAAATACCCGATCAAAATAGGAGAAGATTTTATCAATGAAAGTGAGTAATATGTTATAAATATGCTTGATGGGAAGTTTATTGGACGGTTAGGCATGGTAGAATAAAGTCACCGAAAGGGCAAGAAAACTTTGAAAACTATAAAAATTTACAAAAAGTTACATATTTTTTGACTTCATCTTAGAAGTGTGATAATATTGGCGTATGAAGCGCTGATGGGGATAAATAAATAGGAATGGATGAATCCCCAGAACGCAGGAATGTGAGTTGGGGATTTTTTGATAAGGGTAAGTAAAGGTAATAAAAAAAGACCCTAACGGTCTTTTTAAATCCACACAATGTGGGCAAAATGCAATTTCGGATAAATCCTTATTTGAACTCACCTTGTAAATTACAAGTATATTGTAGTATTAGTTGTGAGTTTTGTCAACCAGTTTTTGAAAATTATAATTGAAATATAATTATAAAAATAAACAGAAAAGGAGAAATGCTATGAAGTATTATATTGGCCTTGATATGGGCACATCGAGTTTGGGATGGGCGGTTACAGATGATAAGTACCGGCTTTTGAGAAAAAAAGGAAAAGACATGTGGGGTGTTCGCTTATTTGATGAGGCGGATACGGCTGCGGCAAGACGAACTAATCGGGTGGCGAAACGTCGCAGAAACAGGGAAAAAGCAAGAATTGGGTATTTGAAGGAGTTATTTGCAACAGAGATTGAAAAGGTTGATCCCGGCTTTTATCAGAGGCTGGATGACAGTAAATTTTGGGAAGAGGATAAAACGGTACAACAAAAATTTGCTTTATTTGCGGATACAGGGTATACCGATGTTGATTATTATAAAGAGTATCCAACAATTTTTCATTTGAGAAAAAAATTACTTGAATCGACAGAACCGCAGGATGTACGATTGGTATATTTAGCAATTTTAAATATATATAAACATAGAGGACACTTTTTGAATGCCAATTTAGATGAGAACGGGAATGATGATTTTGCGGACATCTATGCTAATTTTGTGAAAATGGCAAAGGATGTTGTTGATATTGATTTTTCACTGGATATTTCGGATAATTGGCTGCGCGAAACATTATCTTCTTCTGAATTATCCAAGACTGGCAAACATTCAGCAATTATTGAGCATTATGGAATTAAAAAGTCAGCAGAGAAGAAAAAAGTTGAAATGCTAAAACTTATCTGTGGATTAAAAGGGGTTCTTTCCAAAATTTTTGAGGATACAGAATGGGAAGACGAAGATAAAAAGTTTAGTATATCTTATCGAGATAGCAATTACGATGAAACAAGTCAAAAGGCAGAAGAATTATTAAGTGAAAGTGCTTATGAATTGTTTTGTACGATGAAACAAATGCATGATTGGAGCCTGCTTGCTAATATTATGAAAGGGGAAGATGGAGAGTATAAATATTTATCCTTAGCGAGAGTTGCAGCATATGAGAAGCATCAAAAAGATTTGAAAATCTTGAAAAAATTATATAAAGATAATGATTTGAAAAAATATAATGAGATGTTCCGCATTATGAACAAAAATAATTATAGTGCGTATGTAGGTTCTGTTAATTCAGATAAAGATAAAAGAAGGCGAGGAGCTCAATGCAGCAGGGACGATTTATTTAAAAAAATAAAGGAAGATATCAAAGATTTTGCTGAAACTGCAGAGAAAAATTATGTATTAGAAGAAATTGGCAAAGAGAATTTTCTTCCAAAACAGCTTACAGCTTCCAATGGTGTGATTCCGAACCAGATACATAAAAAAGAATTGAAAAAGATTCTTGAAAATGCGGAAAATTATTTGCCATTTTTGAGGGAAAAAGATGAAAGCAATCTTACTGTTAGTGAGCGAATTGTTAAGATGTTTGAATTTCAGATTCCATATTATATTGGACCAATATCTCCAATTGTCAATGGAGATATGAAGTATAGCAAGAATGTATGGTCGGTTCGTAAAGAAGCTGGAAAAGTATACCCTTGGAATTTTGAGCAAAAAATAGATACGGAGGAGTCGGCTCAGAGATTTATCTCCAGAATGGTAAAACACTGTACCTATATAGGAGGGGAAGAAGTTCTTCCGAAAAATTCACTTTTGTACGAGAAGTTTATGGTACTAAATGAATTAAACAATTTGCGGATTAACGGAGAAAGAATTTCAGTTAAATTAAAGCAGGACATATATGAGTATTTGTTGAAAAAGGAGAAAAAAGTTACCAAATCAAAACTTATAGAATTTTTAAAGATACATGGAGAAGTGGAGCCACAGGATACACCGGAAATTTCTGGTATAGATGATGGGTTTACAAATAAAAGAGCAAATTACTGTAAATTCTGTAGACTTTTTGGAGTGGATACGCTGACTTATGAACAAGAAAAAGTAGCAGAGCAGATTATTTTTTGGTCGACGGTATATGGTGATACAAAGAAGTTTGTGAAGAAAAAAATACAGGATAATTACGGCGATGTGTTAAGCGATAAACAGATTGCGCAGGCTGCAGGATACAAATTTAAGGATTGGGGACGTCTTTCGGGGGAACTGCTGAAAGTTGAAGGGATAGATAAGAGCACCGGGGAGGAGTCTACGGTCATTCAGAAAATGTGGAGTGATAATTATAATTTAATGGAACTTATTGAGAGTGATAATTTTACTTATAAGCAGAATATTGAGGAAAGAGCAAAAGTTATAGATAAAACACTTTCTGAAATTGTTTATGAGGATTTAGACGAATTGTATATTTCGGCTCCAGTTAGAAGAATGACTTGGCAGACAATTTTGGTGTTGAAGGAAATTACAGAGGTGATGGGTGAGGCGCCTGACCGTGTGTTTGTGGAGATGGCACGTGATCCAAATGCTGAAAAGAAAAGAACAGAAAGCCGTAAAAATAAATTTCTTGTTCTGTATAAGAATTGCAAGGAGGAACAACGTGAATTATACAACCAAATCAATAAAAGAGATGAATCCGATTTCCGGAGTAAAAAGCTGTATCTGTATTATACGCAAAAAGGGCGTTGTATGTATAGCGGAGAAAGAATTGATTTGGATGATTTGTTTAATGATAATTTGTATGATATCGACCATATTTATCCACGTCATTTTGTAAAAGATGACAGCATCGACAATAACCTTGTTTTAGTAAAAAAGGAGATAAATGCTCATAAAAGTGATGGTTATCCTTTGGCGGATGGAATTCAAAAGAAATGCCGTATTTTTTGGAATGAACTGAAAAGTGGTGGATTTATTACTGCTGAAAAATATGAAAGATTAACAAGAACATTCGAATTTACGGAAGATGAGAGGGTTTCATTTATTAACAGGCAGCTTGTAGAAACGAGACAAGGAACAAAGGCAATTACTGATTTGTTTAAAAAGACCTTTCCACAAGCGGACATTGTTTATGTGAAGGCTCCAAATGTTAGTGCATTTCGTCAAAAATATAAGTTGTTAAAATGCCGTAATGTGAATGATTTTCATCATGCGCAGGATGCCTATTTAAACATTGTGGTGGGAAATGTATATCATGTGAAGTTTACTAAAAACCCATACAATTTCATCAGAGAATATAAAAAAGCACCAGAGAAAAATCCATATCATATGGATAAGATTTTTAATTATCCGGTTGTTCGTAATGACGAAGTGGCTTGGCAGACGAAAAATGATGAAAGTATTACGACGGTTAAGAGTATGATGAAAAAGAATACACCATTGGTTACAAGAAGGAATTTTGAAGTACATGGAGCCCTGGAAAATAAGTTGGGAATTAAAAGTGCTCAGTTGGCAAAAAAGGCAAATGGAGTTGGCTACATTGGAGTAAAAACAAGTGATGCAAGATTACAAAATGTTTGTCGATATGGTGGGGTCACCGACATAAAAGGTGCTTATTTTTGTCTTGTAGAGCATACACAGAAAAAGAAGAGAATACGAACAATTGAACATGTTCCATTGTATTTGAAACATCAATTAGATACAAAGGAAAAGTTAGATCAATATTTTGCGGAAACATATGGATATCAAAATCCAAATGTGAGAATAGAAAAAATAAAAATGTATTCATTAATAAAAGTGAATGGCTTTTATATGTATTTGACAGGACGTGCTTCAAGGGGAAAACAGTTAAGTGTATGTAATGCAGTACAAATGATTTTGCCTCAAGAATGGATGGTGTATGTAAAAGAGATAACAAAGGCTTATAATGCTCAATATTCAGATGAATATATGCATAAGCAGAAAGTGATTTCTAAATTGGAAAATGAAAAATTATATGAGTTGTTATGTGAAAAACATCTGCATAGCATTTATAGATTGCGCCCAAATGCTGTAGGGCAGAAGTTGTTAGAGGGAAGGCAGAAATTTGGAGAAATTTCATTGTTAGAACAAATTTATATAATACTTCAAATTTTGCAGTTGTCACAGCTTATTAATAATAGGGCAAACTTGGATATAATTGAAAAA
>ERZ808240.4080-NODE-4080-length-13366-cov-5.097739_pt1 | contig 13366 bp, 10 predicted proteins | sample MGYA00521084_ERZ808240 | MGnify/ENA primary metagenome ERZ808240 (study PRJEB31516, sample SAMN03275571) | gut metagenome | biome: mammalia-associated habitat; material: feces | host: Papio cynocephalus | place: Kenya | collected 2012-08-06 ... | reverse complement strand
GCCATCGCATTTCCTGAAGCGAGGCTGCTTACATAGAATTTACTTTTTGATGATAGAGAATTTTACAGCAAAAAAGCTATACTGACTTTGGCAGTTCGAGCTTGACGCGGAAGCGGGGAAGCACTCCGGAATATGTGCCAGGATCGGACACAGATAGACAAGAAAAGGAGTATAGAATATGAGCAAATCAATGCGTAAGCATTTTTGGAAACGTTGGATCGGCATGGTTACAGCGACGGCAATGCTCTTAGCGGCGACACCGGCTGGCACGACGGCCTACGCGCAGAGTGCAGAGTCTGTAGCGTCAGCGGCCGCGCAGGCGAACACAACGGGCATTGTGATCAACGAAGTAGAATCCGATGCGCCAAACAAAGGAAATGACTGGGTGGAGATCACGAATACCGGCAGCAATGCGGTAGATCTCTCCGGCTGGTACCTGACCGATGACAAAGGCGAAGAACGAAAAACCGAAGGTAAGACAACGCCGCTCGCAAAGAGCACTGTGCTGGAGCCGGGCGCGTTTCTGGTTCTGGAAGAAACCGTGAATTTCGATTTCGGTCTCGGCAAGGCGGATACCGCCATTCTGTATGATGCGAATGGAGAGCAGGTTGACAGCTATGCTTATACCAGCGTAGCGGCAGGCACTTGGTCACGGCAGGCTGACGGAAGCTTCGCGGACGCGGAAGCGACCAAAGGTACGGCGAACGCAGCACCATCAAAGACAACGGAGCCGGAGCAGCCGGAGACCAAAACAGCGCTGGTGCTGAACGAGATCAATTCTTCCCCGGACGACTGGGTGGAACTGATGAACACCGGCTCGGAAACGCTGGATATTTCCGGCTATGAGCTGCGGGATAATTCGGATGATCACCGGTGGAGATTCCCGGATGGCAGCCAAATTGCGGCCGGCGAGCTGCTGGTCGTAGACGCGAAGGCAAACGGGCTTGTTTACGACGATCAGACGAAGAGCTTTGCAGCGGGTACCTTTGAAGCTGCCATTGGCATCGGATCCGGCGACAGCATCCGCTTATATGACAAAAACGGAAAATTACTGGATGAATACAGCTGGACGGAGCATGCTTCCTACGACGGGGATCCGGCAAAAGCCTCTTACGGACGTTATCCGGATGGCACCGGCGCGTTTCGTTTGACCAAGGAAACGAAAGGTACAGCCAATGCGTTTTATGCGCCAACCATCGCGATCAACGAGGTAGAGTCCAACGGAGATACGACGGACTGGGTGGAGATTATGAATACCGGTACGCAAGCGGTAGACATCTCCGGCTGGTATTTACTGGACAATGATCCGGTCGGACATAAGGCGGATGTGACGCCGGTCGCGGAAGGCACTACGCTGGAGCCGGGCGCGCTCTATGTTTTCGACCAGAACAAGGATTTCACCTTCGGACTGGGCAAGGCAGATAAAGCGGCGATCTATGACGCGAGCGGCAATCTGATCACCGAATATGAATGGGCAGCCCACGCGAATGGCGTTTATGCCCGTATCCCGGACGGAACCGGCGAATTTCAGGATTTCGCGACAGCCACCAAAGGGAAAAAGAATAAGGTTGTCAATCCGGTCGTGATCAATGAAGTGCAGTCCAACGACCCAAGCGGCGGCGCGGACTGGGTCGAGCTGGCCAATCCGACCGCGGAGACGCTCAACATCTCCGGACTGATTCTGAAAGACAACAAAGATAAAGACCCATACACGATTCCGGAGGGGACGACCATTCCGGCAAACGGATTTCTGGTCATCTACCAGGACGACAGCGGTGTGCAGGGCTTCGCGTTCGGACTCGGCAAGGGCGATTCTGTCAGAATCTTTGAAGACGGAGAGCAGATTGCCATAGCGACATGGCCGGACGGCAGCCACACCAACCCGACCTGGGGTCTGTACCCGGATGTGAACGGCAGCACCTATCAGAATACCTTGGAGGCAACGCCGGGAGCGGCGAACAAATTTGCCGGCATCCCGGATGTCATCGCTTGGCCTGGACCAAATACGATCAAGACCTTGGATACGACCGCGACCTTCCTCGAAGATTCCTCCGGTCTGGACTTCTACAACGGACAGCTGTACGCGATTGATAACGGCACCGGCACCTTCTGGGTCATGGATATCGATCACGCAGGAAACTATCAGTTCGCGTCCGGCTTTGAACAGGGAAAGCGGATTGTATTCCAAAAAGATAAGAATTCTGAAAAAGCAAAGGGTCCGGACACAGAGGGCATCACCGTAGACGGAAACGGCATGGTCTACGCGGCTTCCGAACGGGATAACAGCAACAAAGGCGTGAACTACAACACGATCCTGATGGTCAATCCTAAGACGAGCGGTACACGCCTTGTCGCGGAAAAGGAATGGAATTTGACCGCGTCCCTGCCGCAGGTTTCCGCAAACATGGGTATCGAAGCCGTGGAATGGGTGGCAAACGCTGAGGTAAACGGCAAGCTGATTGATCAGAAGACCGGCAAGGCCTATGACCCGGCAGACTATCCGAACGCAGTCGCAGGCGGCGTCTTCTTCGTGGCACTGGAAGATAACGGTCATGTCTACGCCTACGTTCTCAACAAAGACGGAAGCGCTGTTCAGATCGCGGATATCGACAGCAAGCTGGGCGGCGCGATGGCACTGGACTATGATACCTATGAAAATAAGCTGTGGGTCGCGGCGGACGACGGCTATGGCAATCGCATGGCGCAAATTACGCTGAATGGCACGACAAATCCGGAAATCGTTCATATCAATCCGCCGACCGAACTTGACACCACCGCAAACAACGAAGGCTTTGCGATCGCGGAGAAGGAGCTGACGCAAAACGGAACCAGACCGGTATTCCGCTTCTGCGACGGTGTGACAAGCGGCGCGCTGACGCTCGGCTATCTGAACTGCGATTATCAGAGCAGTACATCGACTGGTGGCGGCAGCGGAAGCGCAGTTTCGACGCCATCCGATGATGTCGTGACTGTCAAAGATACTGACCCGAACGGCGCAGGCTCCGAGACGCAAACAACGGTAACGAAGACAACGGTGAAAAATGCCAGAACGGAAACTGTACGGAATGATCAGGGACAGGAGACGGTCAAAACAACCGCCGATGTTTCCAAAGCACTTGGTGACAAGCTGATCCGACAAGCGGCTTCCAATCAGGCGAATACGATTGAAATCACTGTCAAGTCGCAGAATGCAGGCACGACCGGCCGCACAAGCGTAACTGAAGTCCTACTCCCGAAAGCGATGGTTGACACGATTGCCAAAGACACACATGCGGATCTTGCTATCAAGACCGGAAACGGCGACGTGACACTCGACAGTAAGGCACTGCAGAGCATTGCCAAGGAAGCGAAGACTGACACGGTGACGATTGTGATCACCGAAAACACGCAGTTAAAAGAAACGCAGAAACCGGCTGCAGCGATTGTCGCAACCGGGACACTGTTTGACGTATCCGTTGAAACTGACACGAAGCTTCTCCATACATTGGATGGCGGTCAGGCGTATGTAACTCTGCCGGTGCCGGAAAAACTTAAAGGCAAGGATCTTCTCGTCATCTATGTCGATGACAACGGTCTTTGCAGGATCCTTGACCACAGCGCGGACAAGATCGGCGCGGAGGACTATCTTCGTTTCACAACGACTCACTTCTCGAACTTCGCGGTCGTTGACAAGGCCGAAGCAGAGCAGCTGATACAGGAACAAAACGCGGCGCACGTCAAGAAACGGATGCAGTCCGCGAAGTTCAAGGTGACCACATCAAAGACGAGTCAGAAGTCCGTCAAGGTACAAGTCACAGCCAGGAACAACAAGGCACTGATCTCAGACAGCAAATCCCTGGGTTACACGGTCAAGTATCAGTTTTATCGTTCGAGCAAGAAATCTGCAGGCTATAAACTGCTTAAGACCAAGACGACGAACACCTTCACCAACACCAAAGGCACCAGGGGCGCGAAGTACTACTACAAGGCTCGCGTACTGGTCTATGACGGCAAGAGACTTGTCGCGAAGAGCACGCTCAAGCAATGCAGCTATGGCGTAAGAATCTGGAAAAAATAATGTTTTCTCTCCTCGTATCCTTCGATACGAAATGATGCAAAAGTACCAAAGCGAAAACCTTGCGCCTCCCCGCGTGAGGTTTTTGCTTTTCCCAATCACAAAAAGAAGTCCGGATTCTGTGAAATTCGGGATGACATTCGCTCCGAAATAGGGTACAATAAAAGTCACGGACAAAGAGATCAGACCTCCGGCTTGCAAGATCGGTCTGCGGAATTTTGACAGAGTTGAAGGAGAAAAAGACATGACGGACATTATTTTGTATATCGGCATTATCGTTGTCAGCGGGATCGTCGGCAGCAGGATGCGGGCGCACCGCGATAAACTCAGATGGACGGGAAAGGTGCAGACGATGGCGATCGTGCTGCTGGTCGTGCTGATGGGCGCGCGCATGGGGGCCAATGAGGAAATCATCGCCAATCTCGGAACGATCGGGCTGGCAGCCTTTGCGATGACTATTGCCATGATGCTGGGATCCCTGATCTGTCTTTTTTTTGCCAGAAAAACACTCGGGTTTACCAAGGACGCGAAGATTGCCGCGCTGCATTGTGAAGAGCTGGAAGAAGCCGCCATGGAAGAGGAACAAGAGGCTGAGAAGCACGGTATCAATCAGATGACCCTGGTCATACTCTGTTCGGTCATTATCGGTATGGCGCTCGGCTACTTGGCTGCCAGACCGCTGTTCGGAGAAAATATCGCCGTCTTTGACGATGCGGCCGGCCTGGGCATCAAGATCGGTCTGTGCATTCTGATGGTCTTCGTCGGCCTGGATCTGGGATTGGAGGGAACCGTCCTGACCATGATGAAAGAAGCCGGACTGCGGATCCTGGTATTTCCGCTGGCCTGCATTGTCGGAACCTTGCTGGGAGCGGCGCTGTGCGGCCTGTTGTTCCGGCTGAGCCTGCCGGAATCGCTGGCGATCGGTGCGGGGTTTGGCTGGTATTCGCTGGCGCCCGGCATCATCATGGAAGCCGGTTATCTGACCGCGAGCGCGATTTCTTTCCTGCATAATGTCATGCGGGAGATCTTCAGTATCCTGCTGCTGCCGCTGATCGCCGAAAAGGTCGGCTATATTGAAGCTGCCTGCATCCCGGGAGCTCCGGCCATGGACGTCTGCCTTCCGATCGTCAATCGCGCGACCCACGGAAAGGCTGTTACCTACGGCTTTGTGACCGGCGTTGCCATGAGCTTTCTGGTACCGATCATGGTGCCGATCCTGATCAATCTATAGTGCAAGACAATTTTTGAAATTGAGGGAACGAAATGTTATTATTGCTTTTATACTGGGCGATCATGATCGCCTGTTATCTAATCGCATCGAAAGTGCGCGCGCACGCAGAGAAATTTTCCTTCATTGAGCAAACGATGAATCTGGTCATTTATCTCCTGGTGTGCATCATGGGACTGCGCATGGGTGCCAATGAAGAGGTCACTTCCAATCTGGGAACGATCGGACTGCAGTCGGTCTTAATCACCCTGCTGACGGTCGGCGGCAGCATGCTGGCGGTGTTCGTGACGCGCAAACTCGTCGGCCTGGATCGGTATGCGCTGCCGGTCGTGCGGGAAAAAAGCTGTGTGACCGCCGCGGACAAAGCATTTATCGAGGTATCTGCGCTTGCGGAAGAAATGGACGCTGCCGCGGAAAACGCCGCACCGGCGGTAGAGGCTTATGAGGAAGAAAGACAGGAAGCGGCAGAAGAGCCACAGCATACCTCCGGCGCAAAGACAACACTGATCATTCTGGGGTTCGTCGTTGCCGGTATGCTCGGAGGCTATTTCCTGATCCCGCGTTTCTTCGCGGATCTTGCGGTATTTCAGGAAATGTCCGGAACCTGGCTGACGATCGGCATCTGTATCCTGCTCGGTCTGGTAGGCTTTAACATGGGACTTTCCGGAACCATTGTGCAAAATCTCAAAACCATCGGTGCCAAAGTGATATTCTTTCCGATCACGGCCGTTGCGGGCAGCTTGCTGGCGGGTGCGCTCTATGGTCTGTTTTCGCCGCTTTCGATCGGTGAGGCGGTCGCCGTCAGTGCCGGGTTCGGTTGGTACACGCTGGCGCCGAGCATGATCACCGAGGCTGGTTACGCGGTTGCCGGCGCGATCTCTTTCTTGCACAATGTGATCCGGGAAACCCTCGGGATCATCATCATCCCGCTGGCCGCGCAGAAGATCGGCTATCTGGAATCCACCGCGATCCCGGGCGTCGCGGCCATGGACGTCTGCATGCCGATCGTGGAGCGCTCCTGCAACGAAGAAACGATTGTCTATTCGTTCTGTACCGGCGCCCTCATGTGCGTCGCGGTGCCGCTGGTCGTACCGCTGGCGGTAGGGTAAGCCGAATGAAGGATACGGCCGGTACCAAGGCGTTAAAGCAAAAAAACATCAAAAAACTCGCATGATGCAATGGCATGCTGATGCGAGTTTTTGTTTTGTACTGTTTTCGAGATGCAGTTTAACGTCAGAAAGCTCTTCAGGCTAGCTGAAATAGCGGAACACGCCTTTGACCTTGCCCATGATGCGGACGTCTTTGACGATGATCGGGCTCATCGTGTGGTTTTCCGGCTGCAGTCTGACATGACCGTTTTCGCGGTAGAAGGTCTTGACGGTGGCTTCGCTTTCGAACCCGTCGATCATGGCGACGACGATCTCCCCGTTGTTTGCGGTTTCGGTCTGCTGTACCAGGATCAGGTCTCCGTCCAAGATACCGGCCTCGATCATGCTCTCACCGCGGACGCGCAACATGAAGCTGGTACCGTTTGCGGCATAGCGGGAAGGGACCGGGAAGCTGTCCTCGACATTCTCTTCTGCCAGAATCGGCGTTCCGGCAGCGACGCGGCCGACGACCGGGATCTCGACGACATCCGGAATCTCCTGAACCGAGGCGCTGCCCGAAGCAGCGCCGACAGCGGAAAGCCTTGCGGCAGGCGTATGACCGCATGCTTCCTGCGGATCGACGACCATCAGCGCACGCGGTTTCGACGGGTCTTTGACCAGATATCCCTGGCGAACCAGACTTTCGATGTCCTTATGCGCGGTGGAAGTGGATTTGATATTTAAAGCAGCGCAAATCTCCCTGACGGTCGGAGGATAACCTTTTGTCTTGATCTCCGCTTTCATATAATCCAGAATTTTTTGTTCTCGTTCTTTTAACATTGCACTGCTCCTTTTTCATTTTGATCGCTGTGAACGGCTGCGCGCCGAGCACTTTGCGCGCACGCGGCGTGGCTTCGTCTGTGCGGCTCGTTCGTTCTTGATACGAACAGTTTACCATAGTGCGAACAAAAAGTAAACAGATGTTCCGGATTTTTTGTTTATACAGTAAGGGGCATCGGGCAGACAGCGCGACGGGCAGCACGGATACTTCCATATCGTGGAAACCCACAAAAAAACAAGATTTTTTTTGTGAAAAAAGTTGACAAAGGGACAAAAAATCTGTAAAATATCTCTGTTAAAAAAGAAAAGATGAAAAATATATATGATGCAAAGGATAAAGTGATAAGGATGTGAATTGGCTGGTCGTGAGGGTTCCGTCAATTCGTGCCCTTATTTTTGTTTTTGCGAGAGAAGAGACGAGAGAAACGAAAAAGGAAGAGGCATCACCATGAAACAAACCACCAAGCAGACAAAATTTATTTTTGTGACCGGCGGCGTTGTGTCGGGTCTCGGCAAGGGGATCACCGCGGCGTCGCTCGGCAGACTTCTCAAAGAAAGAGGACTCAAGGTTGCGGCGCAGAAATTGGATCCGTATATCAATGTCGATCCCGGAACGATGAGCCCGTATCAGCACGGCGAGGTTTTCGTCACGGAGGACGGAGCGGAAACCGACCTGGATCTCGGGCATTATGAACGGTTTATCGACGAAGACCTGAATCGTTTTTCCAATCTGACTTCCGGCAAGGTATACTGGAATGTCCTGAATAAGGAACGCCGGGGTGAATATCTCGGAGAAACCGTGCAGGTGATTCCTCACATTACCAATGAGATCAAATCGTTTATCTACAATGTAGGGCGCGCGACGGACGCGGATGTCGTCATCACGGAAGTCGGCGGTACGACCGGCGATATCGAAAGTCAGCCGTTCCTGGAAGCGATCCGTCAGGTCGGACTGGAGGTCGGTTCGGGCAATGCGCTGTTCATTCATGTGACTTTGGTTCCGTATCTGCACGGCTCCGATGAGCACAAGAGCAAGCCGACGCAGCATTCCGTCAAGAATTTGCAGGGTCTCGGCATCAAGCCGGATATCATCGTCCTGCGCGCTGACGAAAAACTGGAAGACAGTATTTTCAGGAAGATCGCACTGTTCTGCAATGTCAAGCCGGACTGCGTGATCGAAAACATCACCATCCCGGTGCTGTATGAAGCGCCGCTGATGCTGGAAGCCCATCATTTCTCGGATATCGTATGCAGGGAACTCGGCATCGAAGCGCCGACCCCGGACCTCGCGGACTGGAAAGCGCTGGTGGACAAGATCCACAGCGCGGAGCGCACGGTGATCATCGGACTGGTCGGCAAATACGTTCAGCTGCATGATGCGTATCTGTCGGTGGCAGAGGCACTGCGGCATGCAGGCTACGCCTATGGCACCAAGATCGAGATCCAATGGATCGACTCCGAGGGCATCAACGAGCAGACCGTGGAAAACATCCTGTCTCAGTGTGACGGTGTGATCGTCCCGGGCGGCTTCGGCAACCGCGGGATCGAGGGTAAGATCCTGACTGCCGCTTACTGCCGCACGCACAATTTACCGTATCTTGGCATCTGTCTGGGCATGCAGGTCGCGGTCATCGACTTTGCAAGACATGTCTGCGGCATGGAGGGTGCGAACTCCGGCGAGTTTGATGAGCTGAGCAAGTACAAGGTCATCGACTTCCTGCCGGATCAGAGCCATCAGGTGGATAAAGGCGGCACCCTGCGCCTGGGCGCTTACCCTTGCAAAATCGCCGAGGGCACACAGATGTACCGCTGCTACGGCACTGACGAGATCGCGGAGCGCCATCGCCACCGCTACGAGTTCAACAACGTCTACCGGGAAGCACTGGAAGAGGGCGGACTGGTCATCAGCGGCACCTCGCCGGACGGCAACATCGTGGAGACCGTTGAGATCCCGCAGAACGATTTTTATATCGGCGTGCAGTTCCATCCGGAATTCAAGAGCCGCCCGAATAAACCACATCCGCTGTTCCTGGGGCTGGTAGAAGCCGCCCTCGCTAAGAAGGAGACGACGCATGCATAAAGAAATTTACGAAAATCCGCTCTGCGGACGATACGCATCCAAGGAGATGCAGCACATTTTCAGTCCGGACAACAAATTTTCCACCTGGCGCAGACTCTGGATCGCACTGGCTGAAAGCGAAAAGGAACTGGGTCTTGCGATCACGGATGCGCAGATCGAGGAAATGAAGCAGCACATCAACGACATCGATTACGCGAAGGCTGCCGATTATGAAAAAAAGCTGCGGCATGACGTGATGGCGCATATCCACACCTACGCGGATATCTGCCCGACCGCCGGACCGATTATCCACCTTGGTGCGACCAGCTGCTTTGTCGGTGACAATACGGACATCCTGCAGATGAAAGAAGGACTGCTGCAGATCAAGAAACTGCTGGTGAGCCTGATGCGCGCGCTGGCGGATTTCGCGGAGCGCGAAAAGAATACGCCGACGCTGGCCTACACGCATTTTCAGGCGGCGCAGCCGACAACGATGGGCAAGCGCGCTTGCCTGTGGTTGCAGGATTTTTTAATGGACTACGAACGCCTGGAGTTCGAGCTGGCACATTTAAGACTGCTCGGCTGCAAGGGCACGACCGGTACCGGAGCCAGCTTTTTGGAGCTGTTTGCGGGCGATCAGGATAAGGTCCGAGAGCTGGAACGCAAGATCGCGGCGAAGATGGGCTTTGCAGCATGCATGCCGGTTTCCGGCCAGACCTATTCACGGAAAGTCGACAATTTCGTCCTGCAGGTACTCAGCGGCATCGCGCAGAGCGCGAGCAAGATGGGCGTTGACCTGCGTCTGATGGCGCATATGAAAGAATTCGACGAGCCGTTCGAGAGCGGACAGGTCGGTTCCTCCGCCATGGCCTACAAGCGTAACCCGATGCGCAGCGAGCGGATCGTCTCGCTTTCCCGCTACATCATCAACTGCACCGGCAATACCGCGGATACCGCTGCCAACCAGTGGCTGGAGCGGACGCTGGACGATTCCGCAAACCGCAGGATTACGATACCGGAGACGTTCCTGGCTGCTGACGGCATCCTTTCTCTGGCGATCAATGTCATCACCGGAGGCACGGTCTACGACAAAGTGATGGCGAAACATCTGCGCGAGGAGCTGCCGTTCATCGCGACCGAGAACATCCTCATGGACGCGGTCAGCCGCGGCGGCGACCGGCAGGAGCTGCACGAGGTTATCCGGCAGTATTCCCAGCAGGCGGCCAGAGCGGTCAAGGCGGAGGGCAAGGAAAACAATCTGCTGTCCCTGCTTCTGGCGGACGAGCGCTTCGGCCTGAGCGAGGAAAGCCTTGCCGAGGTGCTCGATGTGCGCAAGTTTGTGGGATGCGCGCCGCAGCAGGTGGAGCAGTTCCTGGCAGAATACGTGCAGCCGGTTCTTGACGCGAATCGCGAGCTGGCAGGCGCGGAAGTCGAGATCAATGTATAATAGAGCAATACCGATAAGGAGGTAACACAATGTTAACCGCGATTGTAGGAACAAACTGGGGCGATGAAGGCAAGGGCCGCATGGTCGACCTTCTGAGCGAAAAATATGATATCGTCATCCGCTATCAGGGCGGCAACAACGCCGGACACACGGTCGTCAACGACAAAGGCAAGTTCATCCTGAACCTGTTGCCGTCCGGCATTCTGCGCGATGAGACCGTCAACGTGATGGGACCGGGGATGGTCATCGACCTGGAGCACCTTTTTAACGAGATCAAAATGCTACGTGAGAAAGGAATCGAGATTACACCGAAGCACCTGGTCATCAGCGACCGGGCAACCATTTGCATGCCATATCACAAGATGCGCGACATTCTGGAAGAAGACCGTCTGGCAGACAAGAAATTCGGTTCCACCCGTCGCGGCATCGCGCCGGTCTATGCCGATAAATATATGAAAAAGACCATTCGCATGGGTGATCTTTTGCATACGGAGCATCTCAAAGAGCGCGTGGCCGACCTGGTCGAATGGGAGAACCTGACCGTTGTCGGTGGCTACGCACACGAACCGATCATCGCAGGCGATATGTATCAATGGCTCGAAACCTACGGCTTCCCGTTCAGAGACTATATCAAGGATACCACGGTTTATCTGGGCGAAGCTGTAAAAGCAGGAAAGAATCTGCTGTTCGAGGCACAGCTTGGCGCGCTGCGCGATATCGACTTCGGTATCTATCCGTATACCTCATCCTCCTCCACGATCGCGGCTTACGCGCCGATCGGCGCAGGCATTCCGTTCTGCAGGGAGGACTGTGTGGTCGGTATCATGAAAGCTTATTCCAGCTGCGTCGGCGAAGGTCCGTTCACCTGCGAACTCTTCGGAGAGGAGGCCGATAAACTCCGAGAGGCCGGTGGTGAATACGGTGCCGCGACCGGTCGTCCGCGCAGAGTTGGCGGTTTCGACGTCGTGGCATCCCGCTATGGCACGCTGATGCAGGGCGCGACCGAGATCGCGCTGACCAAGCTTGATGTGCTGTCCTATCTGGACAAGATCCCGGTCTGCACGAAGTATGAAGTCGGCGGGGCGCTGACCGATCACTTCCCGACCGGCAGCGCATTGGCAGAGGCAAAACCGCATTATGAATATGTGGAAGGCTGGCATTGCGACATCTCCGGCTGCCGCAGCTTCGATGAACTGCCGGAAGCCGCACGCAGCTATGTCGAAATGATCGAAAAGGCCGTCGGCTGTCCGATCAAATACGTTTCCGTCGGCGCAGGCAGAGAGGAATATATCGAAAGATAAAAAAAGCTTGACATAACAGGAGGTTTCGGGTATAGTAATTAGGTAACGAAGAAGAAGTTATCCGCTTCTCACCTGTGAGGCCGCGTCGCCGCCATGGGTTGATATGTTGAAACTTACGCGTTTGTGCGTACTTGAGAGCGGATACTTTTTGTATCCGCTTTTATGATTTTAGGAGGTGCGACCATTAGTAAGGAAAATCTGATCAACGAAGAAATTCGTGATAAAGAAGTAAGAGTCATCGATACGGACGGAACGATGCTGGGTGTGATGCCGACACAGCAGGCGCTGGAGCTGGCAACCGAAAAGAAGCTGGATCTGGTCAACATTTCACCGAACGCCAAACCGCCGGTCTGCAAAATTCTCGATTACGGGAAATATCGCTATGAGCTTCAAAAAAAAGAAAAAGAGGCCAGAAAGAAACAGAAGACGACTCAGGTGAAAGAGATCAGACTGAGCACTTTCATTGAGGAGCACGACATTCAGGTCAAAGCCAATACCGCAGCCAAATTCCTCAAGGACGGCGATAAGGTCAAGGTCAGCCTGCGTTTTCGCGGAAGAGAAAGAGACTATGCGGCAAAGGGCATGGATGTGATGAAGACCTTTGCGCAGATCGTTTCGGAAGTCGGCGTCATTGAAAAGAAGCCGCTGTTTGAAGGCAGAAGCCTGACGATGGTACTGGGTCCGAAATCGGATAAGTAGCCAATCATCCGTTACAAATTTCCATTAGAATTTATCATAGGAGGACAAATCATCATGGCAAAGAATAAGATGAAATCCCATAGAGGAGCATGCAAAAGACTGAAATTAACAGGATCCGGCAAGATCAAGAGAAACAAGGCATATAAGAGCCATATTCTTACGAAAAAATCCGCCAAGAGAAAAAGAGGCCTGAGAAAAGCAACAGTCTTAACCAGTGCAGACTTAAAGAGAATGCTCAGATCCATGGCAAAATAACGGAAGATATTAGGAGGTAAGACAAATGGCAAGAGTAAAAAAAGGCGTAAACGCGCATAAGAGACATAAAAAGATCTTAAAATTAGCGAAGGGCTTCTACGGTGCGAAGAGCAAAGTATTCAAGGCAGCCAATCCGGCAGTGATGAGATCCTTAAGATCCGCGTACGTTGGCAGAAAGTTAAAGAAGAGACAGTACAGACAGATGTGGATCGCAAGAATCAACGCGGCTGCAAGAATGAACGATATCAGCTACAGCAGACTGATGGACGGTCTGAAAAAAGCAGGCATCGAAATCAACAGAAAGATGCTTTCCGAAATGGCGATTTACGATGCGCCGGCATTCGCGGCACTTTGCGAAACCGCAAAGAAAGCGGCGAAATAAGCAGACTGCCGAT
>ERZ808240.4079-NODE-4079-length-13371-cov-14.250676_pt1 | contig 13371 bp, 8 predicted proteins | sample MGYA00521084_ERZ808240 | MGnify/ENA primary metagenome ERZ808240 (study PRJEB31516, sample SAMN03275571) | gut metagenome | biome: mammalia-associated habitat; material: feces | host: Papio cynocephalus | place: Kenya | collected 2012-08-06 ... | reverse complement strand
CGGTTTTCTGTGCGCTGATCGGTATTCTGGTATCCATCCTCGCCGGTACGCCGGTGGGGTCAACAATTGTCGCTGTTCAGATTGGCGCTTTTGGTCTGTCATGGCTGGCAGGCGCTGTGTCAGGCATTCCCCGGAAATGAGAAATATCAGATTGGAGAGAACATACAAATGGCAAATAGTACGAGAGTCAAGGTGGTTCTGGCTTGCACAGAATGTGGAGACAGAAACTATACAACAACGAAGAACAAAAAACTTCATCCTGAGCGGATGGAAGTCCGAAAGTATTGTCCGAGACTGAGAAAATACACCATTCACCGGGAGACAAAGTAACTGCGGGGGTGACACATATGTGTTTTGGGGAAAAGAAGCCTGTCACGATCATTACAGGATATCTGGGCGCCGGAAAAACCACGGTGCTGAACGAATTGCTCAGGCAGAAGCATTCCGAGCGGTTTGCTGTTGTCGTGAACGATATGGGACGCATCAATATTGATGCATCTCTTATCCGAAGTTCCTCAGTGTACGAAAGTGACATCAGCGTAGTGGAGCTGACAAACGGCTGTATCTGCTGTACCCTGCGGGATACCTTTATGAAGCAGATCAATGAAATCGCTGCGCAGTACAAAGTCAGCCGTATTCTGGTGGAGGCATCCGGGATCAGCGACCCCTCCGCAATTGCGGCCGCCTTCATGGAGTGTCAAAAAACCGGAGCATGTGACCGGGTCTATCTTGACTCCATTGTATGCGTCGTGGATGCGGATCGGATCTATTCGGAATTTCTGAGCGATCTGGAGAAGCCGTCGGATGCTTCTTATGAACAAGACCCGGACATCATCAACTTGATCATCGATCAGATTGAGTTCTGCAACATTATTCTTTTGAATAAATGCGATCTGCTGCCGCTGAACACAGTGGAGCGGGTACGAGAAACGATTCACGCCTTTCAAAAGGACGCGATCCTTTACGAATGCATTCAGGGGCAGATAAATCCGGATAAGATTTTTAACAATGGAAAATTCGATTATGAGAAGGTTCTGCTGTCGTCGCGGGTTCAAGCGCAGCTACTTGCAGGGAAAAGTGAGAGTATTCATGACGCACACGGGATTACTTCTTTTCTCTATGAAGAAAAAAGGCCATTTGACCGTGCAAAATTCGTGGCATTTGTGGAAAACGATTATCCGGAAAATATTATCCGTGCAAAAGGCTATATCTGGTTTGCGGATGATGATATGCACGTCCAGCTTTTTGAGCAGGCCGGACGGAATGCCTCTGTGACCGAGGCATCAAACTGGATAGCAGCATTCCCCGAGAAGGAGCAGAAGAAAATTCTGAAAAAACATCCGCATATCATGGATGCTTGGGATGCCCGGTATGGAGATCGACTCAACCAGATCGTCTTTATTGGAAAGAATTTTGACCCACATCAAATTATTACTGAATTACAGGCTTGTGTTTGTAATGAACCGCCAAAAGACGAAAAAAGCTTGCCGCAGGTGGTGGGCTGAAATTATCCGAGGTGATATTGAATGAAAAAAACCCTTTCCGTCTTCATGATCGTGCTGGTACTATTATCCCTTACTGCCTGTGGTAAAGCATCTCAGCCATCGTCTGACCCGGCCACAGAATCTTCTGCCCCCAATGTGATGGAATCCACGCAAGAGAAGCCGGCAAGAACCCTGCCCCTTTCAGAAAGCAGCGAACCGACGTCACCGGTTCCGACGCAGGCAACAGAGGCAGCGATGCATGAACCGGATCCGATTCCCACAGAACCGGTCATAGATGTAGATCTGACGCAGCTCAGCAGCACAATGGTCTATTCTGAGGTCTTTAACATGATGTACGCCCCCGAAGGCTACATTGGGAAGACCGTTAAAATGAAGGGACAGTTGGCAATCTATCAGGCTGTCGATAAAGACGGCACGCCGATCCCAGATCAAATGTATTTTGCCTGTGTAATAGCGGATGCTACCGCCTGTTGTTTGCAGGGGGTGGAGTTTGTCCTTGCTGGTGAACACACCTATCCCGACGATTATCCGGAGCCAGGCAGTGAGATTACGGTCACGGGTACATTTGAGGTGTACGAGGAAGCCGGCTACCAATACTGCCGGCTGGTCGATGCAGAAATGATTGCGTAAGAACACAACACCCAGAAAAAAACAGGCAGCTTTCCACCGAAGCCGCATTTCTGCGCAACGGTTGACGAAAGCTGTCTGTTTTGCAATATTATGCTCGTCGATACAGAATACATCCGATGCGTGGCTTCCTGCATCGAGGGAGCCGGGTGGTATTGAACAGCGCTTTCCAATCAACCGAGCAAAAAATGAGTGATTTTCAATCCTTAGGGAACCTCTGAATAAATCGTCTGCGGCTGTGAGCGGATCTTTTTCGCCCACGCTTCGGTACCGAAAACGGGAAATATAGCGCAGCCGTTGCTGGCACAAGCCGGCTTACGGATGCGGCATACCCCTTGCGGGTACATACCCTATTCCTCCACTTTCAGAACTTTCGGCTGAACCAAAATCTTCGGCCGCCAGCGCTTGCCGATTTCATCAGAGATTCCCTAAAAAAGCTCTTGCCTTTATGTAAGAATCCGGTAAAATAAAAGAAAAGCCGTATTTCTAAAACCGGCGCGAGGACAGGAGCTGCTGCGAAATGAAACGGAATCTGAAAAACACAACCCTTACCCACACATACTACCGCAGTTTCCTGATCCTTGTGGTGATCCCCCTGATTCTGGTTTTTCTGATCGCCGAGATCGTCGTGGGCTACCTGATCCGCAGCGCATCCATCGAGACCATCGACGCGGTTCAGGAGAATATTGCCACCGCCCTCAGCAATGACGTCAGAACCAACGCATTGCAGCTGTCCCACTTCGTCTATGTGAACGACGGCGAGTATGTGCAGGTGGCGGCGCAGGTTCACGGCAGCACGGGAAGCGCGTGGTACGAAGCCGATCAGGCGCTGCAAAAGGCGTTCCGGACGGCCATGGTGCCTTCCCAGAACATCATCGCCGGGTGCTTTTACATGAAGGGCAGCGGCGTGGTGTACATGAAGGACACCCTGATCCTGCCGGAGGCCACCGTCCGGGAAAAAAGCTGGTATCAGGAAGCCCTCCGCCGTCCCAACAGCGTTGTCCTGGGCGGATATGATTCCAGCCGCGTCCGGCTGACCTCCACCACCCAGAAAAAGGGGCAGTTCGTCATCGTCACGGCTATGGCCACCAACGATCTGACAGATAAAAGCGGCCAGGTGGAGGTGGTCGCGTTCTGCACCGAGTCCCAGCTGGGCGATATCCTTTCCGCCCAGCGCCCGGATTCCGACCAGGGCTTCAGCGTGATCCTGGACGGAGACGGCCGGGTGATCTACGGGGACATGGGCAGCGAGAGCATCCGGGACTTTTTCGATAGCCGGCCGGGAGAATTTCCTCCCGGAAGTCAAACCCGGCGGGTAAAGCTCTGGGACGACGCATCCCGCAGATATCTGTTCCGCACAAGGACGATCCCCGACACGGACTGGTCCGTGGTGACCTTTGCCGTGGAGGGAAGTCTGGTGCAGCGGTTTTATGCGGCGGGGGGACTGCTGGCGCTGACGGTCGCCGTGCTTCTGACGCTGTTCTATCTCTATTCCCGGTACTTCCTGAACTCCATCATCGTTCCCGTCCACACGGTGTGCGAGGGGATGGCGCGGCTGGACAGCAGCGATCTGGACTTCCAGCTGGAGCCCACGGGTCACCGGGAAATTCAGGAGCTGATGACCTACTTCAACCAGATGGTGCTGTCCATCCGGAACATGATCGCCTTTACCGAGGAAACGGAGCGGAAAAAGCATCAGGCGGAGATTCAGGCGCTGCAAAGCCAGATCAACCCCCATTTTATCGTCAACACCCTGAACTCCATCCGGTTCATGGCGCAGGTCGCCAAATTCGACGGCATCCGCAAAATGGCCGAGGCGCTGTCCAGCATCGTCTCCTGCTCCTTCCGCAGCAACGTCAGCTTCTACACCGTCCGGGAGGAGCTGGAAATGCTGAAAACCTACGAATATCTCATGCGCATCCGCTATTCCAACGGGTTTGAGGTCAGCTATGAGGTGGCAGACGACTGCTTGGACTACCGGCTGCCCCGGCTGACCTTGCAGCCGGTGATGGAAAATTCCATCACCCACGGCTTTGCCGAAATGGAGGAGGAGCTGGGGCAGATACGCATCTCCGTGTACAAGGATCCGGAGTATCTGTGCCTATCCGTGTGGGACAACGGCCGGGGCATGTCCGCGAGGAAGGTACATCAGCTGCTGGAGGGCAGGGTCAGGCGGCACGACGACAACTGGTCCATCGGGCTGGAAAACGTGCTGACCCGCCTGCGGCTGCATTTCGGAGACGCGGTGGACATTTCCATCACAAGCACGCCGGGGAAATTCACCCGGATCATCTTCAGGCTGCCCCTGGACGCCTGTACAAAACGTGAGGAGGATTCCAATGATTCGGGTTCTGATCGTGGATGACGATTCTCTGATCCATGTGACGCTGCGTTCCCTGCTGGTGTGGGAGAATCTGGGCTATACGGTGGTGCAGGATTGCAGCAACGGCAATCAGGCGCTGAATTACCTCAAAAACCATGCCATTGACCTTCTGATCACGGACATGAAAATGCCGGGGATGGGCGGCCTTGAGCTGATGCAGCGGCTGCGCCAGCAGGGACGGATGCCCGTGACCATCGCCCTGTCCGGCCACGACGAATTTGAGCTTGTGCGGGAGGCGTTCCGGCTGGGCGCCTACGACTATCTGCTGAAATCCGACATCAACAGCGTGGGCCTGGAAAACCTGCTGCGCTCCGTGCGGAAAAAGCTGTTCCGGGACATCCCCGCAGGGGGAAAGGAAATCGTGGAGCCGTCGGAGACGGCGCTGCCTGAGGGCGAGTACATGGCGGCGGTTTTCCAGATTCAGGACTTCCCCGTGGCTGCCAGGCGCTTCGGCGACCGCCTGCAGGAGGGGCTTGAAAAGCCGATGCTGGAGCTGGCGAACCAGATCCACCGGCTTCAGGGACGGGCGGTCTTTCATGCCGACGATCCGGGGCAGTACACGATGTACTACACGGTGAGAGACCGGAAGCGGGCGCGGAATACCGTCGTGTCCGTGGTCAATCAGGTGCAGAGCGTCTGGCGGGATTTCATGAATCTGGAGGTCGCCGTGGGGGTCAGCGACGTATCGCCGCGGGAGCAGCTGGAAAGGGCTCACCGCCGCTGCGAGACCCTGGCCGTGCTGTCCACCCTTCAGGGGAAGGGAAAGGTCAGCACCCAATGGGAGCAGGGCACTCTGGCCGACATCTATGAAGCGGAGGCGGAGCAGTGCGACTGTGTGATCGCCGCCCTCTGCGGGGAGGACAACGACGCCGCCCAGAAGGAGATCGGCCGTTGGCTCAGCGGGCTGAAGCAGTGCACGAAACAGCGCAGCTGTGAACGGGCGCTGGTGATGCTCGCCCGGATGGGCGACCGGCTGCGCCAGTATGGGCAGGACTTTTACGAGATCTTCCCGGAGAAGGTGGACTTTTTCGCCGCCCTGCAGGGCATCGAGACCCGGCAGGAGCGGGAGATCTGGGTACGCAGCGTCCTGCGGCGGGTGCAGTCCGCCTGCGCCGAGAGCCGCCGGAGCCGTCAGCTTGGCACCATGGAGCGGGCGAAGCGGTTCATGCAGGATAATTTCAACAACCCGGAGCTGTCCCTGCGGACGGTGGCGGACTACGTGGGCTTCAACGAAAAATATTTCAGCACCCGCTTTACGAAGGAGTGCGGCTGCACCTTCATCACCTATCTGAATGACTTGCGCATCCGCCGCGCCCAGGAGCTTCTTTTGCAGACGGATATGAAAATGTACGAGATCAGCGAAGCCGTCGGCTACGGGTCGGTTGAACATTTTAACCATATTTTTAAGAAAAAAATGTGCAAAAGTCCCAAAGAATACCGCCAGAACCAAAAAAACTGCTGAAAATACCGCAAGAAATCCAACGATACTTCATGGAAAAAAGTATGTTTTTCCTGCTATACTATGGTCAGGAAGGGGAACGAAGAAAGCCCCGGAAAACAACGCCTGAAGAAAATCGAATGGAGGAGACAACATGAAAAAACTGCTTTGCGCACTTCTTGCGGCTCTGATGCTGGCGGGTATCTTTGCCGGATGCTCCAGCAAGGACGCCGCCCCTGCGGCATCCTCTGACAAGCCCACCGCGGCCGGGAATGCAGCCCCCGCCGATCTCAAGGGTGAGCTTGTGTTCGCCATCTGGGACAACAACCTGATGACCTACATCGAGGAAAACGACATGGTCGGCAAGTTCCAGGAGGTCTACCCCAACGCCAGCATCGAAGTCGAGAAGGTCAAGGACGACTCCGAATACTGGAACACCATGAAAATGCGCGCTTCCGCCAATCAGCTCCCTGACGTCATGTTCAACAAGCCCTTCACCCTGTCCCGCTTCCAGGACTATCTGCTGGACTTAAGCGACACCGAGGCGGCAAAGAACAACACCCTGGCCGCCGGTTACGCCCTGAACGGCAAGATCCTGGGCATCCCCATGACGGCAGGCTATGAGTACGTGTACTACTGGAAGGATATGTTTGAGGAAGCCGGTGTGGAAGTCCCCACCACCTGGCCGGAGCTGGAAGAGGTCTCCAAGAAGCTGCAGGAGCATTTCGGCGCTTCCGACCCCGACTTCATGGCCATTGCCCTGGGTGCCAAGGATGAGTGGCCCACCTACCCCTACATGGAGTTCATGCCCGCTCTGGTAAGCGGCAACGGCCAGAACTGGAACGACATGGCCAAGACCGACACTCCCTTCGCGGAAGGCAGCGACATCAACGTCGCCTATCACCGGGTCTACGAGCTGTTCACCAGCGGCGTGTTCGGCAAGGATCCTCTGGGCCTGGGCAACGATCAGGCAACCTCCCTCTTCACCCAGAAGAAGGCCGCCATCATCGCACTGGGCGACTGGGGCCTTCAGAATATCGCCAACGGTGCGGAAAGCATCGACCAGCTGGGTTCTTTCTACCTGCCCGTCCGGGAGACCGCCGATGAGCCTTTCCGCTACATCGTGCAGGGCGACAGCTTCATGGGCGTCACCACCCACAGCAAGAACCCCGAGCTGGCCACGGCCTTCGTAGAGTGGTTCTACAGCGAAGCCTGGTATCCCGGCTACCTGAGCTACATTTCCAGCGCTTCCTCCATGAGCAACTTCCCCAAGGACAAGGATCCCGTTTTGGCTGAGGCGGACGCCGCGCAGCCCGACGGCGAGATGGTCATGTACGACGGCGGCGGCGACGACTTCACCGCCATCCAGAACGAGACCGCCTTCGACTACAAGAAGCTGGGCGCTCAGATGTTCACCGAGGGCTTCGACCTGGACGCCGCTCTGGCAGAGCTGGACGCCAAGTGGACGGCAGCCCGCGCCAAGCTCGGCATCAAGTAAGCTAAGATAACAGATATATCAGGGGGCTATCCCATTGCCCACGGCAGTGGGATAGCCCTTCTCTTCTGGAATCCATAAAAGGGGTGTTTTTCCATGAATTCTCTGGCAAAACAAAGAAAATGCTTTATCCTCTGCGCACTGGCGATCCCGGTTGCGCTGCTGGTGTGCTTCGTGGTGGTTCCCGCGATCGACCTGATCCGCATGAGCTTTACCGACTGGGACGGCTACTCACCCACCATGCATTTCATAAAACTGGACAACTACATTGCCATGTTCCAAAATGCAGACCTGTGGCAGAGTCTGAAAAACAATGCGGTCTACTTCTTCGTCCACCTGCTGATGATCCCGGTGGAGCTGATGTTCGCGGTTCTGCTGACCTCCAAGCTCCGGGCGGCCAAGTTCTATAAGACCATTGTGTTCCTGCCCTATATCATCAACGGCGTGGCCATTTCCTATGCCTTTTCCTACTTTTTCTCCCCCGTCAACGGCGCGTTTGACAGTCTGCTGGAGGCCATCAAGCTGGGGATGCTGAGCCAGAGCTGGCTGTCCGACCCCAAGATCGTGAACTTTACGCTGGCCTTCGTGTCCCTGTGGCGGTTCTCCGGCTACCACATCATCCTGTTTATTGCCGCGCTGCAATCCGTGTCCCAGGACATCATGGAGGCGGCGCGGATCGACGGCGCCAACACATGGCAGATGTTCCGCTACATTCAGACGCCCTCCATTATGCTGATGGTGGACTTCGTTCTGTTTGACAACATCCGCGGCGCCATGCAGGTCTTCGACATTCCCTTCGTCATGACCGCGGGCGGCCCCGGCTACGCCTCCAGCACCTTCACCCTGTACACCATCGACACCGCCTTCAAATTCTCCAATTTCGGCCTGGCTTCCACCATGGCCGTGGCGATCATGGTGATCATCATTCTGATCTACGTGGTTCAGAACAAGCTGATCCACGGCATCGTTCTGAAAGGAGACTGAGCTATGGAAACACTGCAATCCTCCCGCTTCCGCGGCGCGGCAGTACAGCTTCTTAAGCAGCTGGTCTGTATGGCAATGGTTCTGGTGGTCATTCTCCCGATTCTGCTGACCCTGTTCGCCTCCGTCAAAACCAAGGGCGATATGGTCAACACCTCCCCCCTGGCGCTTCCGGCCAACATCACCTGGGAAAACTACAAGACGGTCTTTGGGAACAAATACCTGCTGATCGGCCTGCGCAATACGCTGATCATCGCCGCCGTCAGCATTTTCTTCAACGTCCTGCTGGGCACCATCACCGCCTATATCATCGAGCGGTTCGAGTTCCGGGGCAAACGATTGGTTGTTGGGCTGTTCTTCATCGGCATGCTGGTGCCCACCTTCGTTACGGAGATCGCCCGGTTCAAGATCATCAACGGCTTGGGGCTGTACAATACCCTCGGCGCGCCCATTGTGATCTATGTGGCGTCCGATCTGATGCAGCTGTACATTTACCGGCAGTTTCTGTCCACGCTGTCCGTGTCTCTGGATGAGAGCGCCCTGCTGGACGGGTGCAGCTACTTCCAGCTGTTCATCCGCATCATCTTCCCGCTTCTCGCCCCCGCCACTGCCACGGTGTCCATCATCAAGGCCATCACCATCATCAACGACATGTACATCCCCTATCTGTACATGCCCAAGAACAAGCTGCGCACCCTGACCACCTTCCTGATGGACTATGCCAACGCCCAGCAGGGCTCCTGGCAGTCGCTGGCGGCAGGCATCATTATCATCATGCTGCCAACCATTCTGATCTACATATTCTTCCAGCGCTACATTCTGGCAGGCGTCGCCGCAGGAGCAGTCAAGGAGTAAAGGAGATACTTTATGCAGGCAAGCTTGAATTGGCTCACCGACCCCACCGTGTTCCGGGTGAACCGGCTGGACGCCCATTCCGACCATGTTTGTTATGCCGGTGCCGAGGAGCTGACCCGGGGAAGAACCTCCCTGCGCCAGAGCCTGGACGGGCAGTGGGGCTTTGCGTGGAGCAAAAATCCCGGCCAGCGCCCCGCTTTCTTTTGGCAGACGGATTTTGACGATTCCGCCTTCGGTACGATTTCCGTTCCCGGACATATGGAGCTTCAGGGGTACGGTGAAATCCAGTACATCAACACCCTGTACCCCTGGGACGGCCGGGCGGAGCTTCGCCCCCCGGAAATCGACTGGGAGGGTACCCACGTGGGCAGCTATGTCCGCCGCTTTGACCTGGAGCCGGGGCTGCGGAGCAAACGGGTGTGCATTTCCTTCCAGGGCGTGGAGCAGGCGTTCTACGTTTGGCTCAACGGCTGCTTCGTGGGCTACGCCGAGGACAGCTTCACCTCCTCGGACTTTGACCTGACCCCCTATATCCGGGAAACCGGCAACCGCCTGTGCGTGGAGGTCTACCAGCACAGCAGCGCCGGATGGCTGGAAGATCAGGACTTCTTCCGGTTCAGCGGCATTTTCCGGAGCGTGTTCCTCTACGCCAAGCCCGCCGTCCACGTGGACGATGTGTGGTTCCGGACGGCGCTTTTAGAAGATAACACCACCGGCACGCTGCAAATCCGTCTGCTTCTCAGCGGTGAGACGGAAAACGCCGTCCTCCGCTGCGCTATCGACGGCCTGATGGACGCCCCCATCCCCCTGACCTTCGACGGCAAATACCACGTCAGCCCCACATTTACCTTCCCCAATATCCGCCCGTGGCGGCACGAAGCGCCGAACCTCTACCACGCGGTTCTGACCCTGACCGCCGGGGAAGTACAGGAACTGATCCCCTATGACATCGGCTTCCGCCGCTTTGAATTAAAGGACGGCATCATGCTGCTGAACGGGGAACGTCTTGTCATCCGCGGTGTCAACCGCCACGAGTGGAATCCCGCCGTCGGCCGCGCCATCGGCATGGAGGACATGACCCGCGCCATGGAAACCTTCCGGCGCAATAACATCAACGCCGTCCGCACCTGCCATTACCCCAACCAGACGCCGTGGTACCATCTGTGCGACCGGAACGGCATCTACATGATGGACGAAACCAATCTGGAAAGCCACGGCTCCTGGCAGAAGCTGGGGAAAGTGGATCCCAGCTGGAACGTTCCCGGCAGCCTGCCCCAATGGAAGGACTGCGTGCTGGACAGGGCGGCATCCATGTTTGAGCGGGACAAGAACCACGTTTCCATCCTGTTCTGGTCCTGCGGGAACGAATCCTACGCCGGGGCGGATATCCTCGCCATGGCGGATTACTTCCGCGCCCAGGATCCCGGCCGTCTGGTTCACTACGAGGGCGTATTCCATAACCGCGCCTTTGACGCGATCTCCGATGTGGAGAGCCGGATGTACGCCCCTCCGGCGGACATCCGCGCCTATCTGGAAAGCAAGCCGGAAAAGCCCTTTATCCTCTGCGAATACATGCACGACATGGGCAATTCCCTGGGCGGCATGGAAAGCTACATCCGCCTGGAAGAGGAATTTCCCCAATATCAGGGCGGCTTCATCTGGGATTACATGGATCAGGCGCTGTGGCACAAAAACGCCAATGGGGAAACCGTTCTCGGCTACGGCGGCGATTTCGGCGATCGGCAGAGCGACTACGCCTTCAGCGGCAACGGCATCGTCTTCGCGGACGGCACGGAAAAGCCCGCCATGCAGGAGGTGCGCTACTGGTATTCCGGCACGGAAGCCCGGAAGGCGCAGGACGCGGCCAACGCAGCCGCCGCCCAGGCGTTCCGTCCCAAGGAAAGCAGCCGCCGTCAGCCCCTGAAAATCGTCCACGGCGACGGTGCACTGGGCGTTTTCGGGGACAACTTTGAAATTCTGTTCTCTTACCCGGAGGGCGGCCCGGTCTCCCTCGTGGCGGACGGGCAGCAATGGCTGTGGCGTGCCCCTCGGCAGGCCTTCTGGCGTGCCCCCACGGAGAACGACCTGGGCAACGGCTTCGCCGCCGCCAGCGCCATCTGGTCGGCTGCGGATGCCTGGCAGACGTGCAGTGACATTCAAATTCCGGAGGATACGCCGGAGCGCGTCTCCGTCCGCTATACCTACACGGCGCCCGCCATGCCCGGCCTGAAAACGGAAGTGACCTACACCGTGACCGACGATTGCCGGGTAAAAGCCGACGTTCATTACTTCGGAATGCCGGGGCGGCCTGAGCTTCCCCTGTTTGGTCTGCGGTTTGAAACGCCCCTGCCCGTGGAGCAGACCGCCTGGGTCGGCCTGTCCGGGGAGACCTATCCCGACCGGAAAAAGGGCGGTATCTTCGGCGCCCACACGGAAGCGCCCCACATCCCGGCCTATCTGGTGCCCCAGGAATGCGGCTGTCATGTGGACACCCGCGAGCTGACCCTCCGCCTGTCCGGCCATCGCCTGACCATCGCCGCTGACGCCGGTCCCTTTGCCTTCTCCGCCATTCCCTACACCCCACATCAGCTCAGCGAAGCCCGCCATGCGGACGAGCTGCCCGCACCATGCAGAACCGTCGTGACTCTCTGCGGTGCCATGCGGGGCGTCGGCGGCATCAACAGCTGGGGCGCCGACGTAGAGGAAGCCTACCGGGTCTCCGCCGGGGAAGACCGTCGCTTCTCCTTCCTGTTCCGTCTGTAAAATGCGCCGCCTGGTTCCCGAAGGATCCGGGCGGTTCCCCTTTTAAGGCAACACCGCACGATTCGGCAAGAAGTCTCAGTTGGGATTTCTATCCCAATGCAAAGTCCCCAAGATGGAGGAATCCTGTATGTACCCGCAAGGAGCGTGCCGCAGCCGCAAGCCGGCTTACGCCGGCAGCGGCTGTGCAATTTTTCCCGTGTTTCAAACGGAAGAAGTGGGGCGAAAGGACGGCTGAGGCGCGCAGGCGCTTTTTGTGCGGTGCTGCTCTAAAAGAGATAAGGCAGTTTCCGGCTTCTGGCTGGCAATTCATGCCTACCTACGGTGAGTTGCCTATGGATTTTTCTGCGGTTATCTGGTATACTGAACGAAAAGACGCGAAGCGGCAAGGTTTGGGCGTTTTCGGCCCGTTTTGGGCGAAGCGTAGAATGGAGTGTTCGGATGGATCTGAGTCAGGTAAAAGCATTGTTTTCCACCACCGATTATCAGCGCGGGATGGAATACTACCGGCAGGGCCGGGTCACGGATATGCGGTGTTCGAAAACCGATACGGAATTGAACGTCAGCTGCACCGTCCGCGGCAGCAAGGACTACACGGTACAGTTTGTCAGAAGAAAGGACAGCCGGCTGCACATCAGCTGCTCCTGCCCGCGCTTCGCCGACGTTGGCCGCTGCAAGCACCTTGCCGCCGCCATGATCGCCTTTCTCAGCGAGCCGCCGCGCACGTGTGCGCCCGGAAGCGACCGGTATGCACGGCGGGTGCTCCAGCGCTATCTGCAAATTTCGCAGGAATCGGACGAGCCTTTCCAGACGCCCATCCGCCTGTGTGCGGTGCTGCACGACGGATATGGAAGCGAATATCCCTCGTTTTCCCTTCGCGTCGGGTATGACCGGCTGTACAACGTGCAGAATATCCGGGATTTTCTGGGCAATGTGGATCAGCGCCGGACGGTCGTCTACGGAAAAGGACTGACGCTGGCGCATGACCTTGCGCTGTTTGAGCCGAAGGCGCAGGCGATGATCCGGCTTTTGATGAACGAATACGGCCGGTATCGCTCACTCAGTTCTTACTATATGGGCTATGCGCCTCCGGATCATCGGAAAAACGAGATCACGCTGACCGGTGATTCCTTTGACCGGTGGTTCGATCTTTTATCCGACGCACCGGTAGATTATGCAGGCTCCCACCCGCTCACGCTCATGCAAAAAGACCCCCAGGTTCGTCTTCTGATCGCGGAGGAAGGCGGCGGCGCGCGGCTGGCGGTTCAGACGCCCTGCCCCTACCGCTTTTTCGGCAGCTATCGGAGCTTGTACGCGCTGGGCGGCG
>ERZ808240.4078-NODE-4078-length-13374-cov-2.885277_pt1 | contig 13374 bp, 13 predicted proteins | sample MGYA00521084_ERZ808240 | MGnify/ENA primary metagenome ERZ808240 (study PRJEB31516, sample SAMN03275571) | gut metagenome | biome: mammalia-associated habitat; material: feces | host: Papio cynocephalus | place: Kenya | collected 2012-08-06 ... | reverse complement strand
GCGCATAAAAGTCAGCAGTAAAAAATCGGTACCTGTGTTCCTCTTTCTGCGCCGCAATGAGTAGATAATTCACAACCCAGAATATATAACAGCCAAAATAAACAATGATGAACTGCGGCATAAATGGCACAAGTCCGTCGGCAGAGCTTGACAGATTATACACTGCAATTCCCGTTTTTATGAATGGCGTACCCCAGTATACCACAGAGTTCAACAAAAATGTAAATATCAATGGCAATAAAATTTTTAATATTTCTTTTTTCTCTCTTTTACACATTTTATCCCTGCTTAATTTGTTCATATTACCTATTTTATACATCAAAAAGAAAATAACAATATGCTTTAGAATATCTTAATAAATTTTATGACTTTCCTTAAGAAAAAGAGATTTTATAAAACAGAAAAAGCTCGTTAAACGAGACGTTTCTCATCTAACAAGCTTTCTGATTTATCTGAATGAACTGTTCCTATATTTTATAAGAAGTCTTTGCATGATACGAGAAGATCAATTTTCTTCCACTGTGTCTCTTCATCAATACAGTTTCCCTCTTCTACAGAAGCGAATCCACACTGAGGTGAAAGTGCGATCTGCTCTCCCACAACAGCCTTTGCTTCCTCATAGCGCTTCTTAATCTCATCGTGATCTTCCAGTACCGGATTCTTTGTGGAAATCAGACCTGCTACAAAAAGCGCATCTTTATCCTTCAATACTTTCCAAGGTTCAAAAGAACCAGAGCGTGCATCATCGTACTCTACAAAAAATGCATCATATGGAATATCCGCAATTACCGGAGCCACTGCGTCATAAAATCCGGAAAATAACGGATTTCCTTTAAAATTACCTTTGCAGAAATGTGTAGCGACCAACATATCTGCCGGCTTTTTCTCCAGTGCTTTTGTCGACACATTCCAGAACCAGTTCAGTATTTCTTTCTGTGTATATCCAAGAGCAGCCACCTTCTGTAAAAACTTCTCATCAATCAGATAAGTCCAGGAAGTATCATCAATCTGTAAATATCGGCATCCGTGATCATAGAAATCCTGGATTGCATCCTGATATGCCTTTGCAATATCATCAATCAACGCTTTCATATCTGTTCCATAATATGGTGTCTCCTTCTTACCAAGCTGAAGAAAATGATCAATCAAAATCATATTTGGTCCGGAAATACATTTCTTTGCAGTCACACCTTCATACTGAGAAGCCAGCCCATGAAGATAATCCCACGCTTCTACCTCTGGATGCACTTTATTCTTGTCATAAAAAATCTTGCCTGTCACTGTACCAAGTTCGATTTCATTGCTTGTCCCATTAATTTCTTTTGTAAAATGAATTGTATCAAAACCATCGAACTCCTTCAGCCAGTCCAGATGCCACCAGCGGCGGCGAAACTCTCCGTCTGTCACAAAAGGGAGTCCATGCTCCACTTCTTTTTTCACCAGCTTTGCAATTTCCTCGTCCTCAACCTTTTTCAGATCTTCTCTCGTAATCACACCGCTTTTAAATTCTGCTCTTGCTTTTTTAACTGCCTCCGGGCGGAGGAAAGAACCTACAATATCATACTTTATCTGAATCATATCAAAATCTCCTTTTCTTGCATTTTTTCTTTTACTTATTCATAATTTTCTAAATTATTTCGTTCTTGCCAGCACATTATTTACTTTACATGGAAAATCAGAATTTGAAAAATACAAAAAAAGTGCAGTTTGCTATAACTTAAAGTTATGACAAACTGCACTTTCGAACCTGTGTTTATTTTGAAGATCTTTTTAATATCTCAGCTACCTGCCCGCGTGCCTGCCGGTCAGGTACATTTTTCAGGAAATTCTTCTTCCAGAACTCTTGCCGATTAGTATCATTTATGTTTTCTACTGTCAAACTATCGCCTAAAACAGAATCAACTGAATCATATATGGCATCATCTGCATCTTTTTTATATAACTCTTCCAGTGCCTCGAACTTTTCTTTCATCTCCACGGAAAATGTGTTCCAAATCTGCGCATGATACTTCTGAAGTCCTAAAAGGTCTGTCAGATAACTGAACCTCTCTAAATCTTCCAATGTCATTTTTCTTTTTCTGAGTAAAATATCCCGGTCTTTTTTTCCACAAAAATAAAGGAAAGTATACTTTTCCAGATCTGCCTGATTCATAATTCATCTCCTTACACAAATGTTCCGACTCGCCTCACTTTTACAACCGATTTTATCTTGAATCAACAATAAAATCAATAGAAAAGGTGCAAAAAGTGAGACAGATTTTTTCAGAAGATGAATCAGGAATATTCCATACCTTTTAAATGTGTTCTTTCTCTACATATACAATTCCGTACCCTCCCGGGCCAATATAAGTTCCAATTGTCGCACCGATGCCTTCCGGCACTTTTTCATTTACTTTAAATCCTGCTTCATGGAGCGTATTCATATATTCCCGGCAGTTCGCATCATTTTGCGCGTAAATCGGAATGACCGGATAATGTTCATCAAGTTCCGGCTTCATAGCAAGCCCCGTCATTTCTTTCAACGCCTTTTTTGTGCCACGCGCTTTGCTCACAACGAGAATTTCTCCTTCCTCAGAAAATGTAATAATTGGTTTTAATTTCAACATATTTCCAATACTGGCTGCTGCCCCCGACAAGCGTCCACCACGTTTCAGATATTCCAAAGTATCCAGACATGCAATCAAATGTACTCTTTTACGAAATGTTTCCAGATCAGCCGCAATTTCTTCCACAGCCAGACCATTTTTTCGAAGCTCACAAGCCCGAAATACAACCATTTTCTCAGCAGCAGCCGCACATTTAGAATCCACCAGATAAATCTTGTCATATTCTGCCATGGATTTCGCCAATACGGCACTCTGATATGTTCCGGAGAATCCCGACGAAATCAAAATACAGATGACCTCGTCCCCCTGTTCTTTCGCTTCTTCAAAAATCTGAAGGAAGCTATCCGGGGATGGAAGAGACGTCTTAATGTTCTCACCGTCCATCAACATTTTCCAGAAAAAATCCGTCTTCATTGTCTTATCGTCCATGTATGTTTTCTCGCCGCACAAAAGTGGAATCGGAATTAGTTCTACCTGATACTGCTCCATTTCAGCGCGTGTAATATCAGATGCTGAATCTGTAATAATTCGAATACTCATATATTTCCTCTTTCTTAATGAATCTTTCAATAAAACTATCATAATGTCAGCTAAATGCATCTGACATTGACCTTACAAAAAAATGCAACTATAATAACATCATGCATCTATATTCGCATAATGCAACTTTAGTCGCAGATAAATATTATATTTACAGAAAATGGAAAATGCAAGCATCCCAAACCGAATTGCGACTTTTTAGGTAAAATGTTGCAGATAAAAAGATAATATTCATGAGGAGTTTTACATGGGAAGAAATACGAAATCTGCTAATTTTTTAAAAGAATGTATGGCAGATGCCCTGATCCGGCAGATGCAGATCAAAGATTTTTCAAAAATTACAATTAATGAGATTGCGGAAATCGCAGGAGTAAACCGCTCCACCTGGTTCCGCAATTTTAACACAAAAGAAGAAGCCCTGACATTTAAACTGGTTCAGCTCTGGAACCGCTATGCCACGGAACATAATCTGGTTGCCAGACAAGACTACCGCTTGAATAATGCCAAAGACTTCTTCGCATTTAATTATGAAATTCGAGAGCTTCTCCACATTATATCCGATGCCGGACTGTCCGCTTCCATTTACCAGGCGTTCTATGAATTGATGATGTCACAGTACGGCAACACTCCGGCAGAATGTTATGAAGCCCGTTTCTATTCTTATGGAATCTTCGGTTTTCTGACCGAATGGATCAAACGGAACTTTCAAGAATCTGCCGAGGAAATGACCGCTCTTTTTAACCAGATCATACATTCCGGAACTTCTCTTTATGACGTTCCATCCAGATAAAGACACCAATGCAGATTGCAACAGAAATCAGCGATCCTGCCGGAGCTGCACACCCCATCGGGAACAATGTGTTCTTAAAATGTATCGATGCATAATAAGACAGTGGAATTCTTGCACACACGATGGAAATCGAATTATGAATAAACGATACCACCGACAGACCATACGCATAAAAATATCCACTCAGGCAGAAATGGATTCCTGCAAAAATACAATCCACCGCATAACTACGCAGATATCCGGCTCCACTGACTGCAACCGCATGATCGCTGGTAAATAATCCAACAAATGGAACTGCTACAAATTGTACAACGAACGCTGCGACTGCTCCATATGCAACCGTAATCATCAGTACATATTTCAGAGTCTGCTTTGCCCGGTCGTGCTTTCCGGCTCCGATATTCTGAGCCGCAAGAGCTGAAATCGTAGACATCATGGATGATGGGACCAGGAACAAAATACTAATAATCTTCTCCACAATTCCGACTGCAGCCGCGTCAGTCAATCCACGCTGATTCGCAAATACTGTAATTGCTATAAATGAAATCTGAATAAAACCATCTTGAAGACTTACCGGAACTCCGACCTTCAATATATTTTTCATAGTCATATGTTTCGGTCTGAAATCTGATTTTTTCAGATGGATTCCACCTTTTCTTTTCAAAATCACCGTCAGCGATACAATCACACTGATTGCCTGTGCAATCGTTGTTCCAAGAGCAGCACCGGCAGCGTCTAATCCCATAACTCCGATAAACAGATAATCCAGCCCGATATTCGCCACACATGCTACTGCAATAAAATACATTGGGCTCTTAGAATCTCCCATACCACGGAAAATAGAACTGATAATATTATAAGCCGTGATAAACGGAATTCCAATAAAACAAATTGTCAGATAACGAACCGTTCCTTCGACCGCCTCCACCGGCGTGGACATAACTCCCACAATCGGACGGACAAGCACAAGAAGGACTGCTGCCAGCACGATTGAAATTCCCATGAACATCGTCACCGTATTCCCAATACACTCTGCTGCCTGCCGGTTATTTTTCGCTCCTACACTCCGTCCAATCATCACCGTCGAGCCCATCGCGAGTCCCACGATCATCACTGTCAGCATGTGCATGATCTGACTTCCAATGGACACTGCCGTCGTGCTGCTGACGCCACCGAACTGCCCCACAATAAACAAATCAGCCATTCCATATAACGTCTGTAAAAAATATGACAGCAAATACGGCAGCGAAAAATAAACCACCGTTTTGAATACACTTCCACTCGTTAAATCTCTCTCCATAACCTAAACTTCCTTTAAATTAATCTGATAACTATTTTGCACTCAATTGTACCTGAAAGTCAAGCAATTTCATTGGGGACGGGGTTTTCCCATAAAAACTCCGTCCCCATCTGGAATTGTGTTAATTGTTTCCCGTATTTTTCATCAACTGTTTGATAACATCAATTACCTTCTGATATCCAAAATCCGTATCTAATATTACCTGATAGTTGGCTGCTGCGCAACTCCGGTAATGACTTTTCTCTCGGCTTCGTATATCTTGTCTTTTGGCGTGTCATACTCAATAGCAGTGACAATGCAATTGCTACAACTGCCATAGTCACATCGAACATAACTTTTGTCGTTCCGAAATCCCGGTGCCAGGTGTCCACGACTGCACGGACAAAGGACTCTCCCGGCAGCATGACTACATTAGCCAGCACTTCAAGATAAACTCCGAATGCCAGTATTATGCAGCCAAGTAACAGATAAATGATTTTAGAAATGTAGCTATGTGGCTGTACAAATGTAAATAACAGCATCGTCCAGTCGATAAAATATCCGAATAGCACGGATACCGGAAGCTGAAGAAGATGTTCCAAGGCTCGCTTTCGTAACCAGGCTCACTCCCATGGAGCTGAAAAACAACCCGATTAAAAATATGACGTATCGTTTTAATTTATTCATGCTTGTCCCCCTGCCATAAATTTATGTATATTTTTTCAAATGTCTGCATAAACTGTTCTTTCTCTGTCTCCATAATTCCGGAAAATAGTTCTTCTTCCAGCTCTGTAAATGTCTCATCTACTTTCTGCTGTAGGATTCTCCCGTTTTCTGTCATAAAAATATGAAATGTACGGCGGTTCCCATTCAAAATTTTTCGTTCAATCATTCCTTTTTCCTCCATGCGGTTCAGCACAGAAGTTAAAGATCCGGCTTCAATGTGACATGCCGCTGCGATTTCCTTCTGACTCGCTCCATCATGACTTTTTAAATAGTCCAGCACCTTCGGCTGCCCTGAAGTCAGCCCGGACATCTTCAATTTCTCCAATACTTTTTTTTGGAAAACCATATGATTTGCCATTAACAGATAATGAAATGTCTCCATGATATTGCTCCTTCGACAAAAAAGAATAGTTATAATTAAAACATTTAGAATTATAACTATTCTTAATCATAATGTCAACATCAAAAAAATCACACAAACAATGAAACAAAATAAGCTCCATCATTCGTGTGATTTCTTCTATAAAATTAGAATTTTATGCATCAGACCTTGAGTAAGAATTCTTCATCTGGTTACTCAATTCATACAGCACTTTGTCCATCGTCTTGATTGTCTCTGTTTTCAGCATATCTGCAATCTCCTGGTTTGCTGCATTCTTAAGTTCCATGCCCTGTTTTTCATCAGCATTTTTCAAAAGCTCATCATATTTATGAATAATTGCATGCCCTTTTGCCATGACATGCTCCTGATAACGCTCAATGTGGAAAATGGATTTCTTATAGGAAGCATCTGCCATTGCCGCAATCAACCGGCTTGACCAATAGAAGTTCTCTGTGGAAATGTCTCCAGTTGTATTTGCCAGATATTCCGGCGTTGTATCGACCTGCGCATAAAATGGCACAAGCACGTTAAATGCATTGGACGCGTATGCCACCCATTCCAGAACCCGGTAGTCTGCTCCCTGATCCGGACGCATCTGAATCACAGATAAGAAATCATTGCGGTTAATTCCAATGGAACGATATGCTCCACGCATGGACGCATCTCCATAAGCACCATATGGATCATACGGCGTTCCCTGATAATGTCCGGACAGCACATATTTCACATCTTCGATTGTAATCTTCTTCTCCGGCACCATGCACCATGGAATATCATCAGACTGTGGTGTGTAATCCGCGTCCGCCCCGTCCCATTTCTTTGTGTGCGGATTCAGATAACGTTCTATGAACCATGCCCTCGGTGTATTATATACATGATCAGAATCTTCATGACTTCCAAACGCATCTCTCGCGTTAAATGTTCCATTTAAAGACAAATCCAGATGGTATTTTTCAATAAATTTCCGCATGTCCGCGGAACACATATAATCTTTCTGAGTGGTGAGTGCAGCGTTCAGATCAAACCGGTCGATTCCCATCTGATTCGGCATCACAACATACACATCGTCCGGCACTCTTCTTGCAATCCAATGATGCCCTCCAATTGTCTCCAGCCACCAGATTTCGTCCTGATCCTGAAAAGCAATTCCATTCATCTCATATGTACCGTACTGCTCAAGCAGACTTCCAAGACGCTTGACTCCTTCTCTGGCACTTTGGATATATGGAAGCACAATATAGACAATGTCCTCCTCACCGATGCCTCCCGGCACTTCATCTTTTCCTTCTTCTGCCGGCTCATACACAACAAGCGGATCTGCACCAAGTACACGTGGATTTGATGTAATCGTCTCCGTCGCCGTCATAGCAACACGCGCTTCATTCACACCACTGGCTGCCCAGACACCTTCGCCATTCACCGCATTTGGCATAGACGTATATCGCATCGGATTATCTGGAAGCTCAATCTCCACATGTGAAATAACCGATTTATATTTTTTTGGCTGCTCCTCCGGCTTCACCACAACAAATTTCTTCGGCATAAATTGCCCTGACGGCGAATCATCATTTCTCGCAATCATCGTAGAACCATCATAGGACGCCTTTTTACCAACCAATAACGTCGTACACCCCATTTTACATACCTCCCAACTATAACTTCAATACTATTTATACAATAATTTTTCAAACTCCTGCTGTGGCACAGGTCTTGAAAACCAGTTGCCCTGAATCGCATCGCACTCCGTCTTTTTTAATATTTCCATCTGTTCGTCCGTCTCTACACCCTCGCAGACAATGAAAACGTCCAGCTTTTTCAATGTATGTACCAGTTGTTCCAAGAAGCAGATACCTCTTTCATTTTTCTGGCATTTTTCAATGAAGATCCGGTCCAGTTTGATTACATCAAACGGAATATCAATGATTGCATTGAGAAGGGAATATCCCGCTCCGAAATCATCTAATGACGTGCTGATGCCTGCCGCGCGGATACTGGTAAATAAATCTTTGATATTTTCATATTGTCTGGCTGTCTCTGTCTCAGTCAGTTCAATCTCAATGTAGGAAGGATCTACTTTATAGTGTTTCAGTATTTCCAGATATTTATCCAATACCTGCTCGTCCAGTACATGTAGTGCTGATGCATTGACGGAAATTGGTACCATTTCCCGTCCCTGATCCAGATTTTCCCGGATAAATCTGACTACATGCTCGAACATATAATAATCAAGATCTACAATCCGGCCATTCTGTTCGTATAGTGGCACGAAAAAATCAGGACTCAATATCGTTCCATCTGGTCTGATCCACCTTACCAGTGCCTCTGCTCCAATAATCTGGTGATCTTTTAGCGATATTTTCGGTTGATAGTAAACATGGAACTGCTCCTGTTCCAATGCTGTATCAATACTGTTCATGATTTCATTTTCCAGATGTTGTCTTTTTCGCATAGCATCATCATAAATGACTGCTCTAGATCTGCTCGTATTTTGAATCTGCTTTCTTGCGTAATTTGCAGCATCAATGGCACTGGAAACTCCGCTGCAATTTGCTTCAATCGGATAGATTCCTGTGCGGATTTTGATTCTTGTACCATTATAATGTCCGGAAACTTCCCGGATAAACCGGTCGTTGGTTTTTATCACTCGCTCTGTTACGATTTCATCACCGGCATAAGGCATATATAGCAGGAACTGGTCTGCTGTTACTCTTGTAAAATAAACGTCCGGTGTTCCGGTCCGCTCTAAAATTTCTGTAATAAAATTAGCAAATTCTTTCAGGAGCTGATCGCCGACCCGGTAGCTGTATTTCTGATTGAAATATTTAAAATCACTGAAATCTGTATAGACCATCATATGTCTGTCAGCATATCCACCTACAATCTGCCGCTCTACTTCTTCTTTAAATCGATCAAAAGAAATGAGCCCCGTCAGTGCATCATAATCCGGAATAGAAAAAATTCCTGCATTCGAAGCATTTAATGCTTTGCTCTTAGATAAATGTGCAGAAATAATCTTTGCAAGTTCGCCTAACTGTTTTCGATCCTGCTTGGACCAGTATCGTTTGTCTGTGCAGACATTATATGCAATTGCTCCGACATATTTTCCTTCACAATACGTGGCCGCATACATCACCGTTCTTGCTCCGCCCTGCACAAGCAGATTGGCTCCTGCCGGCGAATACATGCCCATGTTGTCATACTGCAGCACAGCTGTTCCATATTCGTCATAACTACGGAACAAAGTCAAGAAGTCTTCCTGAGTAAATCCAGTGGCTTTCGGCAGTACTTCCTGCACTCCGGGCGCACACCACTGATACTGTCTTCTTACGCGTTTTTTACTTACATCTGTGTCAATTATGCTGATCCGGTCAAGTTGAAAACGGATTCCTATTACTTTTAAAAGAAGCTCAACCGCCGCATCGAAACTATTCATTTTTTCAAAGATTTCAAATGCTGTAGCTACGATATCATTTCTCAGGTAACGTCCATCGATTTCTGCATTCTCTTGCATGGTCTCAATCGGTTCCACCTCAAAACGCTTCAGATTATCACAGAACATGTAGCGGTTTCTTCCGTTTGTTTTTGCTTTGTAAAGCGCCCAATCCGCATTTTCAAAAAGCTGCTCATACGTATATCCTGCCACATTTTCCGGCAGATAACAGACTCCTACACTGCAGGTAATATGAAACTCTTTCTCCCGGAATTCCATTTGAGAAATGCTTTCTACGAGCTGCATAGTTTTTTTGGCCAATGCCGCCTGTGAAATATCCTTTAAGAGAATGACAAATTCATCACCGCCGGCCCGCATCAGAATATCTTTTTTGTCAAAAAATGTTTTTAAAAATCCACTGAAAGAAACCAGGACTTCATCACCGAACAGATGTCCATAAGTATCATTGATATTTTTGAAATAATCAATATCCAGCACAAGAAGTCCGCAGGAATCGTAAGGATCTTTCTTCATCAGGTACTCACCGATCAGCATTTTCCCAGCCGAATTATTATAAAGTCCGGTCATGGAATCTTTCTGTGCCTGTTCCACCAGGAATTCTTCTCGCTTACGCTCCTCCGAAACATCTTTTAAAATTCCGACAATACTCTCCGGCGCAGCTTCTTCCGCCCCTTCTTGAACTGCTGCATCAAGGTACAACTTCTTATACTTTGGATCCTCAATAATACGAATCTCCACCGGGCCACGCATACGTCCCTGTAAAAATTCTTTTACAAGCCACTTGTCTTCCGGATGAATCCGTTTTTCTTCTGTGATATAATCCAGAAAACCCTCAACTTCTTTTTTTTCCTCCAGATTGTCATCATAGAGAACCAGTCTGTCCTCATTTGGAAAATATTCAAACACTGTAATCCGCATACTCCGAATTAACATCTTAAGTTTCTCAAATTTTGTATTATTTCTTTCCATACTTTCTCTTTAAGCCCGGCATTTTCTGCTCTGCCATTTTCAAAAATCTGTCTTTTTCTTCTGTATCCATTCCATCTTTTGTTATAATTGTAATCTGCCACTCTTTTGTAAAGAGCAGAAAATAATGCTCTGTCTCAAGCAATGTATCCATAACTTCATATTTAACTGCATTTTTTTCACCGGAAAGCGGATTCTGAATCAGGATATCTGCATCTCGGAATACGATAGGGGCAACTACTTCCGTTTTCCCGTAAAGTTCATTTAACTTTTTCAAGAATCCTTTAATCTGCTTGCTTTCAATCATTTTCAATTCCCCATAAAAAATGACAATTGCAAATACTGCAAGCAGCATCGTGGATGGTCTTCCTTCCAGCATGCAATATGCTGCCAAAAGTACAAATGCCGCACTGGCAATCGCACTGATCTTACGGATTCCCGGTTTAATCAGATATTTTCTTGCTTCCTTTAACGCTGCTTCATTAATGACTGACTGTACTTCCATTTCTAACCTCACCTTATCTGTTTATTTTCTTGAAAAAATGTGTTTCACAAACACATACAACACAATGACCGATGCGCCCAGATATCCAATCGCACCAAGTGCCGGAATTCCAAGGATCTTCGGCTTCATATCAGTCGTGCAGATAATACTGGAGCTGATGAGAAGTGCCATGACCCAAAGTCCCATGACCACATTTCTCGTGACGCGCCGCAAAAGCTTCGCCATATCTTCCCCTACGTGAAGATCCAGATTGATTCTCGTCTGCCCCTTCATGTAGCCCTCCAGAAGATCTGCCACAAGTGCCGGAATATCAACAGCTTTACGCATGGACTGGTAAATGCTTTTTGCTCCGGATTTTGCTTCTTTCTTCCAGTCTTTGTTCTGTACAAACTGACTTTTCAGTCTTGCGGCTGCAATTTCCACCATGTTGATCTGTGGGCTGATATCTGCAAGCACTCCCTCAATATGTGCAAGTCCTCTTGCAAGCATAGTCAGACCGTGAGGCATGGTAATCTTATTCTCTTTCATAACGTCCATCAGATCCTGAATGACTTCCGCCACATCAATGCTTCCCATGTCCGCCGTTCCATACTTTGCCATTAAGCCCCGGATATCCTTGTAAAGCTGACTCGGATCCGGCTCTCCCCGGAATTCGCCAAGTGCCAGCACCGCGTCCTGAATCATACCGATATCATTGAATGCAACACCTTCCACCGCTTTTGTAATCTGTTCCCGGTCGCGTTCTGTAAGCCGTCCCATCATACCCATGTCAATCCAGACAATCTTGCCGTCCCGGATTCTGACATTTCCGGGATGGGGATCCGCATGGAAAAATCCATCGTCCATGACCTGCTTAATGAAATTGTCCACATATTTGCTTCCAATCTCGTCCATGTCATAACCGGCTTCGATGAGATGTTCCTTATCATCAATAGCATAACCGTCAATGTACTCCATAACAATGACCGACGACGTGGTATATTCTTTAAAAAGAACCGGTGTATCTACAAATGCAACGTCCCGGTTCTTCTCCTTGAATTCTTCCATGTTTCCGGCTTCGATGATAAAATTCATTTCCTCCTGGGTGACCTTCCACAGCTCATTCAGCACCATTTTGAAATCCACCATATCAGTAATACTAATTGGCGGAATCAAGGATACCAGCTTATGCATCAGTCCGATATCTCTCGCCATGGTCTCATAAATACCTTTGCGCTGCACTTTGATGACCACTTCTTCACCAGATTTCAATCTTGCCCTATGCACCTGTGCAATGGACGCGGAGCCAAGTGGTGTCTCATCGATCCACTCGAATTCCTCCTGCCACTCATATCCAAAAGAGTCCCGAAGTACCTCCTCTACCTCATGAAAAGGCATCGGAGGCACATCGGAACATAACTTTTGCAATTCATCACAATAATTCTTTGGCAAAATGTCTGACCGCAGGGACATCAGCTGTCCAACTTTCACAAACGTCGGTCCAAGATCTTCCAGAATCAGTCTCAACTTTTCCGGAGTGATTCCTTTGGTAATCTCATGTCTGTGAAGAACTGCCGCTATTTCTCGAAATCTTCCTTTGTATCCATTTTCATTCTTCTGTCCGGACACTTTACTCTTCCTCTGTCTCAGTCTCTTCTACAGTCTCCATCTTGCTGTCGGCTTCTGATTCTTCCTCATGTGTCTCTTCCTGATCTGAATCATCTTCGACTTCAGTTGCTGATCCAGGAATATCATCGTCCTCTACAACTTCTGCTTCTACAACTTCTGCCTCATGCACTGTATGCATTTTCCCATTGGAAGCTTTATAATCTTTGATTGTGGATTTTACATTGTGCTTTAATTCTTTATTGAGCACTTTGCCCTGCTCTACTGTCTCCTCACCTTTTTTTGCAAGAGTATCCAGGATGTCTGCAGATTTCTCCACTGCGTATGCTGCAGTTCCAATTCCTGCCAGTGCCAGTTTCTTTAAACCTTCTCCTAATTTTTCCATAAGTCATATCTCCTTTTCGTCTGAATTTTAAACTTCTATCTATGTCATGGAAGTTCTGTTCTGAATATAATATCTGTCATGTTACATTCCCAGCATCTGTGCGATCTTTGGTAAAAATATAATGCACCCTGCAATTGCT
>ERZ808240.4076-NODE-4076-length-13375-cov-3.674625_pt1 | contig 13375 bp, 14 predicted proteins | sample MGYA00521084_ERZ808240 | MGnify/ENA primary metagenome ERZ808240 (study PRJEB31516, sample SAMN03275571) | gut metagenome | biome: mammalia-associated habitat; material: feces | host: Papio cynocephalus | place: Kenya | collected 2012-08-06 ... | reverse complement strand
ATTATCGCTTGCTGAACTGCGGTGCGCGACGAGCGGCTTTGAGGCCGTACTTCTTACGCTCCTTCATACGAGGATCGCGGGTCAGGAAGCCGGCCTTCTTCAGGGCGGGACGGAACTCCTCATTGACCTGCAGCAGGGCGCGGGCAATGCCATGGCGCAGAGCGCCGGCCTGACCGGAGACACCGCCGCCGACAACAGTGGCGACCACGTCGAACTTGCCGATGGTGTCGGTCAGCACGAGGGGCTGACGGGTGACCAGCTTCAGGGTCTCGAGACCGAAGTAATCATCGATGTCACGGCCGTTGATGGTGATGGAACCGGTGCCGTTGGGATACAGACGAACGCGGGCGACGGAGGACTTCCGACGGCCAGTGCCGTACACATAAGGCTTCTTGCTCTGATACATGATTGACTACCTCCTCTTAACCTTCGTAGACTTCGGGCTTCTGAGCAGCGTTGTTGTGCTCAGCGCCACGATAGACACGCAGGCGGCGGAGCGCGGAAGCACCCAGGCTGTTCTTGGGCATCATACCCTTGACGGCGATCTCCATCGCGAACTCGGGCTTCTCCTGCATCAGGATGCGGTACTTGGTCTCCTTCAGACCGCCGGTCCAGCCAGAGTGATGACGATAGAACTTCTGCTCGCCCTTCTTGCCGGTGAGGACAGCCTCGGCAGTGTTGAGGACAATGACGAAATCGCCGCAGTCAACGTTGGGAGTGTACTCGGGCTTATGCTTGCCGCGCAGCAGGTGGGCGGCGGTAGCGGCGGTCTTGCCCAGAGGCCTGCCAGCCGCGTCAAGGATATACCACTTGCGGGTAACAGTCTCCTTGTGAGCCATGTAAGTGGACATGGTGTTTCCCTCCAATATATAATGATATTTTGTAAAAACAAAGCAAGCGCCATTCAGGCGCAGGTATAGTTATACCACAACAAAAATCCAGTGTCAACCAAAAAATTCAGTATTTTAATTTATCATTTTACTGTCTTCCATTTTCATTTATTTTCTCTTTATATCTCTCAATATCTCACTTTCAATTTTCAAAATTATCTTGCCGAATCAGGAAATTCATAGTTCCTTCACAGAATCTTCCCAGTTTATCCAACATTACGCACCCCTGAAATGCTATCCTATGAGCGTGGACAGGAAACCTCGAAACATATCCCTCTCTCTCTTTTCTCTCTCAAAACACCGTGCCCCGCGGCAGCAGCCGCCGCTGCGGGGCAGGACCAAAATCACACGGAAGCGTTCGGTGCTCCGTTTATGCGCCCGCCGCGATCAAAGAATTGATCCCGGCGGGCGTTTCGTTGTTCATCGTTCTGTGCGGCGGATTGTCAAACAAATTATCATACATTATAATGTATTCACATTTTGTACAAAGCAAAAACCGAGGCGGGAGGCACTGCAATGCACCATTATTACCATTTTTATAAGCCGGTCGGCTGTGTTTCGGCCAGGAAGGATGCGGAGCACACCACCGTGATGGACTATTTTCCCGCCGCGCTGCGGGAAACGCTCTTCCCGCTGGGGCGGCTGGACAAAAACACGGAAGGACTTCTGCTCATCACCGATGACGGCAAGCTGAACCACCGCCTGCTCGACCCGGAAAACCATGTAGAGAAACAATATCTTCTCTGGGCGGCAGGCACACTGGGCGAAGGTGAGCTCAGTCAGCTGCGCGCCGGCGTCCAACTCAAGGGCCTGACGGAACCGACAAAGCCCGCCCGGGTGGAGGTGCTGGAGCGGGCGGAGCTGGCCGACATCCCGGAGCCGCTCTTTGAAAACCGGCAGCACCTGCTGCAGGAGTCGCCCCACGCCTCTGCCGTAAAATGCGCGCTCTGGCTCACCGAGGGCAAGCGTCATCAGGTCAAGCGGATGTTTGAAGCGGTGGGCTGCACCGTAGTCTGGCTCCGACGGACAGAGTTTGCGGGCATCGCACTGGACGAAACGCTGACTCCCGGTGAATACCGCCCTCTGACCCCAGAGGAGCGGGCTCTGCTGGGCATGGAATAAAAAAATTATAATAAAATGTATACTTCCGATCCTGCCGGGTCATACTAGAGCCGCAAAGCACAAAAAAGGCGAAAGGTCGGAAGAGAACATGAAACATTCCAATCTGATGCGCCGGTTTCTGCTTCTGGCATTGACCGCCGCAGCCGCGCTGACCATGCTCGTCCTCCCCGCTTCGGCGGCCGCTTATCGGCAGGGCGACCGGGGCAGCGCTGTGACCACCATCCAGACCAAGCTGAAAAACTGGGGCTATTACTCCGGCGGCGTGGATGGCATCTTCGGCAGCAAGACCACCGAGGCGGTCAAATACTTCCAGCGCAAGAACAGCCTGACGGCGGACGGCGTGGTGGGCAGTGCCACCCAGCGGGCGCTGGGGATGTCCTCCACGGACTCCAGCTCCGGCAACAACGGGAGCGGTGATGTGTACCTGCTGGCCAAGGTGATCTCCGCCGAGGCCCGGGGTGAGCCGTACAGCGGCCAGGTGGCGGTTGGCGCGGTCATTCTGAACCGGGTGGAGCACCCCTCCTTCCCCAACACCATTGCCGGTGTCGTCTATGAGCAGGGGGCCTTCACCTGCATGGTGGACGGCCAGATCGACCAGCCCATCGCCGACTCGGCGTTTCAGGCCGCGCGGGACGCGCTCAACGGTGCCGACCCCACCGGCGGCGCGATCTACTACTTCAACCCTGACACGGCCACCAGCGCGTGGATCTGGTCCCGCCCCCTCATCACCGTGATTGGACGGCATCGGTTCTGTTCCTGACAAAATTTAAAAGTTTTTTCACAGAAAAGGACGCCTAGGGGCGTCCTTTTCCGTTGCGCATTTGCCGATTTTCGCTTATACTATAAATGTAGTATTATGCGTATTTGGAGGAACGAGCGTGGAACTGAACGTACTCGCCGTGGGAGACGTGGTCTCTCAGGCCGGACTTGACTTTCTGGAGCGCCGCCTGCCCCGGCTCAAGCGGGAAAAAGGCGTCCATTTTACTGTGGTAAATGGCGAAAATGCCGCCGGAAACGGACTTCTGCCCCGACAGGCAGAGGCCATTCTGGACAGCGGTGCTGACGTGGTGACACTGGGCAACCACACCTGGGGCAAGCTGCAGATTGCCGACTATCTGGACGACGCCCCCTGCGTTCTGCGCCCGGCCAACTTTTCCCAACGGCTGCCCGGGCGGGGCTACGGCGTGTTCGACGGTCCCCGCGGTCTGCGCATCGGCGTAATGAACCTCATCGGCCGGGTGGAGCTGAATCCCAATGCAGAGAATCCCTTCACTACCGCTGACCGGCTGCTGGAGCAGAAGGATGCCGACATCGTGCTCGTGGATTTTCACGCCGAGGCCACCAGTGAAAAACTGGCACTGGGCTGGTATCTGGACGGCCGGGTCAGCGCCGTTTGGGGCACCCACACCCATGTGCCCACGGCGGATGTGAAGATCCTGCCAAAGGGCACCGGCCATGTCACCGATCTGGGTATGACCGGCCCGGCCAATTCCATTCTGGGCATCCGGCCGGAGCAGTCCATCAACCTATTTCTGGGCGGCCTGCCCCAGCGCTACGAAGCCGCGCCGGGCAGGTGCAAGCTGGAAAGTGTCCTCTTTACGATCGATACCAATACAAAACAGTGCATCCGTGCTCAGCGGGTGGACTTGCAGGAGTGAGTATATGATTCGAGTGTTACATACCGGCGACCTGCATCTGGACTCTCCCTTCCGGGGTCTGAGCGCTGAAAAAGCGCAGACCCGGCGGGAGGAACAGCGGGGTCTGCTGGACAAGATCGCCGCACTGGCAGAAGAGCGCGGCGTAGATGTGGTACTCATCGCCGGTGACCTTTTCGACGGCGACGGCGTCTACTATGAGACGACCCGTATGCTGGCGGAGGTGTTCGGCCGGATGAAGGCCCGCATCTTCATCGCCCCGGGCAACCACGATCCTTATTCCGACTTCTCCCCTTACGCCTCCGTGCGCTGGCCGGACAATGTGCATATTTTCCACTCAGACTATTTTGAGCGCGTGGAGCTGCCGGAGCTGAATGCGGTGGTTTACGGCAATGCCTTTACCTCCAAATATCGGGACACCTCCCCGCTGGAGCATTTCAAGCCGGACTACGACGAGGGTCTGACCCGGCTCATGGTGTTCCACGGCGACCTGAATGCGGCCAAAAGCCGTTATGGCGCAGTGACTGCGGAGCAGATCGCCGCCACCGGCATGGATTATGTGGCCTTGGGCCATGTCCACACCTTCACAGAGGTGTGGAGCAAAGACGGCACCAGCTGGGCCTACTGCGGCTGCCCCGAGGGCCGGGGCTTTGACGAGACCGGCGAAAAAGGCGTGCTGGTGGGCACGGTAGAGCCAAACAAGGCCGTGATGGAGTTTGTCCCCACCTGCGCCCGGCGCTATCAGGAGGTGCTGGTGGACGTGACCGGAAAGGCCCCCGCCGCCGCCATTCTGGACGCCATCCCCGCCGGGTCCGGACAGGACATTTACCGCTTTCGCCTCACCGGTGAACGAAAGGACGCCGAGCTGGATCTGCGGGCCCTGAACGCACTGGTGGAGAAAAAATTCTTTGATGCGTCTGTCATGGACAACACCCTGCTGGAGACCGGCCTGTGGGACCGGCTGGAGGAGGACAATCTGACCGGCCTGTTCCTGCGCAACATGAAAAAGCGCATGGAGAACGCCGCGCCGGAAGATCTGGCCATGCTGGAGCGGGCCGCCTGGTTCGGCCTGAGCGCGCTTGAGGGGAGGGAGGAGCCCCGATGAAGATCAAACGTATGACCGCCACCTTCGGCAGTCTGGATCATGAGACGCTGGAACTGGAGGAGGGGCTGAATATTCTGACCCTGCCCAATGAGGGCGGCAAGTCCACCTGGTGTGCCTTTCTGCGGGTCATGCTCTATGGATTGAACACCCGTGAGCGGGACAAGAAGGGGTTTCTGGCCGACAAGACCCGCTATCAGCCCTGGAGCGGTGCGGCCATGGAGGGCGAACTGCTGTGCTCCTGGCGCGGCCGAGACATTCTGATCCGCCGTTATCAGAAGGGCAGTACGCCCATGGGCGGCTTTGAGGCCGTCTATGCCGACACCGGCGCGCCGGTGGCTGAGCTGAACGCAGACAACGTGGGCGACGTGATGATCGGCGTGAGCCGCAGCGTGTATGAGCGCTCCGCCTTTCTGGGCCAGTCCGCTCTGACGGTAAGCCAGACTCCGGAGCTGGAAAAGCGGCTGGCCGCCGTGGTGTCCTCCGGTGAGGACGGTGTATCCGCCTCTCAGGTCAGCGACACCCTGTCCGACTGGCGGCGCAAGCGCCAATACCACACCCGGGGCGCCATTCCCACGTTGGAAAACCGCCGCAGTGAACTGGAGCTGGCGCTGGACAACGCCCGGGATGTGACGACCCAGATCCGCAACAGCCGCCTGAATATTGACCGCTATGAGGAGCTGCGCGCCAAGCTGAAGCATCAGCTGGACCTCTACAAGGCCCAAAGTGCCAGCGCTCAGGCCGATGCTTACGGCCGCGCGGCGGCGGAACTGAAGCAGGCCCAGGAACAGCTCCAGAAGCTGGAGGAGCAGGTACCAGAGGGCGGCTTCCCCCCGAAGAAGGCGCTGGAACAGGGCCGGGACGAAGTCGCGCTGTTGCGCAGTGTGGATGCCAGCCTGAAGCAGGCGGGCAAGGAGGTCCCTCCCGCGAAAGCCGCGCTGGAAAGCGCGCAGGAGGCTGCGCAGGATAACGTGTTCTCCGGAGATGCCGCCAGCGCCCGCGCCAAAGCCCAGGAGGTCCGGCACAGCGTAGAGGAATTGAAACGGCAGGAGAATACCGCCACGCGCAGCCGCTGGCTGTTCCCGCTGATCTTCGGCGTGCTGGCCATCGGCGGAGCCGGATGGGCCCTGCTGGCCCGGGGCAGCGCATTTCTGCCCGGTTTCGGCGCGGCGGGCGTGCTGGCCGTGCTGGCCATTGTGTTCGGCATCGTTTGGAGCGGGAAAAAGAAAAAATGCGCCGCCGCCATTCAGAAGGCACTGGCCGACTGCCACGCCGCCGATCTGGCCGCAGTGGATGCCCACGCCGAGGACTACTGTGCCCGGCTCGCCGAGGCGGACCGCCTGCGCGCCGATCTGGAACGCACAGAAAAGGCCGAGGCCGACCTGACCCAGCAGCGGCAGACCCACTGGACGAATCTGCGCACCCTGGTGGACGCCTTCGCCCCGGAGGTCAAGGACGTGTTCGGCTTCTCCGCCGCCATCACCCGGGCGCTCACTCTGCTGGACTCGCTGGAAAAAGCGGAGGAGCGGCAGGAGAACGCCCAGCGGCTGTTTGACACTGTTGCATCCCACGGCAAGGGCGTGGCCGGTGCGCTGGCGGAGCAGCCCGCCATGCCTCTGGAACAGGCTCAGGCCGGATTCCAGGAGGCAGAGCGCCGCTTGAATCAGTACCACAACGAGCTGTCCATGGCCATGGGCTATAACAGCGCCAAGGGCGGAGCCGAGGCCATTCAGGCGGAGATCGAAGCCATCGACCAGCAGTTGGAGCACTACCATCTGGACTATGACGCGCTGGGCATTGCGCTGGAAGCGCTGGAGGAGGCGGACGCAGAGATGCGCAACCGCTTCTCCCCGGAGCTGAACCGCCGCGCAGGCATTTACCTCTCTCAGCTCACCGGCGGCAGGTATGCCAAGGTGCGGCTGAACCGGGAGATGGAAGCCGGAGCAGAGGAGCGGGACGGCGTTGCCACCCGAGACGTGATCTCCCTGAGCCGCGGCACCGCCGATCAGCTCTGGCTGGCCGTCCGGCTGGCCGTGTGCGATCTGGCCCTGCCGCAGGATGAGCCCTGCCCGCTGGTGCTGGACGAGGCACTGGTCAACTTCGACGATCAGCGCCTGAAGCCCGCACTGGAGCTGCTGGAGCAGCTCTCTCAGCGGCGGCAGATCCTGCTCTTCACCTGCCAGAGCCGGGAACAGCGCGCGATGGACGAGAGGGGTGGGCGTCATGCGCAATGAAGAGCTTCCCCGCGAGGAGCTGAATCCCGCACAGCCTGAGCCCGCAAAAGAGTCCGGTCAGAAGGAGCCCAAGGAGGACTGGCGGCAGAGCCTGTTTGAGTGGCTCCAGCTGCTGGTGATCGTGCTGGTCGTCATCGTGGGAGTGTTCACCTTCCTCGGCAGCGTGATCGGCGTGGACGGCTCCTCCATGTACCCCACGCTTCACAACGGCGACCTGATGCTGGTGCGCCGCATCGCCTACACACCGACCCAGGGCGATGTGGTCGTCCTGCGCAAGGACGGCACCTTTGACAACGAGGCACTGGTCAAGCGCATCATCGCCACCGGCAGCCAGACGGTCTACATCGACTACGACGCCAACACCATTACGGTGGACGGCCAGGTGCTGGATGAGCCCTACCTGAACTATGAGTACGACTCCTCCTATGGCAGTGACTGCATGGCAGATCTGGCCTATCTCGATCCCCAGTATGCAGACCGGGAGTTCACCGTGCCGGAAGGCTGTGTCTTTGTCTGCGGCGACAACCGCAATCACTCCAGTGACAGCCGCTCTGCGGCGCTGGGTATGGTGGATGAGCGCTATGTGATCGGCGAGGTGCTTCTGGTGTTTTTCCCCTTCAACCATTTCGGGCTGATCAAATAATAAAAAGCTGGAGATTCTTACGAATCTCCAGCTTTTTTACATGATTTTCAGATCCGGGGCAACCTTGAACGGGGCCCCGGTCTTGGCACGGATCTCCTCCACGCTGACGCCCTCCCGGTGTTCCACCAGCGTCAGTCCCTCTGCGGCCGACACATCAAAGAGAGCCAGCTCGGTGACGATCGCCTTGACCACCCGGCGGCCCGTCAGCGGAAGCGTGCACTCGGAGACGATCTTCGGGCTGCCGTTCTTGGCGCAGTGGTCGGTCATGACGATCACATCCCGAATGCCGCTGACCAGATCCATGGCGCCGCCCATGCCGGGATAACTGCCCGGCCGGGCCCAGTTGGCCAGATCACCGTACTGGGACACCTCAAAGGCTCCCAGCACCGTGGCCTTGACCAGTCCCTGACGGATCATGCCAAAAGAGGTGCAGATGTCAAACACGCTGGCACCGGGGATCAGATCCACCGTATTGCCGCTGGCGTTGAAATAATGGGCTTCCGGGTCAAGGCCGGGATAGGACTTGGCGGAGCCCAGCAGGCCGTTCTCCGACTGAATGACCACATTGTCCGTGATATAGTCCCCCACAAGCACAGGCATACCCGCGCCCAGATTGATGACGTCGCCATCCTGAAAGAAGGAGGCGACTTTTTTTGCAATAAAATGCCGGTTATCCATCATGACCTCTCCCCTTTCAGCAATTTTTATCCAAAATCATATTGACGAAAATGCCCGGTGTGACGATATTCTCCGGGGCGATCTCGTCCAGCTCCACCAGGCGGTCCGCCTCAACAATGGTCAGGTCTCCGGCGGTGGCCACGATGTGGTTGGAGTTCAGCGCCGTACCGTTGTAGGTCAGGTTGCCATAGGCGTCCGCCGTGGCGGCGCGCACCAGAGAAATATCCGCCCGGAGCGCAGGCTCCAGTATCCACTCCTGTCCGTTCAGCTCAATGGTCTGCTTGCCCTCCTGCGCCACGGTGCCGAGACCGGTCTTGACCAGAATACCGCCCAGACCCATGCCTCCGGCCCGGATGCGCTCGGCGATGGTGCCCATGGGGCAGAACTCCACCTCGATCTTTCCGGAGGCAATCAGCTCCAGATTCTCCCGCACGGAGCCGGAGTGAGCCATGATGACCTTATCAAAGATGCCCATATGCATGAGCCGGGCACAGCTGGCGTCCAGCGCGATGTTGGTCAGGTGCCTGGCTCCGCTGGCGATCACGCAGTCCAGCAGTTCATTGGGTAGGCCGTGAAAGGCGAAGCCGCCGGTCATGATGGTCTGCCCGTCGTGGAACTGGGCGATGATCTCATCTCTCGAAAAGAGCTTACTTTTCATTTCTGTTTCTCCTTCGCTTCTATCTCGTCCAACAGCCGCTCCAGCGAAGCGGCATACTGCGCGTCATCCTCCGGGGTGCGCTTTTTCGGCTCCTTCAGATGGTGCTTCCCGCTGGCGCGACGGGACTTCGCGGCCAGGTGCCGGTCCATCAGCAGACCGCCAATGTTATCATTCGTATACCAGCGGCCGCTCTGGTGGATGCCGTAGGCCCCCTTCCCCAGCGCCATGGCCGCCACGCCGTAGTCCTGCGTGACCACCAGATCACCTTTACAGCAACGGTTGACCAGTGCAAAATCCACTGCGTCCGCTCCCGCTCCGATCACGATAACATCGCTGTAATCAGAGAAAAGGACATGATTTGTGTCGCAGAGCAGCGTCACAGGGATTTTCCGCCGCTTTGCAGCCTGTTCCGTCAGCCGCACCACCGGGCAGGCGTCCGCATCCACCCAGATATGCATCAGCGCAGCTCCATCTGCACGGCGAGCTTATTTCCCTTTACGGTCACATCCGCCATGCTTCCGCAGATCAGCGGCATCTGGGGCGGCAGATGGCCGATGTCCACATCCATGACGATGGGAACGTGGTACTCGCTCAGCAGGTCCGTGACCGCATGGTACTGATCCAGCCCCATCAGCTCCTGGCCGTAGCACAGGGGGCGGCCGATCAGAAATCCCTTCACATGGTCGAACCAACCCGCGTGCTGCATCTGCCAGATCGCCCGGCGGATGGCCATGACATTGAGGTCGCAGCACTCCAGAAACCAGATGAAGCCGTCGTCCTGATAGCGCTCGGTGAACGCCTTCACATGGTCGTACTTCGTACCCAGCAGGTTGACCAGGCAGTCCACACATCCACCGATGAGCCGGCCGGAAAAGCTCATATTCTGCTCCGGAAAGCTGTGCAGCTCCAGCGCCGTCGTAGCGTGATAGGGCGCGGTGGCCGAAGCATTTTCGTCCTTCTCCCGCTCCCAGTAGCCATAGCTCTTCATGGTGAGTTTCTTACCCATCAGCAGGTCGAGTGCGTCCTGCACCGCCGGGTGGCAGGGCTGCATGCCAAAGGTGCCCGCACAGGGACCATAGATGGATGCGGTATCGCACAGGGTGGTGAGCAGGAAGGTGAAATTTGTGTTGTCGGAGTAGCCCATGAACCACTTGGGCTCGGCCTTGTTCACACGGTCGAAATCCACATAGTCGAGGATCTCACACATCAGCTCACCGCCGCCGCAGGAGATCAGCGCGTCGTTCTGGTCAGAGCAGTAGTAATCCGTCAGCTCCTGCCCGCACTTCTCCGGGGTATTGCTGATGCCGATGCCGCAGCCCTCAAAGCAGTTGGGGCCCAGATCGGTCTGAAAGCCCTCCCGCTTGAACTGCTCCAGCGCGGCCAGAAAGGCGGTGTGATAGGGCTCGATATAGGCGCCGAAGGACGGTGCCACAAAGCCGATGGTACCCTGTTCGGGCAGAAAAGCGGGATAGCGCATAGGTCAGCTCCTCCTCGTTCAGATGTTCAACACTCGGATTATAGCAGTTTTCGCGCCATTGGACAAGAGGAAAGCGTGCGTACTCTTACGAGTGCGCACGCTTTTCATTTACCAGTTCAGTGAACTGGAATGCAGTTCCTGATTGAGTTCATTCAGCCGCAAAATCGCATCCGCGGCATACTCCGGGAGCGGCCCATCATAGCTGCCCGAGTGGATCGTATAAAGCATCGTATCCGTACCGTCTGAATAAAACTGCATTCTCAGCTGGTCCTTATATGGTGAGCCGACATTGCACGCGTATGTCGCCAGCCAGCTGCCGTTCTGCGTATCCAACAGGTCGATGGGTGTCGCGTTGAAATAGGACAGGTCAATGCTGTTCAGCAGCTGCGCCGTCTCCCGCCTCCACTCATCGCGGAACGTCTCGTAGCCCAGGTCTACATAATACTGCGTATAGGCGTCATAGGTCTGCCGGATCTTCTGATAGTCCTGACTCAGCTGCCGATAGAGCTTCTCAGGCAGCATACTGCCTGCGCTGTATCCGAGGATAAAATCGCTGGAGATCTCCGGGGCATCCGGCGCAGCTGTGAGAACATTGTCCGGATAAGGTCTCCACGGCACCCCCGGATCACTGATATAGGGATAGGTGCAGTCCTTGATCCAGAGCTCATACTGCTCCTGAAGATCATAGGGCACCAGCTCTCCCCCGCTGCTGTCATCCGCGTAAAAGCTGCCGCTGCCCACAAAGATGTAGTAGTTCTCGCCGTACAGCTCCAGCGGGAAGTAACGCTCCATATCCAGCTCGTCTCCCCAGAGCTCTTTCGCCTTTTGGTAGAGTTCCTCTGTCAATACAGGGCCGTTCTTTGCATTGCTGTCAATGTCCGTCTTCTGGACCTGCAAAAGCAGCAGCTCCAGTGCGTGCTCCTGGTCGCCGGCCTGATATGCCTCCATGACTGCCCGTTCATCCGCCCCGCCAACATTGCCTGTAAAGTACTGCCTATAGCTCTGCTCGCTCATATAATAGGTCTCCCCGAGCAATTCAACAGAACCGACCCCAGTCCCATCCCCACGGAGCACATAGGGAATGCCCAGCTTGTCACAGAGTTCCGTATCTCCAACCGGCGCGATATGATCCTGATAGAGCAGAGTCGGCTCCATCTGCGCCACAAAAGCGTCCACGCCGTCCTGTCCCAGCGTATTGACCAGCGCCTTCGTCTGCTTCCACGCACCATAGCTGCTGATGCACAGGCCGCTCCCGCCGATCTCCCAGGTGATAAGGACACAGACGGGAATGGCCAGCAGGACCGCAAGGCAGATGCAGATGACCGTCCTCATCCGGTTCCGGACCTTTTTGAACGCCTTTTTTGCCGTCATATTGGGCGCATTCTGCTTCATCGGTTGCGCGGCCGCCGCGTCCAGCGCCAGCGGCTCCCGCATCCGGTTCAGCCTGTCCCGGCAGTCGGCGCAGGTTTTCAGGTGCTCCTGCACCAGCTCCATGCTCCCACGCTTCAGCGCCCCATCCACATAGAGGGGCAGCAGATCCTGCACCACCTCGCAGAAACGGGTATCGTCAGCTGTTTTCCGTTCCATCGCGCACCTCCATCTGCCGGGCCAGCCTGGCTCTGGCCCGATAATAGGTCATTTTCGCCCACGACTCGCTCTTTTCAAAGATCGCGGCGATCTCCTGAAACTGTAGCTCTCCAAAGACACGCAGCTCAAATACCTCCCGGTAGGGCTCCGGCATGGTGTGAAGATGCCGGTGCAGCTCCAGCACGGTCTGCCGATCCTCCAGCCGCTGGAGCGCACCGTCCGGCTCGCCCCGCTCCGCAAGGTGTTCCGGTTCCGGATGGAACCGCTTCCGGCGCTTCTGCTCCTTATAAAAGGCGTTCTTGGCGATCTGGCACAGCCAGGTCTCGATCGCACAGTCGCCCCGGAAGCGGTCAATATGGAGAAAAGCCTGATAGAACGTCTCCGCCGTCAGTTCTTCGGCCTGATCTGCGCTCTGGGTCAGCCCCAGCAGAAAGCGGTAGACCTTCTCTGCGCAGCGCTCATAAATGTCGTGAAACTGATCCATCGGCTCCCCTCCTTCCGTGTCTTTGTCTATTAGAGCCGCAAGGCGGCCAAAAGTCACACAAAACGCTGAACTTTTTTAAAATGCCGAAAGGCACAGCCGAGAACCGGCTGTGCCCTTCGTATTTTGGGAATGGAAACTAGCAAAATTACTGCTTAGCCTGATAAGATTTGAACTTATCCAGCATCGCGCGAGGAGTCTTGGTGGCACGCTCGTAGCGGGGGCACTCCTCATAGCCGGGCAGACCAGCCAAATACTTGGCGATCTTCTTCAGCTCTTCCAGATCGTAACGGCTCATCAGCGTGATCTCCTCCATCAGGGGGGAGCCGCCGCCATGGACACCGGCAACAGCCTGAGCGCCCTCGAAGGCGTCGCAAAGCTTGTCCTCCATCATGCGCATGACACGATGGGTCTCCTCAGCAGAGTAAGCGGGGTTACGAACGATGTACTTGTTGCACAGCTCGCCGACGTTGTCCTCTTCCATGTAGAAGTTCTCCTCGGTAGGCAGGCTGGCGCAGACGCCGCCGCACAGATCGGCGAGGATCTCATACTCATGGTAGATGTTGTGACCGGCCAGACGACGGCCGGCGTTGGTCAGGATCTCATCGGGCACGAACTGGCCGGAGGGGAACTCCACGGCGCGGTAAGCGGACTGCTGACCGGCGGCGAACACCAGCTCAGCGGTCTGGATGATGTCGCACAGCTTGGAGCGGACATGACCCTCGCGGGCGATGTCGTTGACATCGGCGACCAGAGCGGCCTGGGAGGCGATGACTTCGCCCACGGCGGTCTTGCAGCCGGTGTAGGAATGACGATGATAATGAGCGAACATCAGGGCCAGGTAGCCG
>ERZ808240.4075-NODE-4075-length-13377-cov-2.745459_pt1 | contig 13377 bp, 9 predicted proteins | sample MGYA00521084_ERZ808240 | MGnify/ENA primary metagenome ERZ808240 (study PRJEB31516, sample SAMN03275571) | gut metagenome | biome: mammalia-associated habitat; material: feces | host: Papio cynocephalus | place: Kenya | collected 2012-08-06 ... | reverse complement strand
CAATTCTGATAAGTTCATTACCTGCTGCTTTTTTTTCAGAAACTTTATTTTGATAAAAATCCAAGTAGCATATAGTGTTCGGAGCAGAAAAAGTTGTTGTTATTTTACCATGAATCTCCTTATTAATGTCTTTAATTGACATATATCCGTTGGTATAGGTAAGTTCTTGATATCCAGGAGTACTACTTTCAATTCCTAATGGAAATGAACCATAAATCACACGCTCAATTGACATATCATCATATCCTTTCTATTCATAACGTTTTTTTCTTAAAATTGCAAATGTCGTCAGATAAAATAACAACCCTGTAAATATTGCTGTTATAATACAATTTAATATTTCTGAATTAGTAATACTTTGTGAATTTATAATCATACTCAGTAACATATATTTTTCAATATTAACCTTTCCTCTAAAAAAGATGCTCATATATCCGGGAATCAAAGGCAGAATCAATACTGATGAAATACAAATAATTACCGCTTTATATTTTTCAAATAATAATGAAACACAGGAAAAACAAACACTGCATATTAATATCAGAAATATTTGTAATATAAGCGTTCTTATAACATACCCGGGATTTTTTATTGCAAATAAATGATTTATCATCATTGATGTAATTACACCTATAATGCTAATTAATAAAATAGGCAAACAAGATATAACAGATAAACACATATATTGATTAATCAAAGATATTCTTGATTGACCATGTGTCAATGCTATTACAAAATATCCATTTTTAAATTCTGAACAAATATACAAACTAACAAATGATGCAACAATACTAATTAAGAAACTTCCAGACAATATTCCTACTATTATTTCGTCATAATTTTTAGTTTCTGACAAATTCAGATTGCTGACAGATAAAATTCCTATATTATATGCTTTTCCAATTTTAAAAACTTCAAGCATCTCCGGAGAGAGAGATATTGTTGCCTGATTGATTGCATTTAAAAGATTAATACTAAAGACTGATATTAAGAAAGTAATTATAATAAAATATAAATATCGCTTTGAAAATAAAGACCTTTTTAATCCGGCTATAAAAAATCTTATGTTTGCATGCAATTCATTTTCCAAAGCAAAACATCCTCCTCATTCATAGTTTCCTGTTCAATTTTTTTAACGGTTACATTATCAAATATCTTCATATATTCTTCTCTTGTCATATTGAATATAGTAATTGTATCATCTGATGATGTACTAAAATAACAATCAGAATATTTTTCATTAATCAGGCAAACAAATTTTGAAATATCAATAGGTCTTACTATGATTTTGGGATATTTAGTTTGATACAAATTTTTCATAGATATGGTATCTACAATATTTCCCTTTTGTATTATTGTATAGACATCTGCAACTTTTAATAATTCTGATATAATATGACTTGTTATCAGAATTGTAACCCCTTCTGTTCTGAGTTTTTGTAATAACAGCCTCATTTCATTCATGCCTTTTGAGTCAATTCCGTTAAACGGTTCATCTAATACAAGAAGCTGTGGCTTTCCGGAAAGTGCACAAGCAATCATAAGTCTTTTTTTCATACCATATGATAATTTACCAATAGGCTTATTTTTCACATTACTTAAACCAACTTTTTCTAATAAATTCTTTTCATATCCTGCATCATTTATTCCTAACATATAACACACATTATGTAAATATGTTAAACAAGAAGATTTCATATCAGGAACAATTGAATCGATAACAGAACCAATATTTTTACGATATTCTTCTATTTTAATACCATCATCAGTTACTATTTCACCCATATTAACTGGTATTAATCCAAGTATCAGTCGTATAAGACTTGTTTTACCAGCACCATTATCTCCTATCAATGCATGAATACTGCCTTTATTTATTGAAAAAGAAATATTATTCAATATTTTATCAGGACCTATTTTCAAACTGATATTATTAATATTTAAACTGTTCAATTTAAATTCCTCCCGAATTAGAGTTGTACATTAAAAGCATTGAAGTTGCACAAAGACGGTATATCTTTGCAGGAGGAAAATCTACACAATAACAGCAAATATGATAAATAATATTACTTAACTGTTCTTCTTCACATGTTACATATGCAGATAGTACATCTTCCATCTGATTAATCCAGTTTTGTAATGATTGAATATACTCTTTTTCAGGTTTATTGATATCCTCAGGCATTTTTTCTAATTTCGGACTGCATATTAACAAGCCATCATAAAAAGATAAAACATCCATTAAAAATACTGAAATCATTTTGTGACGTTTTTTACAGTTATAACTACAATACTCAATCCATTTTGCTTTTATATAATCACGATGATATTCTTCAACATCAGTATTTTTATCAATATAAAGTAAAACTCTGTCACGATCTGAAATTGCAAACTTTTCACGTTTAGCATTTCTCATATTTGCTTGCATACATCGTCCAATAATGTCACCTCTGAACTGCTTTAATATATCATAATCATAAGAAGATAATTTTCTGGTAAAATAAGTTGACGGAGCTTTATCAACCAGTGCCTGAACTGCCATAAGCCAATTGCCCTGCCTTACAATTGCATACCCGCTTGGCAACATAGGTATTTGTTTCATTTGAGCCTCAGTCAATGACATTGCAGAACCTACAGCTTTTATATCATCTTCATCTTGCAGTCGTAAAACAATTTTTGTACTTGTATTAGAAACAGCTACTTTTGCAACAGCAGATGGTGACTGATCTACAATAATAAATCCTTCGCCGTAAGTTCTCATTTCTGATATAGCCCGACTGATTGTTTCAACTGATTTACCTTGTACATTTGAAGAATCTTCACTTTGATTTGTAGAACAATTAGGTAACAAATTATGTGCTTCTTCAAGTACAGTTACATGTCTGAGAGGATAATTTGACTGAGTAGCTGTTGCCTTCCGATAATTTTCTAATTTCATTACAAGAACTCCCATTATTAAAGCTCTTGCTTCTGTAGAACCTATTGCACTCAAATCCACAATTGTATTTTCATCATATAGTACAGCATCACTGACAGAACCAGTATCAGTGAATATACTGCCTACCATTCCTTTTGTCAAAGATGCTACACGGGTAACCAATGCACCAGTGTAATCGCCTTTAGATTCAGCAGAATAACTTGTATTTTTTATAATTTTAGGAAGGATATTCAGTACATCTTTAAAACATGGGAATTTAACATCTCCGGGTAAAACATAAACAGAGTTAGTCAAATCCCAGCCTGCATAACGATAAGCACTTTCCAAAGCATCAGAAAGTATTGCCGGCATTGCTGCTGTCAGAGACCAACAAGCAGATATTATATCTTTAAGTTGGTCTATATGTTCTCTGACTCCCATATGTTCATATGGAAATTTAAAGGGATTAATTCTTAATAATTTACATATATTGGATTGTGCTGTAAATATATTAATATTCGGCATTCTACCAAATTCATATTTATATTCACCCTTAGCAGGTTCAATTACTAAAAAACGAACATTCCCATAAATATCATCACGTTCAGGTTTTGAATCTAAACTTGTAAGGCCATACAACAGTTTATATATGGTATTACTTTTTCCGGAACCAGGAGCACCACATACAAAAGCATGTGAGGAAAGTGAGTTAATATAAAGCTGAACATCAGTATTATCAGGTTTTCCCATATATACAACTTCACCAAGTCGCATTTTTCTGTTTCCAGGTGTGCCTCGGTCATCAGTTACAATATTTCTTCCGAATTCCGCAGTTTCTATAACTGTAATTCCTGGGACAGATTTTAACGGAAGTCCCATTAAAGACGGAAGTGCATCTCCTGCAACAGAAATAGCAGGCGTTAAATAGAAAGTATTGCTATTTAATGTTGTCTCATGCTGACAAAGAAAGGTTTGCTTAAATACAGGATGCATTCCATAATGAAGGAACTGAAAAATATTCTTAACTGGTCCATTATTGAATAAAACTGAAGAATTATTCCAATAATTTATAAAACTTTCAGCTTTTCCTGAATCATCACCTATAACAAGTGAACGAATGCTGTTAGCACCGATTAATGCTGTATTTTCGTCATTAGCTATAATATATACTGCGGTATCCCATAAGCCAAAGGAATCAGCTCTATCCAGTTTTTTTAATTCATATTCAATCTTTGCAATAAGTTCACTAATGTGCTTGTTTTCAACATTCAGTGTAAAACTTGTACCACTTGTTTCATTTTTTGAAGTTCCGAATGATTTATTATTAGATGTTCCTTCAGATGTACTTTTGCCTGATGTATCACTATAAGAACTTCCTTTTGTCTTAGTTTTAGAACTTCCATAATTACTGCCACTGCTTTGAGTTGTTTCAAAAAAGCCGGGGCCACTATATCCAGAATTTCTTCCATGACTTTTTCCAATTGATACAGAAGTATTAGTACTAACAGAGTGTGATATACTATCTGAAACAGTTTTTGAAAAACCTTCTGTAATAGATTCTGTTTCACCAATACTGGTATTTTCATTATATGTAAGAGTTATTTTCTGGTACTTAGAAAGCTCAGTAATTAAATTTTCAAAACATGCTCGTTTATCTGTACAGTCATTTTTACTTAATGGTTCAGCCAAAATCAACATAACATATTCCTGACCTCTCATTGAATCAATATATTTTTCAATACCTTGAATATAATTGATGGTTTTTTCTGTTCTGTTTTTACGATAATCAGCTGAAACCGACAAAGAGGCAATACTTTTTCTTTGATAATCAAGCGGAAACAATGAATCTAATACTTGATTTTTTTGCTCTGAATCATATTCACATAATTCTATTCCTGGAAAATTGCCGGAAAAACTTCTTTTTAGCATCGCTTTCGCTGCCTGAGAATTTGTTCTGCTTCTGCATCCAAGAAAAAACTCAGTATTTCCTGATTCATTTCCATTTACGATTATAAAAACAGAAGCTTCCAAACTATGCAATGATGAATATACATTTACCAGTTTGTCTATGATTCCTTCATCTGGGTTAAAAGCAAGTCTGGACATCTTAAATATACCCATAGGAAAAGCTGATTCTGCTTTTTCATCAATGGTTTCAACAGAACAGTCACTCAGCTTGGATAATGCTCCTTTTGTGATAAAATTATCTGATATTTCAATTGAATCACGCCATAACATATCCGCTTTATTTAAAAGTTGAACTTCATTTTTATCCATAACTCACCTCTAACAAATAATAATTACATAATTATCTTACTCTGTCATCATCTTCATGTTTCAGTTCATTATCAACAGTTCGTTCTGGCTCATCAGGGGCATCAGGCGTGTCATTTGCACCTTCAGATGTGTTTTCAACCTTAGATTGTTCAGTTATGTCCACTTTAAGACTATCAAGGTAAGCTTGTCTTTCATCTTCGATTTCTTGTTTTGCTTGTTCAGCTCTATCAGCTGTATCCTGAGGGTCAGTATCTGTTGTTTTACCTTTTCCCCAATTACTAAAAATACTCATATTAAATACACCTCAAATTATAATTTTTTTCTCATGCAAATACCATAATAAAGGATATTCTACTCTGTAAGGATTAAGAATAGGAGCACCTGCTTTTTCGAAATTAGAATTTCCACATGCAAAAAAGCTATTTGAAACAGTAAGGACAAAATCTTTTTTTAAAAATCATTTTATTTGCTCCTTATATGATGCCGTTTCTATGTAACACCCATAATAATGGGTCTTCTACTCTAAAGGAAGCAATGGCAGGAGCACCTGCTTTTCCGGAATTAGAACTTCCCCATGCAGAAAAGCTGAAATATTTTACTGTTTCAAAATTCTGCTCTGCCAAATCCACCAAATTTGATTCTTTCCATTGCTGCCTCAATAAACTTCTGATTTCATTACTAATTGAATCAATTCTTTGCTCGTCATAACCAGATGAAATTTGCTGACCATTTTGTCCGCATATCAAACCATTTGGAAGCAATCCGGGTGTTTCAATTACTAAATCCCATTTCGAAAATGCTATACAAAGTGGAATTTTAATTTTCTTTTTATTATTCCGAGTATCATCTCTAATAATCTGAATTGCATTATTAAGAATCTCTGTATACGTTATAGTCGATACTTTGGGCAATCCAGGTATTGCAGCAGTAACTTCGCTGTTGACTTTTGGAATCTGTCGTGGATCTAAAATCAATATAACTGCTTCTGAATGAGCAATATATGGTGTGATTGATGCAAGGTCACTTGCATCATGAAAACTTTCACCGGCAGCATCAAAAAAAGAGAATGTATTACGTTCAATTTTCTTTCTTTCAATGCTCATTTCAATAAGCAAAGGCGGGTTATCTTTTACAATATCAGTCATCTTTTTTGTAGGTTCTAATATTCGAAAATTGTCCATTAAACTACGAAATCGTTTAGCATATTCAATCGAACTCTTTTTGTCTGCCCAAATCGTTGAAATTCTGGTGATATTGTCAAATTTTAATTCAGAAAACAAACCCTCATCTATGATTTTTCTTAAAATTGACCCCACATAATAGCTTTTCCCTGAACTTGAAGCACCTACAATTGAAATAATTTTTGTCGGACTATCAGTGATTGTATGCGGAAGCACTACTTTACAATGCGGACATACCTTTGTTGAAGTCGGTCTTTTACATTTCTCGCACATGCAGAATCCTTTTCTATCCGGTTTAGGACCGGCAATAATATGACCCCCTAACTCCGGAGAATCCATGCATTTTGCATTGATACATAAGTAAAGCATCTCTTTAGGATTAATATATTTAAAACAGAATGGACACAAAATCTTTTGAGCAAAAAGTGCCATATTATCACCTCATAATTTTTATTTTATTTTACCATTTCCGGACTTCAGGCGAAGAATAAAATTAGAATTATCTGAAAAAAGCCTTGCATATGTATTTTTCTTCACTTTATAGTTCGGTATTTTTATAGCTACATATCCTTCTAAACTTCTCGATGGAATTGTATAGATAATTGTACCACTTTGTTTTGTAAGAGGAACACAACTACTATCTACACATACATCTATTGACGGTAAATTTGTTGCTTCACCTTTTAAAATTACTGTTAAATCTCCAAATATTCCAACCTTAAAAAAGTAATCGATTGTTTTTGATTTGCTTGATGAATTATCAAAATAATAATTACATACAGGAATATATTCTCCTGATTTTCGGGCAAACAAACTAATATAATATTCTTGATTTTCAATATTTGGTATTTCAAGTAATTTTGTTCTCTCGTATTCATTCTTAGTCACAGAGATTCTTCTGTCTGCATCATTTTTATCCTGTGGATATACATCAGTATTATAGCAAATGAATATTGTATCTGCACCATCAACCCATTTATCAATATACATACAGAGTTTGTTACCGGAAATAATTCCCCTTGTGACCTGTATTGGCTTTGTATATCTTAAACACAGATAATTTCCAACTGTTGCGATATCACCACGACAAATAACCGGATAAATGAATACTTTAGAAGCACCATTCATATTAAATGAATACTGATGATTTCCAAGTTCGGTTATAGATGCTTTACGAAGTGATTTTTTCAAATCTGATAAATTTAATGTTGAATTACTGGTAATTAATGCCTGATTACTCGAATAATACAATTCAACTTTAGAATTATCAGTCGGATTAGTATGGGTAATGATATATTCGCCATCTTTAGTACCAATAGATTTGGAAATTTCCGGTGATTTAATAGATTGCATAGGAGTGAAGTTATAAACCGCACATTCTGAGTAGTATTCTTTTCCAAGATAATTGATTACTTTTGTCAATCCAACATAATATTTTTTACCATTAACCAGTTTTTCTATATCAAATCCAGAAGGTGTAATACCTGAACAAGGAGTTCCTTCACCATATCGGCTTATAGGTCTATCAGATATAAAAGCTCTTATATTGGGAGGCATTGATGAATATTCCCACGAAAAAGATGCTCCGCACTCTTTAGATGTAACAATTGCCTCTGGCTTTTTCAGAAAAATAACAGCATCTGAAGTTGCACTTATTGATGATTGCTGTGGGCCACGGCTTGCATATACTGCATAATAGTACGGCTCACCTTCAATTACATCAGTATCACTAAATGAATTAGTCTGTGTTACACAGATTTTTTCACCGTCAGCGTGATTTGATATCGGAGTTTTTGTTTTCCTTTTAATTGTATAATATACACTGTTAGGCTTATTCTGTGATGTCCAGCTTAATACTATCGCTGAACAACCAGAACTGATATTAACTGAAAGTTTCTGAATTGGCAATAATTTATGTCCATTAATATCAGCATTTGCTTCTGGATGATCTGCTACTAAAGTCAAAACTTCAAGTAATTTCTCAATACGTTTATCTGTATCCTTTTCAGTTTTTGAATTTTTATATAAAGCATCAGCTGTTGCTATTGCATCGTAAATACTTTTATTGGCAATTTTAAACTGTGGATGTGTGATACTAAGGCGGTCACAAATAATGCGAGCTTCATAAAAATGATGAGAATCCATTAACAGTTTCATCTTTTTCAAATCAGCACCATAATTTTTCTCAATTGTTTTACATTTATCAAGTGCCTCATCAGAATGTGGAAAATCAGGCCATTTTTTTCGGATATCTTCAATTCTATATCTTGCAGTCACAACATCTAATGCATCAAAAAAGTGTTGTGTTTCTTTTAACTGACGTTCAAGATACGGAAACTGGAGCAATTCAATTCCATCACAATTAGACTCTGAAAGAATATTTTTCCTCTTGCCACATTTAGGGCAGACAACAACAAATGATTTATTACAACAAGGGCAATTACTCTGTATAGGATTGGATTTTTCAAAACTGTTTGAACAGTAAGGACAAATTGCAATATTAGGTAAAGGCTTAGGATATGAAATATTTTTTTCACTGCAATAATTATCCAGTATAGATTTAGATTTCTCCTTGTTGCCAATCACAGAAAAAATATTATCAATAGTGTCATTATATTTATAATTATTCAATACATCTAACTTCAGGCTATTAAGTTCAGAATATAGATTACTCAATATTTCATTTACTTTTTTCCAATTTAAATACTGAATGTAGACAGATAATCCAAAATCATTTAATAACTCTTCCATACCAACACATATTTTTTTTAAATGTGCACTTTTTTGATTTTTATTACCACCAGCATTGCTTTTTTTGTTCCATTTTTCTTTTATATCTTTTAACGCTTCTGCTACATTATCTTTAGATAAGCTATAAAGATTATTTTTATTACCTGTTTCAGATGCAATTAATTCAGCTAATGTTGGGAAACCCAGTTGATTAATAAGTTTTTGTATACCATCAAGCTTGTATCTTATTTTTAAAGGAGGTTCTAAATCTTTTAAAGAGTAACTTGGAACAGGGGGAACAGGAGTTGAAGTTTTAAGCTTATAACCATTTTCCTTTGCTATTTTTTCTATATATGGAACACTTATTTTACAATTAGTAGCAATTGCTGAAATTTTATCTGATGCTATTATTTTTTGTGAATCAGCACAAGTCATACATAAATTAACAATTTTTTCATCAACTGAATGTTTGTACTCCTCATATATCTGTTTCCACAACACAGAATCCTCAATTGCAGCACGCATAGATTTTTCATAAATTGCAACACGATGCTCTTTTTCTAAATCGGAAGTATTTGATTTCCAATCTGTTATACATTTTTCAAGAATCGGTTTTAATTTAGCAGGGTCACTTTCAAATTTTTCAACCGGTAATTCAAGCCATTCATAAAAATTATTTTCTGCCATCTTTTTTATCCTCTTTTATTCATTTATTGTTATTTTACTCCATAAAAAGAATAATCGTACTATACTCCGTTCTGAATTTTCAAACTTGAACTCTGTCTCCATTTTTTACGTGTTTTTTCAAGAATAACTTTTAATTTAGCAGTATCATTTTCAAATTTTTCAGCCGGCAATTCAAGCCGTGCATAAAAATTATTTTTAATCATTGATTTTTTCTTGCTTTCTGCAATACATTAAAATAAATTATTCCTTAAACAAAATCAGATGTTATATCCTTGTATAACTTATCGATTATACAAGGATAATAACTTATTCTGTTAATTATTTATTATTTTTGCAATTGAAGATAAATTCTGATTTAATAACGAAATATCATCAACTTTTGCAAGTTCCTCTCTTGTAGAAAGTTTACGTAAAAAATTTATATCAGCTGTTCCAAAACCCATACCTATTATTTCAAAATCGTTTTTTACAAAACTGTTCTTGGATTTTAACGCTTCTGACTGTGAGCACCAAACACCATCTGTCAGTATGATTGTATAAATAAATTTGTACTTCTTAAATCTCTTCAAAGTTTTAAAAATTAATGGCAATGGGTCAGCTTGATTACCATATCCAATTCCGTGAATATTACAATCAAGAGATGAAATTGCATTATTAACTTTTTTGTAATTATGAGTTGGCTCGCAAATTTCTATTGTACTATCTGAAAATGCAACAATTCCAATTTCAATATTTGAATCTTCAAATTTGCTTACAAAATTAATCATCGCTTTTTTTGCTTTTTTCATTGTACTTCCACTCATACTGCCGGATACATCTAAAGCCATAATCAAAACACCGGACTGATGTACTGATGTAACTGTTTCACTGTATAATTCACGTGGTGACCTGGTAATCCAGAACATATCTTCCGGAATTGATTCTTCTCTGAACTTCAAAGTTTTTCCGGTTTCTGTCTGCACAGCACTAATATCAATCATACCATTTATTGTATGGGAAAATGTAATATCAAGAATTGTTTTGCCACCGGGTATAAATTCTATACCAAAGAAACAATATCTTTTGGCTATTGTACAATCTATTGGTTCATCGCTTTCACCTTGCAGGAGATAAATATCAAGAATATTTTTATTTATATCCTTTGAAACACGTAACTCACGTTTTTTAGTAGTATGTGCATTGTCAATTGAAGTATTTCTTTTAATCATTATATCATTCACAAATTTTGTCTCATCTTCGTTTGACACTATCATTCCAAGTGAATGAGATATTACATCTTTAATCATTTTAGCTCCAGGTAACTGATTTAAATTCATTTTATCAGCATTGCCAAGTGCAAATGATGATTTCTTTTTATCCCCAGGTAACAAAGCACAATAGTTACTTATGTTAGCCTGAATAGCTGCACCAACTGCAACAGCTTCGTCAGGGTGAACTCCTTCTAAAATCGGTATATTATTATTTTTAATAAAATTACGTACCATTGGCATTTTAGTAGAACCACCAACAAGAACAGCACCATCTAAATCTTTCCAGGAAATTCCGATTTCTTCAAATGTTTCATCAAATCCGTTGTAATTCCTAATTGATATGATGTCAGACTTTCAAAAATATCACGTGTCAATCTGAATTTACACTTTTTCTCTCCATTATCTACTGTTATATCAGTAAAGTTTGTAACTGATAATTGCTTTTTTGCTTTTTCAGCTTTTGACATATTAATTGCAATTATTTCTTTGTCTTCTGATATATCAATTCCTGTTTCTTCATAAAAACTGGAGGTCATCCATTCACAAATTGCAAAGTCCCAGTCACGACCACCAAGCTGATGATGTCCATTTGTTCCTAAAACTTTAATTGAGCTTTTATTTACCTGAGCTATTGTAATATCAAATGTTCCACCGCCGAGGTCATAAATCAAAATTTTTCTATTAATTCCATCTTCATTCAATCCATAAGCAACACATGCTGCGGTAGGTTCACTGATAATGTTTATCACATTTAAGCCTGCTTGCTCTCCTGCTTTTATTGTATCATTTTTCTGAGCTTCCTCAAAATAAGCCGGAACTGTAATAACAGCATCTTTAATTTTCTGACCGACAGTTTTTTCAGCATCTTCAACAAGTCTTTTCAGAAATAACGACGATAAATCCATTGCTGTATATTGCCTGTCATATAATGAAATTTTGTAGCTATGGTCTCCCATATGTAATTTATAGAAAGAGGCAGTATTTATATCTCCTGCTTCTTTCATAGTGTTTGCATCTTCACCTATAACATAACTTCCATCACTATTAAACCCGATTACAGATGGTGTAGTTGGATTGCCGTAACGATTTTTAATAATTGTTGGTTTTTTAGTAACAGAATCAATATAAGCAATAACAGAATAAGTAGTACCTAAATCAATTCCAACTGTAAGTGACATATATATATCTCCTCAATTATTATCATAACAGTGAATGTCCAAAAAATCAGGACATTCACTGTATTTTATTGCTGAAAATCAGGTTGTCTGAGTTCCAATACCTTCTCCATAGGACTTTTCAAACTTGCCTGCAAGAGGACTATTATTAAAAGTACCTGTTATTTCGATAAGTCCATTCTCTGCAAGAGAGAATGTAATATAGACAGGAGAATTAGCAGGAAGTCCAGCAGGAAGTCCTTCTAAAATACTATTACCAATATTATCTCCATCATCAATATCATAGTAATCCTCATAAAAAGTACTCTGAAAAACTTGAATGCTTAAATTTCTCATATTCGCTTCATATGTTCCGAATTTCTCAGTATTTGAGAAGGGAAGTGGAGTATCTTTCTTTATGAGGTTTACGATTTTTTCCTCATCACCTACATATGCTTTAATTCCTATGCTCTTTGTAGCAACTGTCGTAATGGTTTCTATTTTATTACCGCCAAGTGTAATTACTTGCTTACGTGTCTCACCAGTTTTAACATCTTTTAAGGTGATTTCCTTTTCTCCATTGTCATTTACGGAAGTTTCTACAACAGTATCACCACCGCCTGTTATATCACCTTTTCCCATATGTTCCATCTTCCATGCACAGTAAATACAAGCACCTTTAGAAACAGCGTTATTAGGTTCATTCAATTCAGGAGTCATATTAAATTCTGATTCAACTGCTTTTGCTACCTGTGGCATGAATGAAGAACCACCAACGAGTAAAATTTTAGATATCTTTTCGCCCTTTTCTTCAACTCTTTCAAAAACTGCTTTGGTAAGGTCAATTGCTGTTGCAAGAAGAAAACTGGTTCTGGCATCAAATTCCTCACGTGTAATTGTTACATTTGCCTTATTCTTTCTGTCAATTGTAAGAGGTATATCAGCCTTTGGTGCATTTGTCAGCTGGCGTTTTGCATTTTCACATTTATTCTGAAGCTCCTGAAGTATTTCAGAGTCAAATTCTTCAGAGTATCCTGTTTGTTCTCTGAATTTTTCTTCGACCATTGAAATCATTTCTGCATCCCAGTTTCTACCGCCTAAATCATGGTCACCATCTGTTGTAAGAACTGTCATTGCACCGGATTCTATTTTCATTGCAGTAACGTCAAATGTTCCACCAC
>ERZ808240.4074-NODE-4074-length-13386-cov-3.287375_pt1 | contig 13386 bp, 8 predicted proteins | sample MGYA00521084_ERZ808240 | MGnify/ENA primary metagenome ERZ808240 (study PRJEB31516, sample SAMN03275571) | gut metagenome | biome: mammalia-associated habitat; material: feces | host: Papio cynocephalus | place: Kenya | collected 2012-08-06 ... | reverse complement strand
TTTCGAACTTATTTCGCTGAATATCAATTAATTTTCACTTAAGTAGGGACGACTAAATAATGAATGGATTTTGAAGATGATTACTTCAGATTTCCGACCTTGATGAGATATTCTGCAATTTGAACGGCATTCAAAGCAGCTCCCTTGCGAATCTGGTCGCCTGTAAGCCAGAAAGTAAGCCCGTTCGGGTTGGCCAAATCTTTACGGATGCGCCCAACATAGACATCATCCTTGTCGGAAGTAAACAGCGGCATGGGATAACGGCCGTTTTTGGGGTCATCGTCAACCTGCAGGCCTTCGGCCTTTTCGAATGCGGCACGCGCTTCTTCGGGGCTGACTGGTGATTCGGTTTCGACCCATACACTTTCTGAATGGGAGCGGAGCGAAGGCACACGTACACAGGTTGCGCTTGTCTGAACGTCGCTGTGCATGATTTTTCGTGTCTCGTTATACATTTTCATCTCCTCTTTTGTATAATCGTTGTCGAGGAAAACATCAACTTGCGGAATCATATTGAAAGCCAGTTGGTGCGGAAATTTTTTGACAGTGACTTCTTTGCCGCCCAATGCCTGGCGGTATTGCTCATACAGCTCTTGCATGGCGGCTGCACCTGCACCGCTAGCAGCCTGATAGGTGGATACGTGGATGCGCTTGATGTGACTGATGGCTTCGATGGCTTTTAATGCCACAACCATGATGATGGTTGTGCAGTTGGGATTGGCAATGACATTGCGCGGACGATCAAGGGCATCTTCGGGATTGCATTCTGGCACGACCAACGGCACATCTGGATCCATTCTGAATGCACTTGAATTATCAATCATTACAGTCCCGAAGCGCGTAATGTCTTTTTCAAATTCGCGCGAAATGCCGGCTCCTGCCGATGTAAAAGCAACATCAACATCTTTAAAGTCGTCATTGTGTTGCAACAATTTGACAGTATATTCTTTTCCCTTGAATGTGTATTTGGATCCTGCGCTGCGGCTTGAACCGAACAAAAGTAAGTTGTCGATGGGAAAATTGCGCTCTGCAAGGATACGCAGAAACTCTTGGCCTACGGCGCCACTGGCGCCAACAATTGCAACATTCATATTTTTCAGTTTATATTCTTTTGCTTGTCTGATTATCAATCTGCAAAAGTAGGACTTTTGTTTCATATCTTTTCTGTATGCAGTTTGATTTTTGGACAAGTTGTCGATTGGTTGTAAGGAAAAGCATATGTTTTGTTATTTACACTGTCTGTTTTGCAACAAAATCGCAATATAACGGCAGTTTGTCTGCCTTAACGGCTACCATCCGGCGGTTTCCCATCCTGCAGCCTTATACCATTCTGTTTGTTTGAAAGTATTGTTATAGTTGATGCTGCCGTAGGCATCGTATTTCTTTTGTGGAACAAACATGGATACGCCGCAGAAAGTGGCAGGATTGCTTGAAGCTTTCAGAATGCGAGAGCCTTTCTGACCCCAGTAATAGTAGTCGGAAATGCGCCTGTGAATGACGCAGCGGTCCAGAATTTCGCACCATGTGCGGTAGCCGGATGCTGGAAGCAGACGTGACATGGTGTCAGACATGTCGTATGAATCGGGATAACCTTCGGTACGGAAATCTACATAGCCCGTAGCGGTGGAAAGGCTTGAGATATTGGCCGGTGAGGCGTATTGCGAGATATAGTGTGCGGTGGATTGTGCCAGCTGTTCTATTTCAGATGTCTTTATGACGGAGATGACGCACCCCATATCTTCGTATTGCGGTTTCCATGCAGGGGCTTCCATCAGACTTCTGTAGTGCGTGTCGGCAATGAGGCTTATGTTTTGGTCGGAGACAGGCCATGCGAAAAGTGCGTACCTGATCAGGTCATGATAAACACATCCATAAGAGGACGTAACGGTCGGACATCCTATGATATAGTCGGCTGTGTGACGGAGCGTGTAGGCAACTTCGACCGACTGCATGAGGCAGGCATCGAAAAGCAGAAAGTCCAAATGCAGTCCGCTGGCGGCAACGGCAGATGCAATTTCATTGATTTCCATTTGCCTTCCGGGGTTGCCGTCAGCCGCCAAATCGTTCTCCATGTCACCTCCCAATCCTGTGTCGATGCCGAAAGCCCTGGTCGATAGCCCGGACGACATATTGGGCAACCACGAAGAGCCGTGCGACCAAAGCACTAAGCCATAGCTCTTTGAAGGGCAATAGGTTGAAGCTATGTTCAAGACTTCGGTTAAAGTCTTAGGATCTGTAGAAGAAACGTCCGTAGTATATTTCTTCAAGACCTTATAAAAAGTCTTTCCGTTAGAAGTTTTATAGTAGCGGTAGAGGCGTGGAGCTTGAGCGTCATCGATGAACAATAGGATGTTGTCTTCTGTCGAAGGCAGGTACTGAATGCCTTTTGCGATTTCTGCGGAATCGGATTGCGAGGGTGAGAATCCTGTTACAGAAGTGGCTCCCAAACTGTTTTGGGCAGCCATGTATATAATGACCGTACGACGAAAACGCGGCGGGGACGCCTCTTCTTCGTGCGAGCTGCTGCATGAAAAAGAGACAAGAGCACCCAAAAATGCAAGGACGGCAAATCTCAGTTTTTTCATATTAAATAATATAGCCGGAGCTTTGATGCCACAAAATTACAGATATTTTTGAGACCGAATCCTTGTTTTCCATTATCTTTGCAGCGCAATTTATTATTAATAGTAAGACAGTGAATTGGAAAAACATCAGTTTTGGAATGTCAATGTTGCTGCTATGGTCGGCATTTGTGTGGAGTGCCTGTGGAAACAATAATACAGCAAAAACGGAAAATGAGATGGCAGACAGTCTTCCGCCAGATGAAACCGTACATGATGGGATAGTGCAACTACAACCTTCGCATGTAAACGATACTGTGACATGGAACGGAAAAGTTTATAGATATGACATTGTCAGAAAGGCTGATATTTCCTTGCCGAGCGTTCATGACGAAGTTTCGGGCGATACATTTTATGACAATACCATTGTGCTGAATATCACTCTTGACGGGAAAGAATTTTTCAGCAAGAAATTTTCCAAGACGTCGTTTGATAAATATCTGAATGCTGATTTCAAGAAGAATGCCATTTTGGAGGGACTCGTTTTCGATGTAGTAACTCCTGCCGGGCTGCGATTTGCTACCAGCGTGTGTTATCCGCGCAGTGATTTGTATATGCCGCTTGCCATAACGATAGACAAAGCCGGAAATATGGTGGTTACAAAGGATGAATTGCCTGACATAGCCAATATTGTGGATGAGTGAGCGTGTCCTTTGATTTTTCTGAGTGATAAAATAATCCTAATAGACCGTTATATGAAGAAAAGAATGATTGCCTCTGCATTGTTGGCGTTTTTTCTTGTGAGTAGTCCGATCGCCATGGCACAGAGTGAGAAGAAAACACCGGCTCAAGAGACTCAAATGAAAGTGGTTGAGGAATTAACCAAGTCGATGACAAAGCAATATGGCTTGAGCAGCGAACAGTCTGCTGCACTGAAGCAATTGAATTTGAAGCGTATGAAAGACATTGCTGCAATAGACGCGGCCATGGATGTCAAGAAAGCCAACGCAGCTCAAAAAGCCGAAATAAAAAAGATGAAGGCTGAGATTCAAACTCAATACGACGGTATCATAAAAGACCTCTTTTCGGAAAAGCAGTATGAGGAGTATCTGGCAGATGAAGCCAAAAAGAAAGAGCAAATCAAAGGCAACGTCAACTGGATGGCCAATATAGCAACGCGTATGTTGGGCGAGAATAACATTAATCTGTTAGGCTGGAACAGCAATGTCGCTGATTCTCTCAAAATTGCCCAGGAGGCGACCAACCGCATGGTTCGCAAGTATAAGTTAGACAAAGAACAGCAGGAAAAGCTTTTGGCTTTGAATATCGCGGAAGTGAGTGCTGAGATTGCAGAGCGCAAGAATATTACTCTTGATGATGCTTCGGGAATGGAAATGACTGAAAAGGCCAAAGAGTTTGCCAAGCAGGCAGGAGCCCGTTCGGCTAATTATGAACGCTATCTCAAAGGCATTTTTACGGAAGACCAATACAAGAAATATACAAAATCGAAGAAGGCGCAGCAATCGCGTGACCAGCGTTTCGGAGGCTTTGGTTTTGGCGGGCCGCCACCCAGATGGTGATTATGAATGCGTGAGCGACTTTTGATTTCAGACCTCTTTCATTTGTATGCAGTAGCAAAGTTCTGTAGAATACCTATTTTGTGTGATTGTGCCAATTGGGAAAATGCCGTAATTTTGCAAACGTATAAAAGAGGACGTAAGATAGAAAGTTAAAACCACATCCAATTGAATAAGCAAAAGAAGGGGATGCAATCGTTGATGATTGTCATCCCTTTGTTTTGCTTTGGTGTTATTGTATTTCATTCCGCAATTGCATCCATTGCTCTGACAAGGCTTGCATGGAGGGCAGCAGGAGGTTTGCCCCTTCGTCCAATAGTTTTTTGTCGGGCAGTGGTCCGGTGTTGACGGCTACGGTAAAGATTTCGGCTGCTACTCCGGCGCGTACTCCGAGTGGGGCGTTTTCTATGACGATGGCTTCATTTGGTTTGATGCCGGCCTTTTTGAGAGCCATTTGGTAGGGCTCGGCCGATGGCTTCCCCTGTTTTACGTCGAAGCTTGTTACCATCAAGTCGCTTTTGAATATTCCGGAGTAGCTCTTGTTGAGCTTTTGCAACAAGCTTTTTTGTCCGCTTCCGGTTACGAGCACTATTTGAAATCCGTCTTCCTTGATTTGTTGTAATAGGCCGGTGGCTCCCGGCATGGGCTTTGCCTTGGGCAGGGTGTTGAATATGTTGCTTTTTACTTCGTATATTTGTTTTTCTTCTGCTTCTGTGGCTTGTCTGCCCCAGCATCGTTGTGCCAGGATGTCTATGGTCGATTTTCCGGTGCGTCCTTCGTGTTCGTAGGCTTCTTCTTCTGTTAGGTCGAAGTTGAAGCGTTGTGCTGCTTCGGCCCATGCCTTGGCGTGCATGGGCATTGAGTCGAACAGTACTCCATCCATATCAAACAATACAGCTTTGAGCCAAATGTGCTCAAAGCCGTATTGTTGAAGGTATTTGCTGATGTTTTTTTCGAACATTCGTCTTTGTGTTCTTATTCTTTGTCCAGGCGTTCGCGGATGGCTTTGCTTTCGGCTTCGTAGCCTGGTTTATCGAGTAGTGCGAACATGTTTTTCTTGTAGGCTTCTACGCCGGGTTGGTTGAAAGCGTTTACACCGAGAATGTTTCCGCTGATGCCGCAGGCTTTTTCAAAGAAGTAGATCAATTGTCCGATGTAGTATTCATTGATTTTTGGCATCACGATGCGTATGTTGGGCACTCCGCCGTCTACGTGGGCCAATTGTGTTCCGAGTTCGGCCATTTTGTTTACTTCGTCCACGCGCTTTCCTTCCAGGAAGTTCAGCCCGTCCAGATTTTCGTCATCGTGTGGGAAGAGCACTTTGTGGTTGGTTTCTTCTACGCTGATGACTGTTTCAAAGATGGTGCGTTCGCCCTCTTGTATCCACTGTCCCATGGAGTGTAGGTCTGTGGTAAAGTCTACGGCTGCCGGGAAGATGCCTTTGTTTTCTTTGCCTTCGCTTTCTCCGTAGAGCTGTTTCCACCATTCGGCCATGAAGTGGAGCTTGGGTTGGAAGTTGGCCAGTATTTCTATCTTCTTGCCGGCTTGCTGATAAAGGGCATTTCTAACGGCTGCATACTGTGCGCTGATGTTTTCTTTGATGTCAATGCTGCTTTTTGTGGCTTCTTCCATGCTTTTGGCTCCTGCAACGAGTTGGCGGATATCAAATCCGGCACAGGCGATTGGCAGGAGTCCTACTGGTGTGAGCACCGAGAAGCGTCCGCCTACGTTGTCGGGGATGACAAAGCTCTTGTAGCCTTCTTTGTCTGCGGTGATGCGTGCCGCACCTTTTTTGGCATCGGTGATGGCAACGATTACTTTGCGTGCTGTTTCTTTGCCGCGCTGGTCTTCATATTGTTTGCGGAGCAGGCGGAAGGCCAGGGCTGTTTCGGTCGTTGTTCCTGATTTTGATATGTTGATAACGCCGAAATTTTTGTCTTTCAGATATTCGCAAAGTTCATATAAGTAGTCTTCGCCGATGTTGTTGCCGGCAAAAAGGATATTGGGATCTTTCCCTTTGTTGGTCAGCCATTGGAAGCTGTTTTGCAGGGCTTCGATAACGGCACGTGCTCCTAAGTAGCTGCCGCCTATTCCGGCTACCACGATGGTGTCGCAATGTGCGCGCAAGGTCTGTGCCGTGGCTTCTACGTCGTTCAGAAATTCTGCTGTGATGGACGAGGGCAGGTTGACCCAGCCCAGGAAGTCATTGCCTGGGCAGGTTCCCTTTTCCAATGCTTCTACGGCAGCAGCTGCTTTAGGCAGATAGTTTTCTACGGTGCCGGCCTTCAGGAATGAAACGGCTTTGGATAGTTCCAAACGAATATTTTCCATGATTGTTTTGTGTTATATGATTGTTTTTTGTTTCTTGTTGTTTCGGTGTCAGAGCTTTGTCAGCCACGCACTTACTTCGTCTACACTTGGTTTGCTTGTTTCCAACTTGTATTTCTTGATGATTTCGCCTATCTGCATCTGTATTTTTTGCGGATTCACGTCGCGGAGGCTTTCCACCGTGTTATAGCCGCATTTTTGCAGGATGGGAATCAACTCTTCGCTGATGCCTAAGGCTGTATACTTGTCGTTGCCGTCTTTGGGGGCTTTCTTTTCGGGACGCATCTGTGGGAAGAGCAGAATTTCCTGTATGGTGGTCTTTCCTGTCATGAGCATCACGAGTCGGTCTATGCCTATGCCTATGCCGCTTGTGGGAGGCATTCCGTATTGCAGTGCGCGCAGAAAATCGTGGTCAATGATCATGGCTTCGTCGTCTCCCTTGTCGGCCAATGCCATTTGTGCCTGGAAACGTTCTTCCTGATCGATGGGGTCGTTCAGCTCGCTATAGGCGTTGGCCAGCTCTTTTCCGTTGACCATCAGTTCAAAGCGCTCTGTGAGTCCGGGCTTGGAGCGGTGCATTTTTGTGAGTGGGCTCATTTCTACGGGGTAGTCGATGATGAAGGTCGGCTGTATGTAGCTGCCTTCACAGTATTCACCGAATATTTCGTCGATGAGTTTTCCTTTGCCCATGGTTTCATCGATTTCCATGCCCAGTTTTTTACATACGTCGCGTATGCCGGCTTCGTCCATGCCGGTCAGGTCGTAGCCTGTCTTTTCTTTGATGGCTTCCAGTATGGGCAGCCGGCGATAGGGGGCGCGAAAGCTGACAAGGTTGCCGTCTATCATCTGTTCGGGCTTGCCGTTGACGGCTGTGCATATGGTTTCGAGCAGTTGTTCGGTAAACGACATCATCCAATTGTAGTCCTTGTATTGCACATAAAGTTCCATACAGGTGAACTCTGGATTGTGCGTGCGGTCCATGCCTTCGTTGCGGAAGTTTTTGCCGATTTCATATACGCCTTCGAATCCGCCTACGATGAGGCGTTTCAGGTATAGCTCGGTGGCGATGCGCATATACATGTCTACGTTCAAGGCGTTGAAGTGGGTGATAAACGGACGTGCGCTGGCTCCGCCCGGAATGTTCTGCAGAATGGGGGTTTCCACTTCTGTGTAGCCGGCCTCGTCTAATACGCGCCGCATGGTTTGCAGCACTTTGGCGCGTTTGGCGAAGATTCCTTTGACTTCGGGGTTGACGATGAGGTCAACATAGCGTTGGCGATAGCGCATTTCGGGGTCTTCAAACGAGTCATAGGTTTTTCCGTCCTTGTCCTGTTTCACTACGGGCAGGGGCTTCAGGCTCTTACAAAGCAGGGTGAGCGAACGTGCATGTACGGTGATTTCGCCTGTCTGCGTACGGAATACAAAGCCCTTTACGCCGACAATATCTCCAAGGTCGAGCAGGCGTTTGAAGACGGTATTATACATTGTTTTGTCTTCGCCGTTGCAAATGTCATCGCGGGTTACATAGACTTGTATTCTGCCTTTCGAATCTTGCAGCTCCATGAAACTGGCCTTTCCCATGACGCGTTTACTCATCACACGTCCTGCAATGCAGACTTGGCGAGGCTCGTCTTCGTCCTTGAATTCGGCGCGGATGTCGGTCGAAAAGGCATTGGTGGGATATTCTGCGGCCGGATAGGGGTCGATGCCCAATGAACGGAGCTCGGCCAGGGCGTTGCGACGGTTGATTTCTTGTTCTGAAAGTTCTAATATGTTCATAATAGTACGCTCTGTTATTGGTGTGGCAAAATTACCACTTTTTTTTAAGTTGACAAAAGAAGCCGCTGTGATAGTACTTGTGCGGCAAAGGCTTGTGCGGTCGGCAGTGTGCTACGGATTGTTGCGAAAACGCAAGCCCTGACATCGGATTTGCAAGCCTCCCTTTCTGAATGGCAGCCTTTCTTTCGGGACAAAAGCGAAGGCGGATGCAGCAAGTATTGTTCTTGCTGCATCCGCCTTTGGCGAAAATGCTTATGAGATGTTTAGTGTTTCATTGAAACAAGATGCATTTGTGATAGTTGGTGTCGCTCCATACTTTGGGTGACATCAGATGGTAGACGGGGGTGAGTTTCTGGCCGGTTCCTACAATGATCCATTCCTGTTCGCCCGTTTGCTGGTAGCGGGCGTCCGATGGCAGCGAAACCGGAGCGTTTGTCTCCATGCCCAGCATCAGTGGTCCGCTGAATGCACGCCGCCACGTGGAACGGGTGTTGTTTTTGTTGAGTACGGGCTCGAATCCTGTGCGTTGGCGGAAAGTCAGTGTTATTTTGTCTCCGGCCTTGAATTTTTCGGTCAGGGTGATAAAGCCATTGGCTGCCGTCAGTTTCTTTTTTTCTCCGTTGAGACTTACTTCCAAATCGGCAATCCACGATAGGGCGGGCAGATGCAGACTTGTCGGTTTTGCCGTGCTTTTGTTAATGGTGATTACAACATTGCTGCCGAACGGATAGTGTGTGTCCACACTGAAGTCCAACAGATTTTTTCTGCCATGCTTCATTATGAACCGACCGGGGCGGAACGATGTGAGATAGACTCCTTTCTTGTCTTTGAAGCATGTGTAACGTACGGCGCACGAAAGGCCTTCGCCTCCGCGCATGGTGCAGCACCAATGGGCCTCGTCGGCATGAACGCCCAGCAGGGTTGTGTTGGTGGCCAGTCCCGGGCAATTGTCACACCCGAAGCCGCCGTTGCGGCGTTGTGTGTGGCAGATGGCATTATAGTAGATGCGTTCTGCCTGTTCAAGGTAGTAGGCTTCGCCGGTGTGCTGCCACAGTTGCATGGCCAGCATATACGAGTCGACAATGGCGCATGGCTCGGTCCACGTTTCGAAGCGGTCAAACCAATTGTAGTTTTCATAGTTTTCTGTCATGCCGTTGTCGACATAAAGGCGGAAGCGTCTGGCTGCTTCGTCAATGTAGCGTCGTTCACCTGTTAGCTCGGCATAGCGCACAAGTCCGCGGCAGGCCGTGAGGGTGGCATGGGTCTGTGCCTTGATTCCGGTAAGGTCAACCTTTAGGAACTTGTCAATGAGCGTCTCGATAGGTGCCTTCAGGGTTTTGTCCTTGAGAATGGCATAGGCATGTATAAGGCCGTCCATTCCGATGAAGACACATCCGATATCGGTAGACAGAATCCAGTTGCCTTCGATGCCGGCAATGCTTCCCGACTCGGCTCCGACGTTTTGTTTGCGCTTGTCAGGGTCGATGGGGTAGGAGGCATATTGTCCTGCTGCTTCGAGAAACAGGTTGTGGGCTATGCCTGCAATGGTTTTGCGCACTTCGGGAAGACCTTTCCATTGGTAATATTCACAAAGTCCGCGCAGCAGCCATCCGTTTCCCGACAGCTGTTGCTCGTGAGCCTTTCCTTCGTGAATGGTTCCCATGTAGCCTTTTTGATTAAGGTTGGAGGGAATGCGGCGTATGATTTCGTCAAGATATTTGGGCGTGCGGTGGCTTGCCTGTGCATCAAGAGTGAGGCCAAGGATGGTGCGCCCTTCGGTGTCGCCGGGCCAGTCGCCCGATTGCTGCTCGGTCAGGAATACATGATCGGGCTGGTATTTCTGCTCTTCCAAACGGTCAAAGTTCTTGTGAACGCGTTGCGACAATTCTCCCAAGATATGTATTTCTTCGTAGGAGGCCGGAACGATGCCGGAGCTCTGTGCGATGCTTCTGGCAGGAAGCAATATGCAGCAAAGTAGCATGCTCCATGCCATACGTATGAGGCGTGAATTTGTCATCTCTGTAGTGATGGCTTAGTGTAGGGGAATCATTGTGTAGTTGTAGCTTTCAATCTTGACGGGGCCCAACAGACCGGCAGATTGAAGCTCGGAGTCCTTGTTCAGGTAAGTTGCAGTCTGGAATGTGAACCGTTCATTCTCGGGCAGGTTCTTTTCGCCGATAAGACGGTTGCGCCAGCAGTTGACTACTTCTACTTCTATACTGTTCTTCCCCTTTTTCAAGGCATTCGTGATATTGAGACGATAGGGAGCTGTCCATACGCCGCCTACATAGGTGCCGTTGATTTTTACTTTGGCCATGACCATCACTTTGCCTAAGTCGAGGTAGACGGGCTGCTCAGGGAGTTTGCCAACCTTGAAAGTGTTGGTATAGGTTGCCGTACCCGAGAAGTATTTGATATGCGGGTCCTGATGGTTTTTCCAATCGGTGAGCGTATCGAATGTGACAGGTGCTGAGGGGCCTCCTCTGCCTGCTTCAAACGAAACGGTCCAAGGTGTTTCTATATGGCAGAGCACTTGCCCTTCGGGATAGTTGCATCCCGTGTGACCGGATGTGCCGTCGTTGCTTCTGAATGCTATGAACGAGCTTTCAAATGGTTGCAGGCTTAGAGGTATCTGCGTGGCTTTTTCGAGCTTATTGTATTCGGGCAACAGGCGTACTTCGGCAGTCAGAGGATTCCAGAGTTCCGGTGTTTTGCCTTTGATACGGAATATACCGTCGAAGCTGATAGGCTTGTCGCTTTGGTTGGAAATAAAATAATAGTCACCGTCAGACAGCCGCTTGTGGATAAACAATACGGGACTGGTGGCATCGGTTGACACGAAGTCGGGTATGATGCCCAAGCTGTTCATAATTTGTTCTATGGAGGCATATTTGTAGATGCGTCCTTTGCCGTAGGTTACGCAGTCGGCATAGGGCGCGTCAAGAGTCTGCCACATTTCGTTGGCCATGGCCTGCACTTCGGCATCGGCTTTGGGATAGTCTTGAAGGCTTGGTGACTTGACAGGTGCCGGTCCTTGCATCACCAGTCCGTCGGCAACCAGTTGTTTCAGCTTGGCCAGCAGGCGGGGACGCATGGTTTCTATCTTGGGCAAGACGAGCAGGCTGTATTCCATGCCGCTTTGCAATACCAGTTTGCCGTCAGACACGTGAGCGTTCATCAGCACATCGGCGTTGACATAGTCGTATGAATATCCCTGGGGTATTTCCGGGTTGCGTACGCCTGTCATCTTGGGTGCGTCTTCTCCGAGGAAGTAGGCTACGTCAGCGATGTAGCGGCCTTCTTGAAGCATGAAGTTGCAGCGTTTCATGTATTTGGCAAACAAGTCCATTTGTGAGAACCACGTATTGTGACGGTTGAACTCGTTGCCAAAGTTAGCGTTGAATCCGGGCACGCGGTCGTCGGGCTGCTGTATGTACAGGTGGAGCAGGGTAGCGTTGATGCCTTCGGTGAAGAATCTGTCGCCTCTTTGCTTCATTTGTCCGGGATATTGTGTGAAGTCAGGGCCGCCGCAGGTGAAGGATTCTGCCCATACTTTCTTTTTTCCATAGATGTGTCCGCACGAGGAGGCGCACCTGTTTTCTATGTTGCCAAGGTCTCCGAAGCTCCAGAACTCGCCTGCTATCTCGTCAGACTGCGAGCCATAAAGCAGGAACTCACCGGGGAAGCCCCAGTGGCCATAGTTTTCGAGCCATGTGGTCAGGCCGTGCTGATTGCTGATTTCGCGCAAGCCGCCAACGTAGTTATAGGCTACTTCGTCGGCAACAAGGCGGCGCATGTCCCACAGAAAGCGGTTGGAGATGTCTTGGTTTCCTACAACTACGCCACTGTATACGGGGATGTAGGGCACGGGGTCGTAGCCGTAGGCTTTCTTGAAGTCGTCTATCATGTGGTCGGTCCAGTTCTGTCCACCTGTTTCATAGCTGTCTTCTACTACGATGCGGAATGTTTTGCGGTCTTCGGCAGGGATACGTTTCAGTATTTGTCCTATATAATTGTCGAAATGGGCACGGATATGTTCTTTGCTCATTTTGTCGGTTTCAAGTCCTTGTCCTTCGGGTGGTGCAGGCCCGTCCATCGAACCTGTGGGCAGCATGGCAGTGCGCATGATGACCCACTTGCCTTTGGGCACGTCCCATTTCAGTGTGCCGTCGGCACTCATGTGTGATGTTATGTCGGTCACCTGGCTTTCTTTCACGTATTCGGCTTGTTGGTATCCGGGCTGGTCGCGCCACATGTAGGCATCCCACATGGGCAGTGGTGTCTGAAACATCTTTGCGAATGTCTTTTCGGGATAGCGTTCTACGACGGCCACGTCCGAGAGCTTGACATCTTTAATGATGCCGGCTTCTTTTACTGTCAAGCGAAATTGTTTCCCTTCTGTTTCCGGAAGTGATATGACGATGGGCGCGAATGCATCGAAGCCTACGTTGACTTCGCTGTTGCTGCGGTCCATTCTGAACTTCTCTATGCTGCGATATTGCCCTCCTTCGTTGACGAACAGTTCGGCTTCGGTGTTGAATTTCTTTTCCATTGGTGTGATGACCAGGCTGCGCACTTTTGCGGGTTTGTCGCTGCTGAAGTTGATGGTTGTGGCCTTGGTTATGTCTTCATTGGTCACGAAGTTGGCCTTGTCTGCTATCAAGGGGTAGGCAAGCACTTTCACTTCTTGTGCGTCTTTGCCTACTGCGGGCAGTTTTTTTGCGAGTTTCAGGGGGCCTGATATGGTGTCTTTAACATAGCCAAGGTAGCGCATGGCCTGTGAGGTCTTTACCCACGGTCCGCCGGACTGGCTCCATCCGGGGCAATTGAAGAGCCCTACTTCTATGTCGAGCTGGCCGGCGGTCTTGAACATTGTGTGGAGTATGTCCCACCATTCTTGTGTGAACATTCTGACGGGGCCTTGCGGAATGCCTTGGTCGTTGCCTATCATGCCTATTTGTACGCGGTTGATTCCTACCTTTTTCATGGCTTGCAGGTCTTTCACTACTCCTTCTTTTGACATGTTTCCGCCTATCCAATACCAATAGACGGCCAGCGGCTGTTTGTCGGATATGTTTCTGAAGTTTTGCTCCAGATGGGTCATGTTGTCTTGTGCCATGACAGGTGTTGTCGCGAGCAGC
>ERZ808240.4073-NODE-4073-length-13386-cov-17.717276_pt1 | contig 13386 bp, 6 predicted proteins | sample MGYA00521084_ERZ808240 | MGnify/ENA primary metagenome ERZ808240 (study PRJEB31516, sample SAMN03275571) | gut metagenome | biome: mammalia-associated habitat; material: feces | host: Papio cynocephalus | place: Kenya | collected 2012-08-06 ... | reverse complement strand
CATGAAACGACATGAGACAAACATGTATTATAATGAGACAAAATATATTGAAATCGAAGAGACCTAAGGTTGGGAAATATGAAGAAAAAAGATGTATTAAACCTAATCCGATACCATACGGAGCATAACGATGCCGCTTTTCGCAATGAAGCGTACAACATCGCCAAGGAATTTGATCATGCTGGAGACTCACAGCTGGCTGCATACATCATCGCTTTACTGTCAGATGCGAATACTCTTGTTCCACAATCAGCTGGCTCCGACATTAAATCCGAATTCCTTGAAAAGAAAATCGTGGTTAAGGCTTCTCTACCGCTACCCGAAAACATTGCTGATGATATTCAAGGAGTCCTCAACGCCATCGAACGGAATATCGGAATCCACAAATTCCTCTTCCACGGCCCTGCCGGTACGGGAAAAACTGAGTCCGTGAAACAAATTTCTTCAATCATGCAACGCGAGTTATACGTCGTCAATTTCAGCTCTGTCATAGACAGCCGTCTCGGGCAGACCGCAAAGAATATCACCAAGCTATTCGCTGAAATCAATAATTTTACACACCCCGATCAAACGGTGGTGCTCTTTGATGAAATTGATGCGCTTGCCCTTGACCGCATTGACTCGCATGACATTCGAGAAATGGGCCGTGCTACATCAACTTTATTGCGTCAGATGGACGAACTTTCCGAGCAGATTATTTTGTTCGCAACTACCAACCTCTTTTCAAAATTCGACAAGGCATTCATTCGCAGATTTGATGCCATAATTGATTTCGGAAGGTACACGAGAGAAGATCTTATTGATGTTGCAGCCAGCATCATGAACGACTATGCAAAACGATTCTCATTCATAGGGAAAAACATCCGTCTCTTCAAAAAGATTCTTTCCAAGGCGGAGCAACTACCCTATCCAGGCGAGATGAAAAATCTGATCCGTTCAGCTATTGCATTCAGTAAGCCCAATGATGAAAGTGATTATCTCCGTCGTATTTACCTAGCCCTCATTCCCGATGGCACAAATGCAATTCAAAATATTCGAACATTGCGAGAGCAAGGATTCACACTCCGCGAAATTGAAATTTTAACTGGAATATCACGCAGCACAGCAGCTCGAGAAATGAAAGGTACTCACAATGAATAACACTCTGAGGTTAAAAGGCAAATTTGAACGCGGCAATGCGCAACATCCAGGACCGCCTTCTCTGCCCGCAAATGCCATTGTTACTACAAATCAAATACTGGATAGACTCAACGAACTTCATCAAATCATCGCGTACTGGAAAACACAACCAACCTTCATTGACCCATTTATCGAAGTGCGTTACAAGACGATAGTCGCCAAAAGTAACCGCGTTAAACGTTTGCTGAGCAGCCACAACAAATCGGCAAACGACTCCATAGTCGGCGCAGCTTTCGGAACGAATCAAAATGGAAAACCATGCCATGTCATCACATATTATGTGAAGATGGGAACCATTGAATCAACCCTCAAAGATCTGGAGATAGCCAAAGAAATCCTTACCCATCACGGAGATTCTATTAGCAACAAAGAATTAGCATCAATTACCCATGACGGTCTCACCAAAATCGATGCACGCATGAGGCTGAGCAAAACATCATTTGCGCAGATCATTCGCGATGTTTATTATGTGGAGCGCTTTACCGTAAAAACTTATGCTGATCCTCAACAAGAGCATGCTCTGGTGTCAATCTACGATACTGGGCGTAATGGTCTACAAACAGTCGCATTGCTAAACAGATTAGGCGTTAATGTGCTTGGAGCCAACCTACTCGACACAACGACAATCAATATGACGCCAGATCAGTACCGCAAGCTTACGGAAACAGCACCGTATCTCGTTGCGATGTCCCTCAAAGATATGTTGGAACTGAAATTCGAATCAAATTCCAACCAAATTGAGGATCAATTCGCTCCTTCGATTCCGACTCCGTCGAATGAACCCACTATCGGAGTCATCGACACCTGTTTCGATGAAAAGAAAGCTTACTTTTCCAGATGGGTAGAATATCACAACGAACTTGATTCTCAAATCGATATAGACTCGAAAGATTTTGTTCATGGAACTGAAGTCACATCGCTCATAGTCGATGGACCAACGTTGAACCCAGCACTCGATGATGGCTGCGGCAGATTTCGTGTTCGCCATTTCGCCGTGGCCAAAAGCGGCAATAACAGTTCTTTCATCATTATGAAGACAATTCGCAGCATCGTATCCAACAATCCCGACATTAAAGTATGGAATCTAAGCCTTGGCTCACGTTTGGAATCTCCCGAAAACACAATTTCGCCAGAAGCCGCGATGCTGGATAAGCTGCAGAACGAATACGACATTGTTTTTGTAGTGGCAGGAACCAATAAAACACAAGAGGACAGCCGAACCAGACCCAAACGTATTGGAGCACCGGCTGATTCCATTAATTCTCTCGTTGTTAATGCCACATCCATCCTCAAAGAACCCGCAAGTTATACCAGAGAAGGTCCTGTACTGAGCTTTTTCCGCAAACCGGACATTTCCTGCTTTGGTGGCGACGACACTGGGCAGATGGCCGTATGGTCACCACAAGGCGTGACCTTGACGGCAGGGACATCATTCGCAGCTCCTTGGATTACGCGAAAAATGGCATATCTGATATATGTGATGCATTTCTCAAGAGAGACAGCAAAGGCTATGCTCATTGACGCAGCCTCAGGATGGAGAAAAATCTCAGCCGACAATGTCAAAATTGGGTATGGCGTAGTCCCCACCAAAATCGAAGACATTCTGACCACCCCTTCAAATGAAATACGCTTCGTCCTGGAGGGCACAATCACCTCTTTCGAAACGTACAATTACCGTATACCAGTACCAATGGCAAATGGGAAATACCCATATATGGCCAGAGCCACACTTTGCTATTTTCCAAAGTGCAACGCTAGACAAGGTGTCGATTACACCTCCACGGAACTGGACTTTCATTTCGGGCGCATGAGAGAGAAGGGGATAGACTCCCTGAACAATAACATTCAGGGAGATCCAACCGCATACGCCTACGAAGGTGCCGCCCGGAAACTGTACCGAAAATGGGACAACGTAAAGCACGCCAGCGATATTGAAAAAAGCCGTTTCCAACCACGTATCTCTCACGGAGTCCCCTATTGGGGTTTTAAGATTCGTAAAACCGAACGTTTCGATCCTCCAATCAATGAGAATGGGACTGTGGGAAAAAATGCTGGGGACGGCCTTCACTTCGGCATCGTAGTGACACTACGCGGTATGGATGGACGTAATCGATTCGAAGAATTCAAACAGCACTGTCAGCTTCAGGCGGAACCCTGGATCGTCGAAGAAATTGACATACATTCCAGCATCGAGCTCTACCAAGAATCAGATGCAGAAATCAATTTCGACGAAGATAGCAATGACTAAAGGTGACGCCTGCAACGCCCCTCGAGGGACTTGCAGGCGCTATTATCGATGCAACTTCTGCGTGACGTAGTTTTGATTCGCATCATGTCCTGCTGATATTTCATCTGCGGTGAGTATTCCGCCATGCGCTGCACGTCGATTGCCCGATACTAAGAACACATCAACCAACATCTTTGGCCACTTCTCTATTAGAATGAACGCTGTGACTCAGGGCTTTATCGACAACAGGACCTCGCTGGTCAAGGACGACCTCGTCCGCACGATCCGCAAGGGAGACAGGGTCTCCATCGCGGCGGCGGCGTTCTCGATGTACGCGTACAGGGAGCTGCGCGACCAGTTGGAGGACGTGGGCGCGTTCCGTTTCATCTACACGGCGAAGACGTTCACCGCGGACGCGACCCCGAAGGAGCAGCGCGAGTTCTACATCCCCCGATTGGAACGTGAGCAGAGCCTGTACGGCACGCCGTTGGAGATCCGCCTGCGCAACGAGCTCACGCAGAAGGCCATCGCCACGGAGTGCGCCGATTGGATCCGCCGCAGGAAGGCCCGTTTCATGTCGTTCTCCGAGGAGGCCGGCCTCGCCCAGTTCCTCGGTGTCGAGCACGCCGGCGAGGAGACCGCGTACATGCCGTTCAACGAGTTCACGACCACGCAGCTGGGCGTGAGCCGGCACACGGCCTCCTACCAGGGCGTCGCGAGGATGGAGGGGCCGGCAGCGAAGGGCTTCCTGGAGCAGTTCGACCGCGCGTGGAACAGCGGCGAGCTGCACGACGTGACCGACAAGGTCGTCGACGGCATCGAGCGCATGTACCGGGAGAACCCGCCCGAACTCGTCTACTACATGGCCCTGTACCGCATCTTCAGCGAGTTCCTCGACGACGTCTCCGAGGACGTGCTCCCCAAGGAGGGCACCGGCTTCCGCGAGAGCATGATCTGGAACAAGCTGTACGACTTCCAGAAGGACGCGGCCCTCGCGATCATCAACAAGCTCGAGACGTACAACGGGTGCATCCTGGCCGACTCGGTCGGCCTGGGCAAGACGTTCACCGCGCTGGCCGTGATCAAGTACTTCGAGGCCCGCAACCGCAACGTGCTCGTCCTGTGCCCGAAGAAGCTCAAGGACAACTGGGTCACGTACCGGTCGAACGCGACGAACAACCCGGTCGCGGGAGACCATCTGCGTTACGACGTGCTGTTCCACACGGATCTGAGCCGCACGCGCGGCGACACGATCATGAACATCCCGATCGAACGGATCAACTGGGGCAACTACGACCTCGTCGTGATCGACGAGTCGCACAACTTCCGCAACGGCGCGGACAGCGCCGCCAAGGCGGACGACAGGGAGAACCGGTACCAGAAGCTCCTCAACAAGGTCATCCACACGGGCGTGCCCACGAAGGTGCTCATGCTGTCCGCCACCCCGGTGAACAACCGTTTCCGCGACCTGCAGAACCAGCTCGAGCTCGCCTACGGCGACAAGGGAGAGGAGTGGTCCAGGAAGCTCGGACTGTCATCGAACATCGACATCGTGTTCCGCAACGCGCAGGCCGCGTACGGCTCGTGGTCGAAGCTCGATCCGAAGGAACGCACCACCAGGCGCCTGATGGACATGCTCGACTTCGACTTCTTCCGCATCCTCGACCAGGTCACCGTCGCGCGCAGCCGCCGCCATATCCGCAACCACTACGACATGGAGGCGCTCGGCGGCTTCCCCGAACGCCTCCACCCGCAGACCATCCGTCCCGCGCTGTCCACGGAGGACGGCCACGTGTCCTACGACGACATCTACGACGAGCTGGAGAAGCTCACCCTCGCCCTGTACACGCCGTCCGAGTTCGTGCTCGAATCCCGGCTGGGCAGGTACTTCGACGCCGACAAGGTCGAGGGACTGACCGTCCGCGGACGCGAGACGGGCGTGCGCAAGCTCATGGCCACGAACCTGCTCAAACGCTTCGAGAGCAGCGTCCATTCGTTCCGCATGACATTGGACCGCGTGCTCGGATACATGTCCGACACGGTCGGCACGATCGACTCGTACGAGGAATACCGGGCGAGGCACTACGACACCGGCACGTTCGAACGGGTCGACGCCAGCCGTTTCGACGACGGGTTCGACCTGGACCAGGACGATGCGGAAAGCATGGACCCGGACGGGTTCGCCACCAAGGGCAGGACCCGGTTCCTGCTGTCCGACATGGACTGGCGCACCTGGCGCGACTGCATCCGCCGCGACATGGACGTCATCCGCCGCCTGCTGGACATGGTGTCCGGCATCGACGCGGCGCACGACGCGAAGCTGCAGCGCCTGTACCGCACCATCAGCGACAAGCTGAACGATCCCATCAACCCAGGCAACCGCAAGATCCTCATCTTCACCGCGTTCGCGGACACCGCGGACTACCTGTACGAGCACGTCGGCGAATACGCGTCCATGCTGGGGCTGGACACCGCGGAAGTGACCGGCACCGGTCCGGGACACTGCACCGTTAAAAAGGTCGGCGGGCGCATGTCCGACATCCTGGCCTGCTTCTCCCCCGTCTCGAAGGAACGCGACGTGACCGCGCCCCGGCTGAAGGGCACCGACATCGACATCCTCATCGCCACGGACTGCATCTCCGAGGGCCAGAACCTGCAGGACTGCGACATGCTGGTGAACTACGACATCCACTGGAACCCCGTGCGCATCATCCAGCGTTTCGGACGCATCGACCGCATCGGCTCGACGAACGGACGCATCCAGCTGGTCAACTACTGGCCCGACGTGGACCTCGACAAGTACCTCAGGCTCAAGGACAGGGTCGAGGCGCGCATGAAGGCCGCGGTGATGGCCTCCACCGGCGACGACGACTACATCAACCCCGACGAGAAGGGCGACCTCGAATACCGCGAACGCCAGCTCCGCCAGATGCAGGACGAGATACCGGACCTCGAGGACATGGACGGCGGGGTCAGCATCACCGACCTCGGCCTCAACGAGTTCCGCATGGACCTGGTCAGCTACCATCGCGGCAATCCCGACATCGAACGCACGCCCAACGGCATCAACGCGGTCGTGGAGGGCGACGAGCCCGGCATCCTGTTCGTGCTGCGCAACACGAACAAAGGCGTCAAGGCCGTGGGCCGCAACCCGATCCACCCGTATTATCTCGTGCACGTCGGCGACGACGGGCGCGTCCTGCACGGCCACCTGGACGCCAGGGACTGCCTCGACGTGATGCGCAGGCTCTGCAAGGGCAGGGACGAATACGATCCGGGCCTGTGCAGGGAATACAACAGGATCACCCATGACGGCAGGGACATGCGGCATGCCTCCGACCTGCTGCGCGACGCGGTCGGGAGCATCATCGACCAGGACAACATGGACGCCGCCGACGGGTTCTTCACCGGCTCCATGGGAGGCTTCCTCGACGAGGGCGTGAAGGGGCTCGATGACTTCGAGCTCGTCTGCTTCCTCGTCATCCGTCCGAGGAAGGCGGAATAGCCCATGGCCGGCATCGAATCATGCGGTCCCGTGACCGCGCTCACATTGGGTTTGCCCAGCACCACCGCGGTCACGCATCCGAGGGGACGGCTCGCGAAGGAGCGCTTCTACGAGAACACCAAGGTCGGCAGACGGCTGCGGCGGCGTTTCATCGAGGACGTCGGCTCGATCACCATGCTCGCCGTGATACGCGGACGGGAGACCGGCATACCTGACGGACCGCTCACGCACGAGATCAACGTGATCGGACTGGAGCAATCCACGGAGCGGCCGCCGGTGGAGATCATGGAGCACATCGCCCGCGTCCGCGACGAGCTGACCCGGCACGGGTCGCGCATCCTGTTCGTCTGCGTGGACGGCGGCCGGGCGCGTCTCGCGGTGTTCCGCAACGCGAACGTGGCCGAGGGCCTCATGGAGGGCGCGGTGCGTGTGGGCGGGCCGGCAGGATGCGCGGAGACCCATGTTCGGTTGGACGGGACGGATCTGGATGCCGTGTGGGACTCCATGTGCGCGGAGGTCATCCTCGGTTCGGCCGATTCCACACGTCTCGACAGGCGGATCGTGTCCCGAACGCGCATAATGAAACTCACCGGGGAAATAGACCAGCTGGAACGACGGCTTGCCAAAACCGTCCAGGTAGGCCGGCGAAACAGAATATGGGACGAGCTTCAAGCCAAGAGGCACGAGCTCGAACGGGAACAACAAGGAGGAACGCTGTGAGCGACATCGAAAAGATCCACGGCATCACACCGGATCTGACCAGGGAGAACGTGGACAGGCTGCTCGCCCTGTTCCCCGACGTGGCCACCGAGACCACGGATCCGAAGACCGGAAGGACCGAACGCACGGTGGATTTCGACGCGCTGCGCGAACGCCTCGGCGACGTGGCGGAAGGCAACCGTGAACGCTACCAGTTCACATGGCCGGGCAAACGCGAGGCGAAACGCCTCGCCCGCGAGCCCATCGCCAAGACACTGCGCCCGGTCAAGGAGCGCAGCAAGGACTGGGACACCACCAGGAACCTGTACATCGAGGGAGACAACCTCGACGCGTTGAAGCTTCTGCGCGAGAACTACGCCGGCAAGATCAAGCTCATCTACATCGATCCGCCATACAACACCGGACACGACTTCATCTATAAAGACAGTTTTGGTAAAGATATTGCTGCGAACAAGGCTGAAAGCGGTGATTACAACGATGAAGGCGGCCAACTCGTCGCCAATCCGGAAAGCAACGGGCGTTTCCATTCCGACTGGTGCTCGATGATTTATTCACGTCTTCTGCTCGCACGTGACTTGCTCGCCCAGGATGGCGCCATCTTCATCAGCATCGATGACAATGAAAGATGCAATCTCGAAAAAATCGGAACAAGTGTGTTCGGTTCGGAGAACTACATTACGACCATTCCATGGAGAAAGAGGACGGCGAAATCGGATGTCCCCTTCGGCGTTTCACAGGATTTCGAATGGATCGTTTGCTTCGCGAAATCCAACAAATTCACCGCCAGAGTCACCGGTACCGAACGTAAATATTACGAGACCCCCGACTTTCCTGATAGGCCATGGAGAATCCATGATCTCACCAAGCAAACAACGGCAAATGAAAGGCCGAACAGCTTCTTCACTATTATCAATCCAAAGAACGGTCAGGAATATCCGGCTAATCCGAACCGTACTTGGGCGGTTACCAAAGAAACGATTGTGAAGTACATTGCCGAAGACCGGATTGTTTTCCCCGGGGATTACGACTTCCTGAACATTTCAAAACCAGCTCTCCGATATTGGAAGGCTGATGATCAGAAGAAGGCCGGTGACGCGTTCGGAACGATGCCGTTAAGTACGAAACTGCCTGACAACATCGGTATGTCGCTTGATGGGACCAGAGAAATCACGGAGCTTTTCGGACATAAGATATTCAGTTTCCCCAAGCCGGTGGAATTAATCAAGTATCTGGTCGAAGCAGCAACCAAAAATCAGGATGAGGCCATCATTCTTGACTTCTTTTCCGGCTCTGCCACGACGGCGCAGGCGGTTATGCAACTGAACTCCGAAGACAAGGAAACAAGGAGATTCATTCTTGTTCAGCTTCCCGAGAAGACAGACACGGAGGGCGAGGCATATAGAACCGGATTCCACGACATTTGTGAAATTGCCGAGGAGCGCATCCGCCGTGCCGGCGAGAAAATCAAGTCCGAAATCGAGGCGGAGAACGCGCAGCTGACGCTTGACGGCACTCCCAGGAAGGTGCCGGACATCGGTTTCCGCGTGCTTCGTGTGGATGATTCGAATTATGAGGACAGGCGCAAGCTCGTCGACGAGTATTCCCAGAAGGACATCGAAGCTGACGTGGACATCACGAAAATGAGCCGTTCCGATCTGGATCAGCTGTTCGAGGCGTTGCCGAAGTTCCAGTTGCCGTACAGCTCGAAGATCGACGTCCTGTCGGGAGGCGAGTTCGACGGGCATACCGTGTACAGCGTGAACGACGGCCAGCTGCTCGCGTGCTTCGAGGACAGCATCCCCGAATCGCTGGTCCGCGCGATGGCGGCGTTCAGGCCGCGCCCGTCCTACGTGCTGGTCTCCGAGAACGGTTTCCTGAACAGCGCCGCGCGCACGAACTTCGCCGAGATCTTCAAGCAGTCCGCCGATTCGGTGAGCGGCGTCACGCAGATCCGCATCATCTGAGGTGTTGGGCATGCAATTCAGATTCTCGCAATACCAGTACCAGACCGATGCCGCGGACGCGGTGTGCGACGTGTTCGACGGCCAGCCGCTGCAGAACGGCTTCTCCTACGTCCGGGACACCGGCATCCGCAAGCCCCTGTTCCCTGATCCCGAACCGGTTCAGGACGCACTGTTCGAGGATAACGCTCCAAAACAGGAATCGTTCGACCATTACGACGCGAACGACGACACGGGATACCGCAACGCCGACCTGCTGTTGGACGACAACAAACTGCTTTCCAACATCCGGAACGTGCAGCGTCGGCGGAACCTGGCGGAGTCCACGAAACTGTACGCCAATCCGGCCGGCGCGGTCGAGCTGGACGTGGAGATGGAGACCGGCACGGGCAAGACGTTCGTGTACACGAAGACCATGTTCGAACTGAACCGCAGGTACGGCTGGTCGAAGTTCATCATCGTGGTCCCGTCCATCGCGATCCGCGAGGGCGTCGCCAAATCGTTGGACATGACCGGCGACTACTTCTACACGTCCGGCCGGGACGGCAACGAGGGCTACGGGAAGAAGCTGCACTGGTTCGTCTACGATTCGTCGGATCTGACCAGACTGGACGAGTTCGCCCAGTCCCCCGACATCCAGGTGATGGTCATCAACATGCAGGCGTTCAACACGTCCATGAAGGAGAACGGGCGCAGCAAGGACGCGAGGATCATCTTCTCGGAACGCGACGATTTCGGCTCCCGACGGCCCATCGACGTGATCAGCGCGACCCGGCCGATCATGATTCTGGACGAGCCGCAGAAGATGGGCGGCAAGGCCACGCAGGCGGGCATCCGCCTGTTCAAGCCGCTGTTCACGCTGAACTATTCCGCGACGCACAAGACGAAGCACGACCTCGTGTACGCGCTGGACGCCCTGGACGCGTACAACCAGCGTCTGGTCAAGCGCATCGAGGTCAAGGGCTTCGAGCTGAACAACATGCGCGGCACGGACGGCTACCTGTATCTGCAGGACATCATCGTCAGCAGGAACAAGGCCCCGCAGGCGCGCATCGAGTACAAGAAGCTGTCCGCGTCCGGCAAGGTCGTGACCACGTCCGGCCTGTTCGACGAGGGCGACGACGTCTACACCGCGTCCGGCGAGCTCGAGGCGTACCATGACGGCTGGCGCATCGCTCCGGACGGCATCGTGCCCGACGGCTTGGAGCCGGGCCAAACCGGCTACGTGCGGTTCATGAACGGCGAGACGCTCGGCAAGGGCAGGATCCTCAACGACGGGTCCGAGGCGGACATGCGCCGCGTGCAGATCCGCGAGACCATCCTCTCCCACCTGCACAAGGAGGAGCACCTGTGGGCGCGCGGCATCAAATGCCTGAGCCTGTTCTTCATCGACGAGGTCGCGAAATACCGCAGGTACGACGATGACGGGGAACCGTTGAACGGCGAGTACGCGGACATGTTCGAGCAGGAGTACGACCGTTGCGTGCATGATTTCGTCGAGAACCGCCTCGATGACGGGTCCGGCTACCTCGACTGGCTGCGCGGCACGCACGGCCGTTACGTGCACAAGGGGTATTTCAGCATCGACAAGCATGGCCGTTCCATCGACTCGAAGATCAAACGCGGTTCGGAGGACAGCGACGACATCAGCGCGTACGACCTGATCCTGAGGAACAAGGAACGCCTCCTGAGCTTCGACGAGCCCACGAGGTTCATCTTCAGCCATTCCGCGCTGCGCGAGGGATGGGACAACCCGAACGTGTTCCAGATTTGCACGCTGAAGCATTCGGACAACGAGGTCGGCAAACGCCAGGAGGTCGGCCGCGGCCTGCGTCTGTGCGTGAACCGCGAGGGCGTGCGCCAGGACCGCAACGTGCTCGACGACGCGGACTTCCTGGACGTGAACCTGCTGACCGTGATCGCGTCGGAAAGCTATGAGAGGTTCGCCGAGGACCTGCAGAGGGACATCGAGACCGATCTGCGCGACCGTCCGCTCGTCATCGACGACGCGTTCTTCACGAGGACGCGCGTGCCCGCCGACAGACTGGGTCCCGGGCACGCGGGTCTGGGCGACGTGTCGTTCAGCAAGGACGAGGCGCGTGACATCGTGTACGCGCTGACCGTGGAAAGGCTGATCGACCGTGACGGCAGGCTGACCGACAAGTACAAGGAGGAACGTTTCGGCGGGGACGCGGTGGGAATGCTGCCCGAACCGTTGCGGGAGAAGGCGCCCGCGATCCGCGTCGCGCTGGACAGCGTGCTCGAGGGATCCACGAGGATGCTCATCGGCAACGCGTTGAAGCGCAAGCTCCGCGGCAACCCGCTCAACGCGAACTGGCAGAAGAAGGAGTTCCAGGAGCTCTGGAAGCGCATCAACCACAAGTACGCGTACACCGTCAGCTTCGACGATGACGATCTCGTCGAGAAGGCCGTCGAGGCGATCGACGCGCGTCTGGTCGTGGCGAAACTGTCCTACACGGTCACGCGCGGCATCCAGAAGGAGAACGCGTCGCGCGACGAGCTCGCCGGCCGCACGCACTTCCACAGGAACGATTCGCATACCGGCGACCTGGACGTCGACGCGTCCAACGGCGTGAGATACGACCTGCTCGGCGAGATCGCGCAGGCCGCGACCATCACCCGTCGCTGCGCGGCGCGCATCCTCAAGGGCATCCGGCCTGACAGGTTCCTCATGTTCAGGGACAATCCGGAGCAGTTCATCGCGAAGGTCGGCCGTCTGATCGTCGAGGAGAAGGCGAACATGGTCGTTGACCATATCTGCTACGACCGGATCGAAGGCGAATACGACTCGAGCATCTTCACCGCGGGAGGCAACAACCGCGACGAGGCCGAGGGGTACCAGGCGTCCAAGTGCGTGCAGGACTGGGTGTTTCCGGACGGCAAGATCGAAAGCGATTTCGCCAGGGATCTCGACAGCGCGGCGGAGGTGGCGGTGTACGCGAAGCTCCCCCGCGGTTTCCAGATCCCGACCCCGGTCGGCAACTACGCCCCCGACTGGGCCGTGGCCTTCCGCGACGACAGCGGTCTCAAGCACCTGTTCTTCGTCGCCGAGACCAAGGGCACGATGGACAGTTTCGAATTGCGTGGAATCGAGGACAGCAAGATCGCCTGCGCGAAAAAGCTGTTCAACGAACTGGACCTCGCCGACGGAGCCCGTTATGAGCAGGCCACCACCTACCAGACCCTGCTCGATGAAGTAAAAGCGCTGCAGTAGAGAAAATTAATCTCAAGGATTGCGCGTCAATAGGCCAATTGCCAGATTGTCGCGCAATTCATTACTATCTAAAAGCAAGGTCCCAAATATAAAGGTGGCGAATCGTACAAACAGCGATTTCATTTCATCTCCGGCTTCCAGAGCGACGTTTGGACTTCGCGCAACGCCTCTTTCTGCCAAGACACCAATGTTAAGGCACAAGCATACTTTGGTTTGCTTTAAATGGAATTAAAGAATAATCTCATTGATGTTAGCAAGGCAATGTCAGCATTCCAGAATGAAGCGAGGTAGGGGGGCTGCGGACGTTTTCTTGGAGATGATCACGCAGCCATTCCCTGGCTCTGACGGTATTGTACCGGACTCATCCAACCGAGTGACTGCTTGATGCGCTCATGGTTGTACCAGCGGATGCAGTCATCGATCAGGACGAGCACCTCGTCCCGGGTACGCTCCTCCCAACGCCCGGGATAGACGGATTCCGTCTTCATACGTCCGAAGAACCCTTCCGCGGCGGCATTGTCCGGCGAACAGCCCTTCGCACCCGTCGACCGCGTCAGCC
>ERZ808240.4072-NODE-4072-length-13389-cov-37.537573_pt1 | contig 13389 bp, 8 predicted proteins | sample MGYA00521084_ERZ808240 | MGnify/ENA primary metagenome ERZ808240 (study PRJEB31516, sample SAMN03275571) | gut metagenome | biome: mammalia-associated habitat; material: feces | host: Papio cynocephalus | place: Kenya | collected 2012-08-06 ... | reverse complement strand
CCGAGCTTCCGGTCGTGATGATTTCCGGGCTTCCGGTCGTGATGATTATCGGACGGTCGGTCGTGACGATTATCGTTCGTCGGATAGGGTAGAAGCGGGATTGGAGAGCAGGTTCAAGTCGGTGAGAGGCTTGGAAGCGGCGCGTCGTGCCAAGGGTGCTTCCGCTCGTTTCGGAGGGGCAGCTCATTTCGGGGCTTCTGGTCATGGAGGGGCTTCTTCGGCTTCTTCATCATCCGCTTTATCCTCGACTTCATCATCATCCTCTTCTTCCTCGACTTCGACTTCATCTGGTACGTTGACCGAGGGGGCGAAGATAGAGCATCAGCGTTTTGGCATAGGGACGGTCCTGAAGTTGGAGGGAACGGGCGAGAACGCCAAGGCAACGGTCAAGTTTGTCAATTCCGGAACGAAGCAGCTTCTTCTCAAGTTTGCCAAATTTACCGTCGTCGGGTAGGGGTTCTCATGGGATTCTCATGGGATTCTCATGGGGGTGCGGAGTTGTTGCTTTGCCATGTAAAACTACTCAGCCCCTTAAAACCGTTTTGCGAAGAGGCTTCAAGCGGATTTGCCATAAGTCGTAGTTAATTTGATGAAAATAGCAAGGTTGTAGCTTAAAATAAGTTAAATAAAGGGCGCAAACTTGCTTTTTTTACACAATAGTATTACTTTTGCAATGTGTTTTTCATAGTATTAGATTTAAGGTTAACAGTGAGGGTCACGGCGGTGGCCCATTTTTTTTGTCTATGTTTTCACCTCGCCTTTTACTTTTTTCTCTTAAACTTGCGGTAGAGTTTCCATGCGAGGATAGCTCCGTCGAACGCACCTGCCCCCATGGACATCAGACTGCTTATCCGCTTGCTCGGGCTTGCCGACTTCGACAATGCGGCGGGCTTCCTGAAAAGCGAGTTCCATAGGTCTCTTATTTTTTCGTCGTCGGCTTCGATGTCCTTTCGCACCAATTCCTTGCGCAGCATGATTTCCGACAACGAGTTGAATTCCTGTAGTTCTGGATTATCTTTTGTCATTTTCGTTTAATTTACTTATCCAAGAGAAGACTTGCAAGAAATCTGACCAAAGGCTTCTCTATCCATTGGTGCCTGTTGGCGACGCACAGGAGCAAGAGGAGAATGTAAAAAGCCGCCACGATGCAAAATCCCCATACCATCCCTATCCAACTGCCCAAGGCGAAAGCTGCCGCAAACGACAGGTAGATGAGCGCGATGGCGAGGAGTACGAGCAACACCATGGTGATGGTGAAGGCTGTGAGCAAGCGGACGACTTTATCCACCACATCGAGTTTCATGTATTCTTTCTGAAGCCCGATGTAGTGCTTGATGGTTTCTACGAGTTGTCCTATTGTCTCAACGTTTTTGTCGTTGGAGAACATCATATTTTAATCTAAAATAGCTTCGGTTTTATAAAAGACGAATGCCCCTCCGCGATCAAGCCTCGGTGGCTGCGTCCTTGATGTCGTCTACCAGGTCGTCTACGTCTTTCTTGCTCAACTTGATGTCGTGCTTCTTGCAAAAATCATCGATTGCGCCAGAAATCTTGTTGCGAGTATCTTCGCCCTTTTCGGGAGCAAAAATCAAACCGAGAGCGCCTCCGGCGAGAGCACCGCCGAGGAATGCGCCAATGTAACCTAATGCTTTCATAATTCTTTTCTGTGTTAAAATGTTAAACATGTTGCTTGGTGGCGTCCTACCGTCACTTAGTTGTTGCAAATATACAAAACTTTGTGGAAAAAACAAGCCTTTTTGCCTTAAAATTTCAATAAAAATGTTGTTTTACCTTGTTTTAACAAACTTTATGCGCCTTTTTTTTGTGTGTTTGCGATTAAATTCGTATCTTCGCAAATGAAAAATTGATTTCAATCGCCGAACGACTGAAAGAACGGTCGGGAAACGGTTAAAACAATCAGAAAGTGAAACTATATTAATAATAAGGAACATGAGGAAAATTTCAATAATGAGTGTTGGCTTATGTGCGGTTTTGACGCTCGCAAGTTGTGGAACATCCAAGGAGAGCGCTTATCGCAAGGCTTTCGAGAAGGCCCAGGCCCAGGAAGCACAGCAGGCCCAGCAGGCTCCTGTCACAACCGAGCCTGTGGTCACTCCGCTGGAGACGGCTCCAGCCACGCAGACTACTGTTACCGATGTCGACAACGCCGTGGTTCGACAGGAGAGCGTGTCCATGGTGGCAGGCTCTGGCTTGCAGAACTTCAGCGTGGTGGTGGGCTCGTTTGGCGTGAAGGCGAATGCCGAGGGCTTGTACAACACGCTCAAGAGCGCAGGATATGACGCCCAGATCGTGCAGGGCGATCGCGACATGTACCGTGTGGTGGCCACGACATTTGCCGACAAGGCCAACGCCGTGAAGAGCCGCAACGAGCTCCGCGCCGGCAAGTATCCTGACGCTTGGCTGCTTTTCAAGAAATAAATGCGCATTCTTTCCATCGATTACGGGAAAAAGCGGACGGGGCTCGCGGTGACCGACCCGCTACAGATCATAGCCGGAGGACTGGGCACCGTGGATACGTCTGCGCTCTACGGGTACTTGGAGGCGTACATCCTGCGTGAGCAGGTGGAACGCATCGTGATAGGAAAACCCACGCAGCCCAACGGGCAGCCCAGCGAGAACATGGCACGGGTGGAGAATTTCCACAACCGTTGGCGCAAGGCTCATCCCGAGGTACCGATAGAGTATTACGACGAGCGTTTCACGTCGGTCTTGGCCCACCGCGCCATGATAGACGGGGGAGTGAAGAAGAAGACGAGGCGCGAGAACAAAGGCTTGGTGGACGAGATAAGCGCCACCATCATATTACAAGATTATTTGCAGTCAAGAAAATGATTTTACCGATTTATATATACGGCCAGCCCGTATTGCGGAAGGTTGCCGAAGATGTAACACCAGAGTATCCAGGGCTTAAGGAGCTTATAGCCAATATGTTTGATACGCTCGATGCCAGTAATGGTGTAGGTCTTGCGGCACCTCAGATAGGTTTGGCTATCCGCGTGGTGGTCATCGACCTTGATGTGCTGAGCGAGGATTTTCCCGAGTACAAGGGCTTCCGCAAGGCATTCGTCAACGCCCACATCCTGGAGTACGACGAGCAGAGCGAGAAGGCTTCTTCGGAGGAAGGATGCCTCTCCATCCCTGGCATTTCGGAGAAGGTGACGCGACCCACGCGCATCCATGTGAAGTATCTCGACGAGGAGATGCAGGAACACGACGAGTGGGTGGAGGGCTATTTGGCGCGCGTGATGCAGCATGAGTTCGACCACTTGGAGGGCACGATGTTCATCGACCGCCTGTCGCCGCTTCGCAAGAATATGATATCCGGCAAGCTGAAGAACATTCTAAAGGGCAAGTTCAGGTGCTCTTATCGCACGAAGGTTCGCCATTAGTTTGGCAGAGGTTTGTCGGCAAGGATATAAGCTGGATATAGCGATATTCGGAAAGCTATCGTTGGATAGCTTAGATGACAAGGTTTTCTAAAATTCATAAGACAATAGGTAAGCGTTTTTTTTATGGTGAGGAGATTGTTGACAGGATTAACATTTTTGCTTTCGTTCGGTGCGGCATCGGCCCAGTACCGTGTCGACAGGCTTGTTACGGCAGGACGAAGTGCGCTTTATTACGAAGACTACGTGCTCTCCATCAAGTACTTCAATCTTGCCATAGGCGCGAAGCCCTATCTCTACGAGCCTTGGTACTACAGGAGCGTGGCGAAGTTCAACCTCGACGATTTCGTGGGGGCTGAGAGCGACGCCAGCGAGGCTCTGAAACTCAATCCCTACATCAACGACATCTACGACCTGCGGGCGATAACACGCATACGGCAGGGACGTTACGACGAGGCCATCGCCGACTACGACGCTGCCATCCGGCTGGAGCCACGCAACCGCAACTATTGGTTCAACCGAGCCCTCTGCAAGATGGAGGACGGCAAGTACGACGATGCCCTCGGCCAGCTCGACTCCATCATCACCCGATGGGGCAAGTTCTCCAAGGCCTACTCGCTCAAGGCCGAGGTCTACCTGCAGAAGAAAGACACGCTGAGCGCAGAGAAATGGCTCGACAAGAGCTTGGCGCTCGACCCCTACGACGGAGAGGCGTGGACCACGAGGGCCTACATGGCCTTGGCGCGCAAGGAATGGAAGACTGCCGACGAGGCGCTCACCAAGTCCTTGCATTTCAAGCCGAACAATGTGAACAGCTATGTGAACCGTGCCCTGGCGCGCATCAACCTCAACAACCTGCGCGGGGCGATGAGCGACTATGACAACGCCATCGACATCGACCCCAACAACTTCCTGGCACACTACAACCGAGGACTGATGCGTGTGCAGCTGGGCGACGACAACCGAGCCATCGAGGATTTCGACTTCGTCGTCAAGATGGAGCCACGCAACTTCATGGCCATCTTCAACCGCGCCTTGCTCCACGAGAAGGTGGGCAACCTCAGGGCTGCCATCCGCGACTATACCACGGTCATCAACCAGTTCCCCAACTTCTGGACGGGGCTGTCGCATCGGGCGGGGTGCTATCGTCGGCTGGGTATGTTGGCCAAGGCCGAGCTCGACGAGTTCCGCATCTTCAAGGCGCAGATGAACAAGCACCTGGGCATACAGCCCCGCTGGAGCGCCAAGACTAAGAAGGCCATGCGCAAACGCTCGGAGATCGACCCCAACAAGTATGCCTCCATCGTGGTCGACGATGCGCCCAAGTACGAGCACGAGTACAAGAGCGAGTACCGCGGAAAGGTGCAGAACCGTGTCGTGGAGGCTGGTTATCTGCCCATGTACCAGTTGTCTTACTTCCCTGACAACAAGAGCCTGACCACCATCCAGGCCTACGACAAGGAGGTGGATGCCTTCAACATGGCGCTCGACAAGAAAGCCAAGCACAAGCTCTATGTCGTGTGCAACAAGGCGCAGCTCAGCGAGGCTGAGTCGATGGAGCTATTCTCCATGATCGACCGCCTGTCGGCCGAGCTCAGCGTGGCGAAGGACGATGCCGAGAAGGCTCGTCTGCTGATGCTGAGGGGCGTGGCTCATTCCGTGTTGCGCGACTTCGAGGCCGCCATTGCCGACTTCACCGAATACGTGGCTTGCGGAGGCAAGAGTTCCTTGGCCTACTGGCAGCGTGCCGTCTGCCAGACCGAGCTCGACGAGTTCAACCTCTCCGAGGGCAAGGGTGCCACCAACCTCCATTCTGCCGAGGCCGACTTCAGCGATGCCATCCGCCAGAACGGCAGCAACGCCTACGTGTATTACAACCGTGGAAACCTGCATGCCAGCCGCAACGAGCTCTCGAAGGCCATCGACGACTATTCCATCGCCATCCGCATGGACTCCAACTTGGCGGAGGCCTACTACAACCGGGGCATCGCCCGCTCGAAGGCTGGCAGCAAGCAAGCTGCCGTGCAGGACCTCTCCAAGGCTGGCGAGTTGGGGCTCTACGATGCCTACGCAGTCATCAAGCGGCTCAACAAGCAAAAATAACTTTTTTTTCTGGTCTTCCGCAGGTTTGCGCTTGGCTGTTTTCCTTCGTCGCAAGAAGCATGTCTTGCGCGCGGGAAAGCATGTCTTGCGCATGGGAAAATATGGTTTTGTCCTGCCGGAGGCATCGTGCTTAGCCTTAGGTTCTATCCTCGGCTTCTTTTTTCTTTTTCTTTTTCTCTTGCTCTCATGAAGCAACTCCTTTGTTCTCATGGAGCAACTCCTCTCCGATGGCGTGAAAATGCAGTCCAACATTCCGCATCCCCCACCGAATCACCTGTTTTCTGCTCTGTCCGTTTTCGCTTGTTACCGCAAGCGAAGATTTGGCGGTTCAGAAAATTTCTTGTAACTTTGTAAGCGAATAAAAATATATGGAATGGGACTGAGAATATACAAGATAACGGAGTATGAGCATGCGGCGGAAGAGAGGCAGTTTGATGCCCTTTGCCGATGCCTGGCGGAGCGTGCGGGCAAGACGGGAGAGGAATTCGTGCTCGTGGGCAACTACAACATCGAGGGCGTGGAGCTCGATGCGCTGCTCTTCACCCAGCAAGCGGTGCTGGTGGTGGAGTTCAAGAACTGGGGCGGAAGAATCGTGGCGGGCGAGAACGGTCCATGGACCAGCGACGGCAGGACGATAGCCGGCGGTGCCTACGGCAAGAGCCCCTTCGTCCAGGCACGGCTCAACCGGAGCAGGACCACGGCAGGGCTGCGCAAATATCTGGCTTGCGAACGCCTCGAGGTGGGGGTGGTGGTGGTCTTCGCCCATGATGCCGAGATCGATGCCTCGGGGCTGTCGCAGAGCGTAGGGCGGTGGCTCTCGGTATGCGACAATCGTCGTTTGGGCGATACCATCGGACGCAGATGCTCCGGGCGACAGGTCTTCACGGCCGAGCAGATGAGCGACATTCCACGGCGGCTGAGGATAGAGCCCTACGACGTGCTCGCGCCCATGGGCAGGACGGGGATTCTGGACGTGGAGAGCGTGGCGACCGACCTCTTCGAGCAGATAGACGGGATGCCCACCGACCTCGACATCCGCCTGCGATATCGCCTGCTCGCCGAGGTCTTCCGACAGGCGGTGGAGGGAAAGTTGCAGCACTCGAAGACCAAGTTCTCCGGATTCTTCGCCAAGGTGGACTACCTGCTCACCGAGAACCGCGACAAGATGAGGGATGGCTCGCTGTCGGCCTCGCTCAACGCCTTCCGCATCCGCTCGCGCCGCCTCCAGTCAGAGCCACGGCGTGCCCGCGGGGAGGCCACCATGGCAGGCCAGCGGAAGGCACCGGAAGGCCTTGTGGACGACGAGGAGCTGCGGCAGTCGGTGGACCGCGATACGGCAGCCCTGTGCAAGTTCATCGCCCTCGTGTACGACAGCCCCGTGCCTTCTGGTCTCGACCGGCGTTTCCCCTATGTCGTGGCGTCCTATCATCGCCCGCTCTACCGCAAGGGCAACGAGATGCGCGTCGTCGTAGAGGCCTGGGACGATGACTATATCAACGCCACCGACTGCGAGACGGGAGAGTCCTGCCGCGTCTACTACCGCAAGGCCGACAACCAGTATGCCCTGGGCGACCGCGGCTATCTGGGCGACATCCTGCTCAGGGGCGAACAGCTCAACCTGGTGCTGCCCCGCGAGGAGGCAGGCATCATCTATCCCGCCATCATCATCTACAACCCCGACTACCTGATAGACGTCACCTCGCTGGCAAGCTGCTTCTCCGAGCAGGAAATCGCCACGCCCTACGCCTACATGCTCAAGAAGCTGTCGCCGGCCTTCAGCAACGAGGCCATCATGCTTGGTAACTTTGCAGGGCAGCTGCTCGACGAGGAGGTGTACCACGTGGACCGACCCTACGAGCGGAGCATGGCCGACTTCTGCGCCCGCAACGCCGTGAGCCTCGCCGTGACACCCCTCTCGGACCACTTCCGCGCCGATGCCGAACGGCAGCGCCAGAACATACGCCACGCCGTGTCGGGAGCTCTGGCGGAGGCCTCGACGGTATCCTTCAGGCGCGACGGCAAGAACACCATCCTGGAGCCTTCCTTCTTCTCGCAGACCTTGGGGCTGCAGGCTCGTATGGACTTCATACAGAAGGACATGACGCTCATGGTGGAGCAGAAATCGGGTAAGGCGTCACACAAGTCGACCGCCGAGACGCCCCGCATACGCCCCGACCACTATGTGCAGGCGCTCCTTTACCGCGCCATCTTCAGATACAACTACGGCGTGGCGTACAAGGACTTCCACTCCTACATGCTCTACTCCAAGTATGCCAACAGCCTGCTCGACATCGCCTCGGCGCCCGAGCTGCTCTTCAAGGCCCTCAGGCTGCGCAACCAGGTGGCATGGCTCGAGCTGCTCCTCACACGTGGCGGATTCCGCATCCTGGACTCGCTCACCCCCGAGCTCGTGTGCCCGGGCGAGAGCGGCACGTTGTGGGAGCGATACAAGCGCCCGCAGTTGCAGGCCCTGCTCGACCAGGTGCGCACGGCCACGCCTCTGGAGCGGGACTATTACTACCGCTTCCTCACTTTCGTGGAGAACGAGCAGATGCTCTCCAAGGTGGGCAACAGGACCAAGGAGGACTCGGGGTTCGCCGCGGTATGGAACTCCACGCTCGAGGAGCGGCGCAACGCCGGCAACATCTATTGCGATCTGAGCATGCTGCCCCTGCGCCAGACGGAGGGAATGCCCATCGAGAGGGTGGAGTTCGCCTTCCCCGAGGGGCAGGGCACCGACAAGTCCAACTTCCGCAAGGGCGACATCGTCTTCTTCTACGCCTACGACCCAGCCAAGGAGGGCGAGCCCAACGCCACGCGCCACTATGTGTTCCGTGGGTCGATAGTCGACATCCGAGAGACGAGGGTGGAGGTGGCGCTCCGCAATCCGCAGACCCGTGGCGAGGTGTTCGAGGGCGAGGTATGGGCGTTGGAGCACGACTTTATGGAATCTTCTTATCGTGCTCTGTATCAAGGTTTACAGCTGTTTCTGCAAGCCAACAAGGAACGCAAGGATCTGCTCCTGCTGCAACGCAAGCCTGAGGTGGACACCACGCAGAGACTCAAGGGCGACTACGCCTGCCAGACGGGTACAGAGTTCAACGACTTGGTGCTGCGCGTAAAGCAGGCCAAGGACCTGTTCCTCATCATCGGGCCGCCCGGAACGGGCAAGACCTCCTTCGGCATGGTGAACGTGCTGAAGGAACAGCTGCTGGAGGAAGGCACATCGGTATTGCTGCTCTCGTTCACCAACAGGGCGGTGGACGAGATGTGCGGCAAGCTGGTGGGCGAGGGCATCGATTTCGTGCGACTGGGAAGCGAGCTGGGATGCCACGAGGCTTATCGCCGCCACCTGCTCGGCAAGCGCTCGGAGGCGTGCAGAGACGGCAGAGAGATACGGCAGATGATAGAGCGTAGCCGGGTGTTCTGCGGCACCACGACGGCCTTCAACAGCCAGATGGCGCTCTTGTCCATCAAGCATTTCGACCTGGCGATTGTCGACGAGGCTTCCCAGATACTCGAACCGCAGATCATCGGATTGCTCTCGCAGAAGATGGCAGGAACGGGCGAGCATTCCATCGGAAAGTTCGTGCTCATAGGCGACGAGAAACAGTTGCCGGCCGTGGTGCAGCAGCAGGAGGCGGAGTCGATGGTGCAGGAACCCGACCTGCGCGCCATCCACCTCACCGACTGCCGCCTGTCGCTCTTCGAGCGTCTCATCAAGGCTTATCGCCCCGATGGTGTCGACAACGAATACAGCTACATGCTCACGCGTCAGGGACGCATGCATCGCGAGATAGCCCTCTTCCCCAACTATGCCTTCTATCAGAACAAGCTCATCCCCGTGCCCCTGCCTTACCAGGAGGAGCCCACGCCGTGCGTCTCGGAGAGCCAAAACGGTCTGGAGGCGTTGCTCGCCACCCGCCGCATCGCCTTCGTGACCTATCCCGAGCCCCGACAGACAGGGCAGACCAACTGGGAATACGAGGTGTCCGACAAGGTGAACCTGCACGAGGCGAGGATGATAGCCGCCACGGTGCACCGCATCTACCTCATGAACAGGGAGGCGTTCGACAAGGACCGCACGGTGGGTGTCATCGTGCCCTACCGCAACCAGATATCCACCATACGCAGCGAGATAGACAAGTATCGGGTAGACGTGCTCCATGACATCATGATCGACACCGTGGAGCGCTACCAGGGAAGCCAATGCGAGAACATCATCTACGGATTCACCATCAAGAAGTACTACCAGCTGGGCTTCCTGGTCGGCAACCAGTATGTGGACCGCATGTCGGGCGAAATCATCGACCGCAAGCTCAACGTGGCGATGACCCGCGCCATGAAGCATCTCGTCATGATAGGCGATGCAAGGCTGCTGCGGGAGAACATCATCTTCTACAAGCTCATGGAGTTCGCCAAGAACAGGCAGAGCTACTTCGAGGTTGCGCCCGACGACTATGTGGGCGGACGTTTCGCCGTGCCCCGGGCAGACGTAGTGGACAGCACAAGCTCTCGCATCGGTGGTGTGGGCAATCCTTGTTTCCGGGTCGACGACTCGTCGGCCGGCGAAGTCTTTGCCCGACTCTTCAGTCAGCTCGTCGTAGAGCCCGCCAAGGGCGACCCCCAGACCCGTTGGCCCAAGTACATCCTGGGCAACGAGCATGCCACCAACCAGGCGCTCATAGACTATGGAAGGAGCTGCTTCGTGCAGCCCAAGATCATTCGGACCGACCTCAAGGATGAATCGGGCAGAAGCCAGATGCGCACCTTCACGCCTGCCGACCAAGTGCTCGTGTATTGCTTGGACGCAATGCCCGCCCACTATGCGTCCGCCAAGCTGATGTACAGCTCGGCTCGGAGATGGATAGAGGAGAGGATAGCGTGTGTGCCTCAACGCCTCAGGTTTGTGGACCTGGGCTGCGGACCAGCCACCTGCGCCTTGGCTTTCATGGAGATTTTCGGCGACAGCGTGGGGAGCATGGAGTACGAAGGTGTCGACATTTCGGAAAGCATGCACCAGATGGGCGAAAGAATGCTTCAAGCCGGGTACGGAGACCGTGTCTTTTACCACAAGATGACCCGTTTTGAGCAGTTGGATGATGATCATTGGAATGCCGTTTCGGCTGTTCCTACGGTCATTTTCTTCAATTTCTCTTATTTCTTCACGAGCGTCGGCCCGCAATTGGCAGAAAAATTGGCCGCCAGGATAGCCTCGGTCATGGCTTCGCATCCGCTCAACAGGTATGTCTTCTTCATCCAGCATGCCGAAGCCGACAACTGTCTCAAGAGCTATCGCGTGTTCCGAAGGATCCTTTCCGCCACGAGTGTGCGTTTCCTGAAGGCAGAGTGTGCGTCGGCAGGGCACTCCCGTCCATTCTGCTATGAAATCTGGGAGGGATGAAACCATTTCATGTTTTTTTGTGGAAATTTCCATATAAATGGGGATTGCATGTCGCATGAAAACTTTGTACCTTTGCACCCGAAAAAATAAGAAAACGAAAAATAAAAACGAAAGGTACATGTCACACAGAATCATGATGGGTGCTGCCATGATGTTGGCGGCAGGAACAGTTCAGGCAGAGGGTATATTGACGGATAGCAGCAAGGTGTTTGATATAGACGAGGTGGTCGTGGTGTCGCAACCCAAGGAAGCTTTCCGTTTGCGTCAGCAGCCGCTGAGCAGCACATCTTTCGGAAGTTTCGAGATGAACAGGCTGGGAACCCGCGACCTGCGCGAGCTCTCATCGTATGTCCCCAACTTCGTGATGCCAAACTATGGCAGTCGCCTGTCGTCGGCTGTCTATGTAAGAGGTATAGGAAGTCGCGTGAACAGTCCAGCCATAGGAGTGTATGTGGACGGCATACCCGTGATGAGCAAGTCGGCCTTCAATCTGCACAACTATCAGTTGAGTCGGGTGGACGTGCTGCGAGGTCCACAGGGAACACTCTACGGGCAGAATACCGAGGGCGGGCTGGTGAGACTTTATTCGCGCAATGCCTTCGACTATCATGGCACAGACGTGAGGATAGGCTACGGTAGCCATCGTTATAGCAACTTCGAGGCAGCCCATTATCAACGCATAGGGAAGGATGTCGCCCTCATGGTAGGCGGATTCTATAGCGGACAGACAGGATTCTTCCGCAATGTAACTACTGGCGACAGGGCAGATGACTATAGCGAGGCTGGAGGAAAGGTGATGCTGTCGGGAAAACTGCATTCAGGATGGGTGGTAAGCTTGATGGGCGACTATCAGTATGTGGATCAGAGCGCATTTCCCTATGGCAAGCTCGACCTGAATACAGGTAAGGCGGAACAACCTGCGTCGACCTTCCCAGGAAGCTATCGCCGCAACAATCTCATCACAGGGCTTACCCTGGGCTACGATGCCACGACCTTCTTGTTTGCGTCGACCACAAGCTATCAGTATCTGAAAGACCACATGTACATGGACCAGGACTATCTGGCGGCAGACTATATGCGCATAATGCAAGACCAATTGCAGAACGCCATGACACAGGAGTTCTCTTTTAAGAGCAGGAAGCCCGTTGGAGGTGTGTGGAACTGGACTGCGGGAGCTTTCTTCTCGGCGCAATGGCTCAAGACCAGAGGACCCGTGTTCTTCGATTCCGCCCTCACTACACCCATAGGCGATGCCATAGAGCAACAGATGTATAACGCCATGTTGCAGTCCATGGCCCAGAAGATGATGCGCCCTGGCATGACACAGGAGCAAGCACTTGCCCTTGCCGCACAGACGATAGAACGGGCTGGAGGTGTGAGCATGGATGTGGAGATGGGGGCTCCAGGCACCTATCGCACACCCCAGTACAACATCGGCTTCTACCATGAGAGCAATATCGATATCACTCCCAAGCTCGTGTTTACTTTTGGGGCTCGCTATGACTATATGCTGACCAAGATACACTATGAGAGCATGGCATACATGAAGATGAAAGCCAATGTAATGGGGAGCCAGGCGGAAAACACCCTTCGATCGATGCTCGACGGAAAGGCACACGATGGCTTTGAGCAGTTGTTGCCTAAGTTTGGACTGAGCTATCGTCTGGGATCGAAGGGTAGCAACGTGTATGCCACGCTGAGCAAAGGCTATCGCGCAGGAGGCTACAACATACAGATGTTCAGCGATATATTGCAAACGGAACTCAACGCCAACCGCCAGCAAGCCATGAAGGGAAGTTACGATGTCCCTCACACGCAGGAAGACTATGAGAACGTGAACCACACAATCGCCTACGAGCCAGAGACATCATGGAACTATGAGATGGGAACACACCTCAACCTCCTCGGGGGGCAATTGCACGTAGACCTGAGCACTTATTACATGAAGGTGATAAACCAGCAGCTGTCGGTCATGGCGGGCAACTATGGCTTTGGACGAATGATGGTGAATGCCGGTAAGAGTCATACCTGTGGACTGGAACTGTCGGCAAAGGGACAGTTGGCGGACGGACATCTGGACTGGATGCTGTCGTATGGCTACACAAGGGCAGTCTTCGACGAGTATGTGGACGGAGAGGGCGAAGAGGCTGTGAGTTATGAAGGCAAGTATGTGCCCTATGTGCCACAGCATACCTTGGCAGCTTCGGCAGACTATAGTTTCGAGGTGGACAAGCCCTGGATGAGAAGTATTACCTTAGGTGCCAATGTGAATGCACAGGGAAAGACCTACTGGGACAATGCCAACACCTATTCGCAGAAACTCTATGCTGTATTAGGCGCACATCTGGATGCCGACATGGGAAAGGTCGTGGTGAGCCTGTGGGGACGCAATCTGAGCAACACCTATTATAATACCTTCGCAGTTGATAATGCTGCTACAGGCAGCAAGCAGTATTTTGCCCAAAGAGGCAATCC
>ERZ808240.4071-NODE-4071-length-13391-cov-16.572885_pt1 | contig 13391 bp, 13 predicted proteins | sample MGYA00521084_ERZ808240 | MGnify/ENA primary metagenome ERZ808240 (study PRJEB31516, sample SAMN03275571) | gut metagenome | biome: mammalia-associated habitat; material: feces | host: Papio cynocephalus | place: Kenya | collected 2012-08-06 ... | reverse complement strand
GCACCCTTTGGAATGTGGTATCCAGCATTCACGGAGCCTTGCAGGCCATTGGCTATGCCCTGCTGGTGCTGTTCTTCGTAATCGGTGTTATGAAAACCTGCGGTTCCCTGACAGAGGTCAAACGCCCGGAACACGCGTTACGGCTGTTCGTGCGGTTTGCCCTGGCCAAAGGCGTGATCACCTACGGCATGGATTTGATGCTGGCGCTATTGGACATAGTACAGGGGGTGATCTCCACCATCATGCAGGCAGCAGGCTTTGGCCAGCCCCAGTCCGCAGTACTGCCAGCCGAAATTGTTTCGGCCATTGAGGACTGCGGATTCTTTGAATCCATCCCGTTGTGGGCGGTGACACTGATAGGCGGACTGTTCATCTGGGTGCTGTCCTTTCAGATGATCCTAAGCGTCTACGGGCGTTTCTTCAAAATGTTCATGTACACAGCCATTGCTCCCATTCCGCTGTCCACCTTTGCCGGGGAACCCACCCAGAGCATTGGCAAGAGCTTTCTCAAAAGCTACGCTTCCGTCTGCCTGGAAGGAGCCGTCATTGTCTTGGCTTGCGTGATTTTCTCTGCCTTTGCGTCCTCGCCCCCTGTGGTGGACACCGGAGCGGCAGCGGCCAGCATGGTATGGAGCTATATCGGAGAACTGATCTTCAATATTCTGATCCTCGTGGGGTCCGTGAAGATGGCAGATAGAGTCGTGCGGGAGATGATGGGGCTATAAAAATTCCGCATAGGAGAAACCTCCTACACGGCGTTCTTTGCGTTCATTTACTAAACAGGTCACTGTGCGTTCCCGTTCTGGCTAGCGTCAAGACGAGAACAACATCTTCAATGCGGTAGATGAGCAGCCAGTCCGGGAGAATATGGCATTCCCGGTGTCCCGCCCAATTACCGGTCAAAGCATGATCCTTGTTCTTTTCGGGAAGCGGCTCACCCATAGAAAGCAGGGCGATTATGTTTTCCAACAGTTCGATATTCAGCCCACGCTTCATGGCGAGCTTGAAATCCTTTTTGAACAAAGTCGTAGTCTTGACCGTGTACTTCGTCTTTCTCATGCCTTCAGGTCTGCAAAGAGTTCGTCCAAATCGGTATATCCCTTAACAGACGGGTCCTTTGCTATCCTTTCCGCTTCCAACATTGCCGCAATCGTCTCTTTGTTGGGCTGATTCAGAGAAATTTCAAATGGGATACCGCCTTCCCGCAAAGCCTGCCGCACAAAGATGTTGAAGGCAGTGCTGAGGTTCATACCCAATTCTCCAAAAAGCGCATCGGCCTGTGCCTTCAAATCAGAATCCATACGAATGCTGATATTCGTTGTTGCTCCAGCCATACGATCATCCCCTTTCAAGCTGGCACAATCAGTATATGCTATTTGCACGAAGAAATCAACAATCTGCACGAAAAATTAACATCAAATTCATTATCAGGAGGAAACCATTGGAAGTAAAAATCAACAAAGAAATACAGTCCTACAGTGAGTCCATGTTCTTTGGCCTCTCCATGCGGCAGTGCGGCTTCTCGCTGGCGGCAATGCTGGTTGCCGTTGGGCTGTACTTTCTGCTGAAGCCCTATGTGGGTACGGAAACCGTCAGCTGGATGTGCATTCTGGGAGCCGCGCCCTTTGCGGCCATGGGCTTTGTCAACTACCACGGCATGACCGCTGAGCAATTGGCCTGGGCCTGGATTCGTTCGGAGCTGCTGGAACCCAAACGGCTTATTTCCGAGCCGGACAATCTCTACTACAAATTATTGGAGGACACCATCTCCAACCATGAAAAGGAGGCGTATAAGAAATGATGAAATCCATTCGTACCTTGGTACGGCAGGACCGGGAAAAATATGTCATTCCCCGGCGTGTCCAGGATGTGATTCCCATTCAAAAAATCTGGGAGGACGGGATCTTCCTCACCGGTGGGCGGTACGCGAAAACCTTCCGCTTTACGGACATCAATTATCAGGTGGCATCGGAGCCGGACAAGGAGAAAATGTTTCGGGGATACTCTGCCATCATCAACAGTCTGGACTGTGGAGCCACTACCAAAATCACTATTTTCAACCATCGCATGAGCCAGATCAATTTTGAGAAGTCCATTCTCATGCCCATGCAGTGGGACGGTCTGGACGACTACCGTGAGGAATACAACCAGATGCTTCTGAACAAGGCTACCAATGGCAACGGCATTGTCCAGGAGAAGTTCATCACCATCTCCGTCCGCAAAAAGGATGTGGATGCCGCCCGGAGCTTTTTCGCCCGTGTGGAAGCGGACCTTTCCTCCCACTTCGCGGCCCTTGGCTCCACCTGCGGCCCTATGAACGCCATGGAACGGCTGCAAATTCTCCACCGCTTCTACCGCAGCGGAGAAGAAAATGAGTTCCGGTTCTCTCTGCGGGATTCTGCCAGAAAGGGCCACAGCTTCCGGGACTACATCTGCCCGGATTCCATCGAGCGGCACAGCGACTATCTCCAGATTGGAGATCGGTTTGCGAGAGTGCTGTACCTCAAGGACTACGCCAGCTATATTCAGGATGATTTCGTATCCGAGCTGACGGACCTGAACCGGGACATGATGCTGTCCATTGACATGGTGCCTATTCCCACGGATGAAGCCGTGAGAGAAGTAGAAAACCGTCTGCTTGGTGTGGAGACAAATATAACCAACTGGCAGCGCCGCCAGAACAGCAACAACAATTTCTCCGCTGTTGTCCCCTATGACATGGAATTGCAGCGGAAGGAAAGCAAGGAGTTTTTGGATGATCTGACCACCCGTGACCAGCGGATGATCTTCGGTATCCTGACCATGGTCATTACCGCGGATACCAAGGACCAGCTGGACGCGGATACGGATGCCGTTCTCTCTACCGCCCGGAAGCGCATGTGCCAGATGGCGATTCTCAAATATCAGCAGATGGACGGCTTGAACACGGTTCTGCCCATTGGCACCCGGAAGCTCAACGCCTTCCGCACCCTGACCACGGAAAGCCTTGCGGTGTTCATGCCCTTTAAGGTTCAGGAAATCATGGACAAGGGAGGTATCTATTTTGGAGAAAACGCCATCTCCCACAACCTCATCATGTGCAACAAGGAGAATCTGCTGAACCAGTCCGCATTTCTGCTGGGTGTCCCCGGTTCTGGCAAGTCCTTCTCTGCCAAGGAGCTGATGACCTTCCTGATGCTGAACACCGAGGACGATATTCTTGTCTGCGATCCCGAAGGGGAGTACGCCCCTTTGGTGGAGGCCATGGGGGATATGGGTTCGGTGATCCATGTTTCCGCAGGCGGGCGGGATCGACTCAACGCCATGTACATGGTGGACGGCTATGGGGAGAACAACCCCATTGTGGTCAAGTCCGAGTTCATCATGTCCCTGATCGAGCAGATCGATAAGAAAGGGGTTGGTCCCCAGCACAAATCCATTATTGACCGCTGCATTACGATGGTTTACCGGAATGCAGCCTATACAGGAACGGTTCCCACCCTCTGCACCCTGCGGGACACCCTGCTGGAGCAGCCGGAGCCGGAAGCAAAACAGATTGCATTGTCTTTGGAGCTGTACACCACCGGCTCTCTGGATATTTTCGGAAAGCAGAGCAATGTTGACCTGGATAAGCGGGTGGTAGTATTTGACATTCACGGCCTGGGTGCGCAGCTGAAACCCACAGGACTCTTGGTCATTACGGACACCATGCTGAATCGTGTGACCCTGAACTGGAAGAAAGGCAAGCGGACCCATGTATTCATAGATGAGTTCCATGTGGTTTTTGAAAATGAGTTCTCCGCTGCCTTCTTCAACTCCGCATGGCGGCAGTTCCGAAAGCGCAACGCTTTTCCCACAGCAATTACCCAGAATGTGGAATATTTGCTGGATTCTGTTCAGGCCAGCACCATGCTTTCCAACTCCGAGTTCATTGTCATGCTGAATCAGGCGGCATCTGACCGGGAAAAGCTGGGCAGGCTCCTGAACATTTCCAGCGAGCAGATGAACTACATCACCAATGTGGAAGCCGGTTCCGGCCTTATCAAGTATGGCAGTGCCCTGGTACCTTTCATCAACCGTTTTCCGAAAAATACCAAGCTCTACCAGCTTATGACCACCCGCCCCGGTGAAGGGCGGTTTGCCGGTCAGTCCTGATCGGAGGCGAGGCCATTGCCGGAAATCAAGACAAGGCAGCGGAAGAATCAGCCGGTGATGAATACCGCTCAACGGCAGATGCAGCGAAACTTTGTCAGGAGCAAAGCGGAACAGGCGGCGCACCGACAGTCGGAGCAGTCGGATTCTCCCAGCAATTACGCGGAGGAAAAAATCTCCCGGACGGCAGAGGATGCCGTTCGGGATGTTGGGACATTTGCAAGGGAAAGTGTTCGGGTAATTCGGCAACGGGGTGATACGCCTGTAAGTGGCGACAGTGTACCAACCTACGATTCTTCTCCGGCTGGCTCTGCTGCTATGGAATATTCCGAGAATCCTGCGGTTCGCCGGCAGATTGCGGAGGCTTCTCATCGGCATGGCCAAGTTCGGCAAACCGCCACAGAGCCATCGGAGCCTCAAAGCAGAGTAGTACAAGCCCCTCGTCCGATTCGGACAAGGGAGCAGCAAAAGGCGTTATCCTCTGCAGTGGAATCCCCGTTATCTCCTGCCCAGCAGCAGGCGGCCCGCAAAGCCGCCGCTGAAAATATCGTAAAGCGGAAGCAGGAGCAGAAGAATGTGCTTCGGTCTGAACTGGCACAAAATACAGATATTCCAGGGGGTGGCACTCAAAATGCTGCTTCCATACCTTCTTATAATATAGGCGCATTAAATCCGTCCCCGGCGCAGAGTCCAAGCAATAGCGGCTCTGTGCCGGAGATTTCAACTAGGCCGCTTGAAGTTCCCATTAAGAAGAAAGCCGGCGTTCCCATCCGCACAAGGCAGGGGGCCGTACCCATCAAAACACCCGAAGGTGCTGCCACCAAAGCTGCTGATGCCACAACAGCGCAGGCATTCCGGGAAGCGAAAAAGGCCACCGTAGCCGCCGCCCAGAAAAACGCCCACGCCGCTGCTACCGCAGGCCGCAAGGCCATGATTGCCGCAAAAAAAGCCGCAGAAATCGCCGCAAAGTTGGCGAAATCCGCAGCGGAAGCGGCAAAGGCCCTGTATGCGGCAATCATTGCCGGTGGTGCAGCCTCCATATTGGTGATCGTTATTGTTGTCCTCATCGGCTGCGGTGCCGCCATCTTCGGAAGCCAGGACGAATCCACGGAAACCCTGCCCCTCAGTGCGGAGGTGGAAGCCTATGAGCTGGTCATCCGTAAATATGCCAAGCAATACGGCATCCCAGATTACGTTCTGCTGATCCAGGCCGTTATGATGCAGGAATCCGGCGGCAGGGGCAACGACCCCATGCAGGCCTCCGAATGCGGGTATAATACCCAGTACCCCAGAACCCCCGGAGGCATTACAGACCCGGAGTATTCTATTTCAGTAGGCATCCAGAATCTTGCGGACTGTTTGCAAACAGCCGGAGCCGAAAGCCCCATTGACCTAGAACATATTCGGTTGGCGCTCCAAGGCTATAACTTTGGCAGTGGCTACATCACGTGGGCCTTGCAAAAATACGGTGAATACTCCCGTGCCAATGCTGTTGAGTTTTCCATGAAGATGGCAGAACAAATGGGTTGGAACAGCTACGGGGACAAGCAGTATGTCCCCCATGTACTGCGGTACTACCCAATCGGCAAGGTGTTCTATACCCCGGAAGATGGAGACGCCATTATAGATGTGGCACTGACCCAAGTGGGCAATGTGGGCGGCGAACCCTATTGGAGTTGGTACGGCTTTACCAGCCGTGTGGAATGGTGCGCCTGCTTTGTCAGCTGGTGTGCCGACCAGTGCGGCTATCTGGACAGCGGTGCCTATCCTAAATTCTCCGGCTGTGTCTTTGGAATGCAGTGGTTCCAGCAGCGCGGCCTCTGGCTGGACGGCTCCGCGGAGCCTACGCCCGGAATGCTCATTTTCTTCGATTGGGCAACCCAGGATGGAGTGCCGGATCATGTGGGCATCGTAGAAAAGGTGGAGAATGGGATGGTCTATACCGTAGAGGGCAATTCGAGAGATATGTGTCGGCAGAAACAATATTCTCTTGGAAGCAACGTTATTCTGGGGTATGGGATGCCCGCAGGATAAAGCTATCGCCACTCAATATTTACGCCCAGCAGTTCATATAAATTTCTGGGCGTATCTTTTCTTTTATTCAATCTCTTATTTTGCGCCGAGCCGCAGAAATACTTCTCCGTCCTCGTCAACTTCAATGTGCATAGGCTTGATATACTTATTATAAAACTGCTTTGTTTCGCCAGGTGCCATATCAGCGCGGGTCGCTGCCAGTGCTTCATTCAGAATATCCCGAATGTTAAAGTTGACTTCTTCATCCAATCGGTCCTGAATTTCTTCCAGCAACGCTCTCTCTTTAATTTGTCCACTGTTGCCCGTGCAGAAATCATCCAGATAGCAGTATGTAATCCCCGCGTCCTCCAGCTTTCTGCGGATGGCCGTTCCAACCTTTTCTTCCTCCACCGCCACCAGGAAATGGGCTTCCTCCAAGACAGGAATCAGGCCCCAATAGTCAGAATCCGATGAGGCCAGGATAAAAGAATCAATCTGATTCTGGTAGAACTCCTTTGTTGTACCTACCGACAGTCGAATATCTACCAGGGATTTTTGCTCTTTTACCCGGACGATATTTTCATGCTGGACAGGGATCTCCGTAAATGCGTCCAGCACTTTCCATGCCGTACTGGTGTGAACATCGTCAAAGAGGATGATCTTTACAATTTTGCTCAGCAGTGCATTGGTATCCAGATTGTTCAGCATGGCATAGAGCTTGTAGGGATCGGAATTTTCGCAGTCTACCACAATAGCCGTGCGCTGGCTGCGGGCAAGAAATGCGTAAATCTCCGCTTTGGTAACGCTTCCCGCATCCGTGATCTTGCTCATGTCCTGGAAGCATTCTTCATTTTCCTCATACAGGAGGGTCACGAACTTCTTATCATTAAACAGAATATTTCCTTTGTGGCCGCTGCTCCAATTCATGTAAACCTGGAAGGGGTAATTATTCCGGTTTGCGTTGTATTCCTGTCCGGCACGTTTGATACCCTCCGGCTTTGTCCCTGCAGGCATAATGAACAGTTTTCTGACAAATTCCCATTTCAGCCAGATTGGAAGTAGGCTCTGACAATTATTGATACGATTGGAAATATGGCTGTTTAGGTCAATCAAATAGTTATCCAGTTTGTAATTTGCCCTGATGATATTCAAGCCATCCTTCGACAGCTGCTCAATTGCATCCTGTGGAATGTACTCTGGCAGTGTATGTAGGTTCTTGGTATCGTTGCGGAAGCGGGCGTTTATTTTACTGTAGTTTTGTTCTATAGCAGTCCGAATAACGCAGAGGTTCCGAATCAAGCGGGCATTTTTATCCCGGTCCATAGCATCATAGTATTCCATTTGCAGCTGACCCTGCTCAAAAAATCTTTTTGGAACACCCAGCAGGTAGCCAATTTTGGAAACGACAAGGTAGGTGCTATTCGGGTAGTCTGTATCGCCAATTGCCTGACCCATATCTTCTAATGTTAGCTGCATTATCATCGCCCCCCGTTGACATTTGTATCCTATAATTTTAATTATGTCATCTGCTTACAAATTCATCTATACTATATCACAGCCCATAGTTCCGGTCAATTTGAGAAATGAAAGTTCTTCTGTTTGATTGCGAATATTTGTTTGTATTTTCTAATTGAAAGCAGCGCCATAATATGCTATACTGTCACCAAGAGGTGACACACAATGACAGCATCATACACAGTTGGCGGCATTGCCTACATGGTTGAAAGCAACCGTTACATCCGCGAGGGGAAAATCACCCACATCAGCGGAGACTTGATAACCTTCAAATTTCTGGACTGCATGGGTGCAACCAAAATAAAGGCCCATAGGCTTTTCCCGTCAGAAGAAGCCGCTCTGGCTGCCATCGGAAAGATCAAACAAGATGTTCCATCCTATCACATGATGGCAATTCTCGGATAATTGGTTTGCGCACAAAGTCAAGACTTGTCTTTCTTTATTTCCATGCTACAATGGTCTACAGTTCGCACATAAAGGAGCGCAGGACATGGGAACAGCAACACATACCCTTGAAGATTATATAGCCCAGGCGATGCCCGCACTGACGGAGATTCCAGGGTTTACAGCACTCGCAAAAGCGGATGGTCAGGATTATGATGCGTTGGCCATAAAATATCCTGATGCGGTGTTCGCTTTGATGATTGCGAACAACCTTTTCCACCATAACTGGGAGATTTCCGAAATCACCCAGCAGGCGTTCTTCTCTATTATGGATGGTGTGGACATTCCCTCTGTACGCTGCCAATATGACCGCCGCATGGATGTCTATTTCCAGACACATTCATGGGATAACTGAGTATGAGTACACCCTATTCAAGTGCTGGCAAATCTTTTAAGGATTTGAAGCAGGCACAGAAAGCCAGGATCACAGATTATATGTATCTGGAAACCCAGAATTTCTTTTCCGCAAATGGACGGATGCCGCTCTCCGTTGAGGACTGCGAAACGATTGTCCGAAAGGTTTGCGGGCATATCAATATTCAGATTTCTTTTGACGAGGTTTACAAGGAGTATCGCAAAAAGCGTCTGCACATCATTGAACGGTTGGAAAGCAACGGCTTACCGGAGCATATCCGTTCTCACGAGGAAATAAAGGCGCTGCAACGTGAACGTGCCACACGTCATCCAAAGCACAAGGCCCAAAAGCAGCCCACAAAATCGCTTGCCCCGGAAATGATGGATCAGGATGATCGCTTCTTTTACATTGCTGGCTACACTTCCGGTGGGGTGCCCTACGGCGTGACCTGGGAAGAAATGGGGTTGGAGCCATGGGAGGATTTGGAATAGTATTATGAAAAAATCTCAAAAGGACAAGCTGCAAATCCGCAATAGCACTGTGGATTTTCTGGTGTTTACGAAAGATGCCCATGAGGATGGAATCGAAGTCCGGGTGCAGGATCACGATGTTTGGCTGACGCAGAAAGCCATCGGTCAGCTCTTTGATGTTGACCGCAGCGTAGTGACCAAGCATCTGAAAAACGTATTTGAAAGCGGCAAATTATCAGAAGATTCAGTTTGTGCAAAATTTGCACAAACTGCGGACGATGGGAAAGCCTACCAAATCCAGTAGACAAATATCTCCCATTTCTGTTATGACACTACTACAGTTCATGCAGAAATGGGAGTTATTTTATTTTTCTCTTGCCTTGCGAAATCGATATTCTGTCCACAGTTCCAGACCCATAGGCATGAAGCATAGTGTCAGATAGCCGGTGGCTGTCATCACACCAATTCCGTTTAAGGGCCGCCAGATAATCCTGGGATTGTACCACATCTTCCTGGCTCCCAGGATCACCCCCATTGCGGTCAGAGTGATACAGCTGAACAGCGCAATCACAAAGGCCCGGTCCCGGTTATCAAAGCGGTAGATGGAGAAAGCCGTCCGGCCACGGAGGAGGCTGCCGCGGGAGCGCATGGAGTCGGATTCCAGTGCCAAGGCCGAGATTATCCAGGTAATGAGCATCGAGAAGATGCGCAGACAGTTGATAAATCTTTGAAAGATGTTGCCTTGATTGCTGCCCCGGCCAATGCCCTTTTGGGCCAGGTTGATACGCCTAGCCTCCTGACCAATTCTGGGAACCAGCCGAAGCAGGATAGTTAGAAACAGGGACAGTAGCGGGCTAACCTTTCCGAACAGGTATACCACCTTGTCCGAGGACACCACACGGAACATGGCCTCCAACCACATACAGAGCGTTACAAATCGTAGGCCGATAACCAGACCGTAGACAAAGCTCTCCCAGGTTATGCTGTTACCTATGAAGTTCTTTCTTAGCACTGTTACTCCGAAATGGTGGTAGGAACTGTAGTACAAGGCGAAAGCCAAAATCAGCGGCAATAGTCCCAGGTTGAACACCACCGCCCGCCTGCCACAGCGCTTGACGCTGTAAGCAAAAGCACAGGCGTAGGCAATGGCCAGGAATACCGGGTGCTTGAAGCTGACGGCTCCATAGATGGCGGCGGCGAAAAAGATGAAGTTCACCGCCGGATGGCAGGCTTCAAACCCCATCTTCATCCTCCGTCATGCCGTATTGCAGCTTCACCCGGTCCAGCTTTTCCAACAGCGCCGGACCAAACAGCACCATGGTCAGGGCGGTACAAATGCCCTGGCTGATATTCACCGGGAAGCCGGAGACGTAGAGGGGCCATGCCGTCTGGGCGTTGATGATGGGCAGGGTCAGAAACACCGTGCAGGTGTCCAGCAGCGGGCCCACGAACAGGACACAGGCCAGAAAGCCGAAGACAGCCATGACCCAGCGCTTTTGCGGCAGCCGCCCCTTGGCGAACAGGAAGCCCGCCAGCATGCCCCCGGCCCCGTAGGCGAACATCTGCCACGGCGTATAGGCTCCCTGACCGAAGAAAAAGTTGCTGGCAAAAGCCGAGACGGCCCCCACCAGGAAGCCCGCCTCCGGGCCGAAAGCCATCCCCGACAACATTATGATTGCAAAGATCGCCTTGAAATTGGGAATGGGAATGACGACACGGGCAGCTACGGCAAGCGCCGAGAGGACGGCAATCACCACCAGCTCCCGTGCCTGGGGCTTGCGGCTTTCAAATGCCAGCAGGAACGGGATGATGATTTCAATAATCACCAGGGTGCTGGTCAGATAGTAGGCTCTGCCTGTCAGCCGGAGGCCAAAATAGAGGGTGGCCGGGATAATCAGGAGGAAAATCAGGAGCGTGGCAATGTGGGATTTTTTCATTTTGCTACCTCCTTATTTTCTTTATACAGGGCAATCACGTCCTCCGCAGTCACCGCACCGTCGAAGATGTGGCGGCTCATGCGGTGGGCGGCGGTGGTGTAGAAGCTGTTGGAGCCGAAGAAGCGGCGGGGGGTGTCGGTGGTCAGAATCTGGCCGTCGAAGAACATACTGACCACATCGGCGTAGCGGGCGCAGAACTCCACGTCATGGGAAACCATGACGATGGTGATACCCTGCTTTTTGAGATCGGCCAGAATCCCGGCAAAGGTTTCTTTGAAGAAGCCGTCAATGCCCTTGGTAGGCTCGTCCAGCAGGAGCAGCTTGGGATTGGTCAGCAGTACCTTTGCCAGCGCTGCCCGCTGCTGTTCACCGCCGGAGAGGTCATAGGGGTGGCTGTCCAGCAGCTCCGTGACCTGGCAGAGGGCCGCGATGCGGTCAATGGAAGCCTTATCTTTGGTCATTTCGGAAAGATCCTCTCGGACGGTCTTTTTGACAAAGAGGCTTTTGGGGTCCTGGGGAAGCATGGCGAGGCAGCCGTTGAAAAGCTCCGAAGATTTGTATTTTTCAATCGGCTTGCCAAACAGCGTCACCTTGCCACGATAGGGGCGGCAGATACCGGAGATGGCTTTCAGCGTCGTGGACTTGCCCGCACCGTTGCCGCCCAAGATGGCGTACAGGCTTCCGGTAGGGATCTCGGCACTGACACCCCGGAGAATATCCGGGCTGTCCTTTTCATATCGGAACCACAGCTCTTTCAAAGTAAGCGCCGGGTTTTCGATTTCTTCCGGCAGCGCCGGGGCAGGAATGGCGTTTTTGGGGGGCTTCTCCGGGAACTCCCGGCTGAGCCAGCTGCGGCCCTGGCGTACCGTCAGGGGACTTTCTCCGGTGCATCCCGCGCCATAGTAGACCCGGACGGGGGTGGGCATGGCCGTAAACATGGGGTTATTCTGCTCAAAAAGAAGCTGGCCGACTTTTCCGGGGGCATCGTCGGCAATCACTCGACCCTGGTCCATGACCACCGCCCGGTCCGCATAGGGGAAAATATCTTCCAGGCGGTGTTCGGTGATGATAACGGTAGTACCCAGCTCCGTATTGATCTTGCGGACGGTGTTCAAAAAGTCGCTTGCCGCGATGGGGTCCAATTGGCTGGTAGGCTCGTCCAAAATCAGAACCTCCGGCTGCATGGCCATAATGGAGGCCAAATTCAGCAGCTGCTTCTGGCCCCCGGAGAGGGTCGCCACATCCCTACGGAACCAATCCTGGATGCCAAAGTAACAGGCCATCTCCGCTACCCGGCCCCGCATGGTCTTTTGGTCACAGCCCAGGCTTTCCAGGCCGAAAGCCAGCTCGTGCCAAACCTTGTCCGTCACGATTTGATCGTCGGGATTTTGCATCACGAAGCCGATTTTCTCGGACTGGTCCCGGTCAGAGACTTCTTTCAGCGGAACGCTCCGGAACAGAATTTCCCCGGTGCGCTTGCCGTTGGGAGTGAGGACAGTTTTCAGCTGCCGCAGAAGGGTACTCTTGCCGCTGCCGGATTTGCCGCAGAGGACCAGAAACTCCCCTTGCTCAATAGACAGACTGACGTTTTCCAGGCTGTGCTTTCCTTTGGCGGAAGCATAGGAAAATGTCAAATCCTGGATCTTGAAATGTGCCACTGTATGGCCTCCTTTATGTGTAGTGCGGTGGGCAATAATAGAAATGCGGCGTAGGCAATAAGCCCCAGGCAGTTCCAGCCGTCTATCCTTGCTATATCCATAACCGGGGTAAAATTCGCCGTCTTGTCACCCGCAAAAACAGCCACCAGGAACAGAACCGTCAGCGCCGCCAGCAGACCAACATCCAGCCCGGTCATGCGGTAGATCATAAAGCTGGTGCGCTTGGAAGTGCCGTAACCCCGGCTGCGCATGGAGTCCGCCGTGACCACGCTGCCCTCCAAGGCCCAAGAAGTCAAAGCTCCCAGGATAGACATTCCGTCCTCCAACTTTTCACGGTTGGTATCACCCTCAGCGGCTCCCTTGCCAATAGACTTTCTGGCCCCGGCAATCTGGGCGGCCTTGCGCATCAGGTTAGGAATCAAGCGAAGTACCATTACCAATAGCAGAGACAGCGCCGGAATCAGATTACCGAACAGGGCCGTAAATTTATCGCTGGTAAGCACAGCGTTGTAGCATCCAAACCACAGGAGCATTTCCAGGAAGATGCCGCCGATAGCCAGACCATAGAGCAGGGCTTCCAGAGTATAGGGCTTGCCAAAATACCGGAACAACACCCGCTCCCCGTAGTGGTTGAACAAAGGGTTTGCAAAGGTCAGGATCAGAAAGATGGGCAGCATGGCCAGAATATTTTTCACGCCCTTGCGCCCATGGAGCAGGAGATAATAGCATACCCCGCTGGTGATCCCCACCGCCAGGTATGCCGGGTGCTGTATGATCACAGCGCAGCCGATGGCACCGGCAAAAAAGGCAAAATTCACCGCGGGATGGCGCTTGGAAAAAGCGTCCTCCATAGTTATTCGCCCATCCA
>ERZ808240.4070-NODE-4070-length-13400-cov-39.856276_pt1 | contig 13400 bp, 15 predicted proteins | sample MGYA00521084_ERZ808240 | MGnify/ENA primary metagenome ERZ808240 (study PRJEB31516, sample SAMN03275571) | gut metagenome | biome: mammalia-associated habitat; material: feces | host: Papio cynocephalus | place: Kenya | collected 2012-08-06 ... | reverse complement strand
AAAAAAAAAAACGAAACAACCCCTTTACAGTAAACAGCCAAAAAGGCAACAACAAAAACGGCAGATCCCGGATAAAAACATTCCGGGATGACGGCACCCTGCGCGCGGCTTATCTTTTTCCCCTCTTTTGACTAATGGAGCCACACTATTTTTGCAATGTTGCAAACAAATGAAACGGCAACAATAAATAAAATAAAGGCCGTTATAAAATAAAAGTCATCCTGAATTTATTTCAGGATCTACTGCTTGGGTAGTTAGTTGTTGTCGTCATCCTGGAAATCCGTAGTCCAGGATCTGTCGTTATTAATAAAGAGGAAAACAACAGATACTGGACAAAAACCTTCCAGTATGACCTTTATTTCTATAAACATCCAACACCCCAATCGGTAGATCCTGAAAACCCTGCGGGCCGCCCGTTCAGGATAACCTCATTTTTTAATTTTTTCCCCGCACCTTGCGGGTTGCTAACCCCACCACAAAAAAGCCGGAACGCAACAAAATGCGTTCCGGCTTCCCCTTACCAATTCCTAAAAACTATAACTCTATTACCAACATTGAGGGAACCACCAAATAAAACAAATTAATCAGCGCCCCCATACTCAAAAACGGCCCAAAGGGAATTGCGTCTGCCCCCTTTTTGCCCTTAAAAATCATTAAAAAGATAGCGTAAATCAGGCCCAAGAAAGAGGCAAAAATAAGCGTCGTAATAACCCCTTCCCAGCCAATAAGCGCGCCAATACCGCCCATTAACTTTACGTCGCCGCCGCCCATTGCTTCCTTTTTGAACCACCAAGTGCCGATAAGCGCAATCGCCAGTACGCCAAAAAGGCCCACGCCAGCCCCTAGGAGCGACAAAAGTTCCTTCTGCCACCAGACACCCTCAAAGTTGGGGTTTAGCCACGCAAACGCCAATCCAAGGCCAATAAGGCCCAAGGAAAAGCGGTCCGGGATAATCATCAGTTCCAAATCAATGACAGATAAAATAATCAGCGCATACACCGCCGCCACGCATACAAACGTCCACGGGGTTATACCGTAGCGCCACACAAATAAAAACGTCAACAAGCCCGTTAAAAGTTCCACCAGCGGATATTGTACCGAAATCGGCTGTTTGCAATTACGGCACTTCCCGCGCAGCCACAAGAAACTAAACACGGGGATATTGTCGTACCATTTAATGTGCGCGTTGCATTTGGGGCACGCCGATGGCGGCCACGCAATGGATTTATCCCGCGGGATGCGGTAAATACACACATTTAAAAAACTGCCGAAAATCAAGCCGAAGATGGCGGAGAAAACTAAAATCAGGGTTTCCATAATGCTCCTTATACAAAAAAATCCCCCGCCCAGTTACAGGCGGAGGACAAAACTTAATGCATATTCCAAGGTTTACCGTAACTGTCTTCTTTGTCGGTATTTACAAAGAAATCACCATAGCGCGGGTCGGCCGGGTCGCTGACGTAGGCCCAACCGCCTGTTTTGGTAAAGCACTCTTCAAAGTTCCCGGTGGAAACGTGCGAAGAGGGCGGATAGCCCGGCACGGTGGCCTGCGGAATACGCTCAATATACGCCGGCACCAGGCTGGTCAAATTGTCCGTCGGATAAGTGCCCTGGTGCTCGCCGTAATAGGCGGCAATGGCGCTGCGCACCTTGACCAATTTGTGCTTGGTGCTGCCCTCTTGGGCTTTATGCACGAGTGTGAAAAATTTCGGCACCGTGAACCCCAACAGCAGAGCAAACACCACCACCGTAATCAAGATTTCCGTTACCGTAAAACCTTTCTTCATACGCGCCCCTATTTAAAATTCAACGCTACCAAGGTAAATACTTTGGCATCGCCCAGCGTGTTTTTAATGCTGGAGTATTCATTGGGCTGGTGGGCCATATCGTCCAGTTTGGAGAATACCACCACCGGATAGCCCGCGTTGCGCAAATACGCCCCCACCGTTCCGCCGCCTACGCCCATAGCGCGCGGGGAGTTTTTATAAACAGCCTTGGCCGCCGCTTGGGTCAATTTGACGATAGAAGCGTTTTTGTCCGTCGGCAAGGAAGACTCGTTAATTTCCGTTTCCACCTTTACCGTTACTTTAAATTGCTTTTCAATGGCTTTTACCATTTTGGCAATTTCGGCCAATACATCGGCGTTTTTGTAGCAGGGCAATACACGGCAATCCAAGTAGAACACATCCGTACCCGGAATCGTATTTACGTTAGGCACGTTCGCCAAGCGTTTGGTCGGCTCAAAGGTGCTGGTGCTTTCGGGCGCGAACACCTTGTCCTTTTTGTTGAAAATCTTATACAAATCGCCCAGTTTTACCACCAAATGTGCAGAAGCGCGCACGGCGTTATTGCCCGAGTGCGGCGTAGAAGCGTGGGTTTGTTTGCCCTGTACGGTAAATTTTACCCACAGCATATTCTTTTCGGCAATTTCCACCATCGTACCTTCCGGGTTGCCTCCGTCCGGCACTAAGAAAGCGTCGTCCTTGCCAAAAGTTTTGCCGTATTTCTTTAAAATAGCGCGGATGCCAAATTCGCTGCCGATTTCCTCGTCCGCATTGAGGAGCAAGGCATAGGTGCACGGCGGGCGGACATTGCTTTCCATCATCGCTTTTACCGTGAGCAAAGCAGACACCAAGCCCTGCTGGTTATCTTCGGAACCGCGGCCATAAATTTTATCGCCCTTTACCACGGCTTTATACGGGTCGGTCTTCCACAAATTCAAATCGCCGGGCGGCACAATATCCATATGCGCCATTACCCACAAGGTTTTCTTTTTGTTTTCGCCGTAGTATTTGGCTACAATGTTCGGGCGCACGCCGTCTTTGGCTTTGGGATCCTTGACGTTAATATAATAAAGTTCGTCAAAGTTCATTTCTTTCAAAACGGAAAACAGGTACTCGGCTTTGGCATTTTCGCCGGGGCCGCCCGCGTGCGGAGATACCGCCGGGCAGGCAATCATATGCGTTTGCAAATCAATGACAGTTTGTTTATAGGAATCAATTTTTTTGAATAATTCTTTTTCCATTTTTTCCTCCGGTCCACTCTTACAGCGGATTGGGTACATCAATAAATTCTGTTTGTACGTCAAAGCGTTTGGCGATTAATTCCATTAAAGCCAATACGCCGGGTTTTTCGGAATTGTAATGGCCCAAGGCCAAACAATTAATATTTCCCTCGCGGCACCACTCTTGCGCGGGCTCGTCCAGCGCACCCGTAATGTATAAGTCCAAGTGTTTTTCAATCGCTTGCGGGAGCATACTATACGCCCCGCCGCTGACAATGCCCACCGACTCTATACGGTTAGAGCCAAACGGCAAGCGCACCGCCTTGGTATTGCAATACGCTTCCAAGGTTTGGGCCACTTGGTCCAAGGTTTGGGGCTGCGGCAACACACCGCAAAAACCTATCGTTTGCCCGTGGTACACGCCAAAGGGCTGTTCCCGCTGGGCGCCCAACGCACGGATTAAGCAGGCGTTGTGCCCCACTACGGGGTGTTTATCAAGCGGCAAATGATACGCCGCCAAATTGATATTGTTTTTGAGCAAAAAGGCTACGCGCTCTTTAAAGAGTCCGGTTAAGGCCTGTTCCTGCCCCCACAAAAGCCCGTGGTGGACCAGCACCATATCCGCCCCCGCCGCTTTGGCTTGGCGGAACAGGGCGAGTGAAGCAGATACGCCGAAGACAATTTTGCCGACGTGCGGAGTTCCTTCCACCTGCAAACCGTTATGGCTCATATCGGGGATTTGGGCGCTGTTTAAGTAAGTATCCACAAAATGTAAAATGTCTTCACAATTCACCATAGAATTATGTTATCATTTTATAAGATGAAAAAAACAGTTTTTTTCGCTTTTTTTCTAATCTTTTTTTCCTCCTTTATCCACGGCAGCCCCATTGCCACCGCCCCCTACCTGCCCGCACAGGCCGGGCCGCAGACGCAAAATGCCCCGATAACGGTACAATACCCGCACGAAAAAATGACAGTCTCGCGGGGAGCCAAAAAGATTTTTATCTTCGGGCAAGTTACTTTGCCCGGAGCCTTAACGCTTGATATTAACGGCGAGGATATCCCCCTGCACGATAACGGGGCTTTCCTAGCGTATTTGCCCGTGCAAAACGGGGAATTTGAATTTGTACTGACGGCCGGAAACGGCAAGGAAACCGTCCAAGCCGTGCGCCGCATTATCGTACCCGGCGCCAACATAAAGGATTTTTCCGCCAAGGCCGAGTTTGACCCGGAAGAGGTCTTTCCGCAAACACCCGTGGAATTACTGCCGGGCGATGTGGTGGGTTTATCCGTGCGCGGCACGCCGGGCGCGGAAGTAACTTATACCTTATCCGGTTTAAAGGATGCGAAAAATATCCCAATGAAGGAGGATGTTTCGTCCCCCGGGATGTACCGCGCCAAATATTTAATTGATGAGGCCCAAAAGGCTAAAACCGCCAAAGTAACCTACAAAATGAAAAACGGCCCGGACGGCACCGAGGCCAAAATTACGGCACCCGCCAAAATTAAAGTGTTGAACCAAAAGGACCCGTTCACCCGCGCCAAAATTTTATCCCCGGGCGTAAAACTGCGCAAAATCCCCACCCCGCGGGAAAACCTATACCCCTTTTACCGCGCCTATGGCGAGGTGCTGATAAACGGCCGTTTAAACAAGCAATACCGCATTGCCCTAAACGAAAGCGAATCCGCGTGGCTGGAAGAAGGCAAATTAAAACTGCTCCCGTCCGCCGACTACACGCCCGGGCGGATTACTTCTTTGCGCACGGTATCTACGGACGAAAAAACACGCCTGATTTTTGTGGGTTCCCGGCAAGTGCCCATTAGCGTACACGAGTTTAACGACCGCTTGGAACTGACCTTTTACTATGTAAACGGATTTGACGAAAATTTCAGTTTTGACACATTAAGCCCCATTGTGGACAGCATCACCTGGTCCCAGCCCGCGCAAGATACGGTGCTCTTTAAAATTTATTTCAAAAAGGACACCGCGCTGTGGGGCCACTCGTACAATTTTGAGGACGGCAACCTATTGTTGGACCTCATCCACAAGCCCGTTTTAACCCCCACCCAGGAACAGCCGTTAAAGGGCGCGCGCATTTTGATAGATGCGGGGCACAGCCCGCGCCGCGCCGTGCCGTACGACGGAGCCGTCGGTCCGACGGGCTATTTGGAATACGAGGCCAACTTGGCCCTGGCAAATGAATTAAAACCGCTATTAGAAAAAGCGGGGGCCACCGTGATTATGACCCGCCACGGCAACAACCGTATGGGCTTGCAGGCGCGCTACGAACTGGCGCTTGCCGAGCAGGCGCATATCTTTGTCAGCCTGCACTATAACGCCCTGCCGGAAACCATTAATCCCCTTTCACGCGCGCGAGGCTATTCGGTTTATTACAACTATCCGCACAGTTTCCAACTGGCCCAAGCCGTGTACGATTCCTATACGCGCAATGTGCCCCTGCCGGACAACGGGATGATTGCCAATGATGTGCTGTTTATCCCGCGGATTCCGCAACTGCCAAGTATTTTGGTGGAAAGCGCCTATATCATCCTGCCCGAGCAGGAGCAAATGGCTAAAACTACTGCCGGGCGTGCGCCCTTGGTGCAAGCCTTGTATGAGGGCATTTTGAACTTTTACGGTGTAAAAACCCCCGCCAAAAAGAAGCCCTCGCGCCGTAATTCGTTTAAAAAACCGACCCGCAAAGTGATTTTGAAATCTGCCAAATCCGGCAAATAATTTTGATATAGCCTAACCGCCCACATCAAAATTTGATATAGTTAAGTTATAAAATATAAAAAAGGAGTTTATCCATTTTCCCAAGCCTTAAATGTGGCTTGATTACAATTAATACTGTTTTTGGTTGTCTATATAGACATCACTTAAGGACAACCTTAGGAGAAGCCAAACCAAAAATAGTCGCTATCGCCGATGAAAACGGACTAATTACCCGTTTTTGTCGGCGACTAATCCTGTTTCTGATTTTATATCAGGAAGGGTAGGCGGCTGTTTATTTGTGTGATTGGCTTCTCACAAATAACAGCCGCCTTTTTTATTGAAAAAATTGTGTAGTAATGAAAAACATAACACAAGGAGAACTAAATGATTCAACTGAAAAAATGGTATCAAAACGAGGTGCACAAGGGAATAAGACAGCACGCCGAGAGCATACGGAAAATTTTGGCAGCAAGCAAGCCACCGGAGGCTGTAAGTGTTGACTTAATAAAAGATCTTTTGGTGAATGCATTTGGTTATAAAAGAGACCGGTTAGAGCCGGAAGAGAACGTCAGCAATAAGCACGTGGATATTGCTATACATCATCCGCAAGAGAAAATACTGTGTGAAGGGAAAAAATATAATGCTGAAAAAAGTCAGTTAAACGAAAAAGCAAGAAAACAGTTAGATTTATATTGCCGCGCAAATGTATGTGAATGGGGAATTTTGACGGATGGCATTAGATGGGAGTTTTATTGGTATCCCCAAGGCAAAACAAAAAAAGACAGACAAAAAATTGCGGAAGCAGATCTTATAGATTTTCCCAAGAGGATTACCTCTCAATATTGTGAAAAGTTTCATATTTTCCACGCGGAATTTTCCCCTCAAGACCGCCGCGAATATGCCAAAACCAAAGATACGATTTCACCTGACAATGTAATCGTTTGGCTGCGGAGCGAAGAGTGCTTTAAGGCATTGTGTAAGGTAATACAGAAAAAGCAAAATAAAAAACAAAAAGAAATGAATAAACTAGCACCGCATATTTATGCGTGTTTTGCGAAAGTATTACCGTTGCCCCAGGGCCGTAACAATCCGTTTGATTTGATGAAAAGTAAAAAGAAGAAAAAAACAAATAAGGCTATAGCGACTTCTGGCACAGAATATAAACCGACAGAGACGCAAGCGGTGCTGTGACAATATGCTGTCGCATAGTTTATCTAATATGTAAGAAATCAAATAAAAGGAGATATGTATGGCATTAATTAAATGTAAAGAATGTGGTAAAGAGTTTTCAGATATGGCAGATGCTTGCCCAAATTGTGGATATAACCCCACCAAGGCACAAGAACGGGCACAAGGATTAAAACCAAAAGCAGAACGTAAAAGCAAAACAATAGCCTTGCTATTAGTCTTTTTCTTGTGGTGGATGGGCGGCGATAGATTTTATTTAGGAAAAATTGGCGCAGGCGTTGCTATATTAATTATTGGGAGCATTTCACTGGTAATAGGTATTTATCCATTTTTTGCTTTTGTCCTTGCGATAATGGCTATTGTTGATTTTATCCGCTTGGCTTGTATGGACCAAAAAACCTTTGATTTGAAATATAACAGCACAAAAGGAGAAAGCAAATGAAAAAAATATTATTTTTACTAATTAGTTGTCTAATTTTAGGAGCGTGCATTGATAATCACGGCGCCAAGACTCCCGCAGGAAAAGTCTTTGTAAAATTTGCCGCCGGAAAGACAATAAAAGAAAAGACAAAATATATATTAAACGCAGATAAAATGCTTCCATACATGGAAGAACATTATAAAAACAGAACAGATATTAGAATGCGTGATTATGAAATTATTAAAGAAGTGGATAAAGGAAGTAATGCTGTCTTAAAGATAAAGGTCCAAGATCGCTTGTATTGGGCCAAGTTAAAAAAAGATATAGATGGAAAATATAAAGTTGATTGGCAATACTGGACCCGATATACACCCCATACACTCGGCGAGTTCATTGTAAATAATGAGAAACTTAAAATTTATGCTGGTGTAGATAGGGCCGTTCCGCCCATTTTTTCACAACTTATCACTGATTATTTTGTCTTTCGTATCACTTCTGCAGACATAGGGCAAGGGATTATAGAAGAGAAAGAGGACGGATATACAGTAAATGAAACCGTTTTTGGATTATGTTCTAAAAAACAAAAAGATTGCAAAGAATTTTATAAGAAACTAGCAAAACTAGGTATCAATGCAGGTTGTTGGGCAACCTTACAACTAGAACCTGCTCCGAAAGATTTGAAAAATCCATTGTTCACTTTTGCACTAGTCACAAAAGTTGAGCCAAGTTGGTTGTGCGATTTGTAAATTGGAGAAACGAAATGAAAAAAATAATAATTTTAGCAATGGCTAGCCTTGTGGGCGCGTGTACCACATTAACCCCTGGACAAAAAAGAGCGAAATTTGAAAGTCAAATAAGAAAACCGGAAATGCAATGTGTATTGAAAGATGTGGGAAGCAAACCGATCGCCGCTAAACTTCCAGTTTCTTTAGATGATGCGCCATACTATGATATTAGTAAATGCACTCCTATGATAACATTTGATGGGTTTGCTCCCTTCCAACGAATAAATAAGCGCGAAGTATTGGCTTTTCCGTGTTATAGTTTTGTATGTTCAAGGGACGAAATAATTCATATTAAGTTCCCGTATGCATTAAGTAATTTAGAAAGATATACCCGTTATGACATTCCTAATGAACTTTGCGAGGAAAATTGGACAAGGACAAAATATCATTATACAACAATAGATGGTTTTAAAAACTCTGTTGATTCGTTTAAGATGATAAAAAAACGTATTTATTCAAAAGCAGAAAGACAAAAAATGTTAAAAGAAATTCAAAAAGAAAAACAAATAGAGGCGCAAAAAAAATTAGACGAAAAATATGAAAACAAAAAGGAACAGGCAATAAAATCATACAATACTTGTCAAGAGGTTTATGATAAATTAATTAATCAGTGGCAAACGGCAACAGATTCACAAGATTATTGCAACTCGATTAAAAATATAAAAGACTCTATTTATTTTGAGGAACCAAAGTTATATTTAACAATAGACACATACTATAGAAATGTTTGTCAAACACTGAAATAATATTCTTAAAAACACCCGGCCCGGGGCGGAAAGCCTCGGGCCGGTTTTTTGATTTCGTTTCGCAAGTTTCGTAATTTAAAACACTAAAACTGCAACATTTTTACATAGTCTTTTAAGCGTTTGTTAATGTCGCGCTTGGTTAAATTGGCCAAGCGGTCCACGCTGAAAGATTCTATCGTAAACGAGGCCATCACGTTGCCAATCATCATTGCGCGCTTAATGGCCTGCAAGGAATTCCAGTTTTTCAGGCTCGCCAAATAACCCGTAAAACCGCCGCCAAAGGTATCGCCCGCCCCGGTGGTATCGTGAACGTGCTCCAAGATAAAAGGCGGCAACTGCGCAATGCCCTTTTTGCTTACCAGCATTGCCCCGTTGGAACCCAGTTTAATCACCACATATTTTACCCCTTGCGAGAGCAAAATTTTGCCGGCTTTAATCAGGTTGTATTCGCCCGTTAATTGGCGCGCTTCGGTTTCGTTTAAAAAGAAGATATCAATCTTTTTTACCACTTCCAGCAACTGCGCCTTTTTGGACGAAATCCAATAGTTCATCGTATCGCACGCCACCAAACGGGGGTGTTTTACCTGCTTTAAAACAGACAGTTGAAGTTCCGGGTCAATATTGGCCAAAAACACGGCCTTGGCGTTCTTCTGCTCGTCGGTCAGCACCGGGTTAAAGTTTTGGAAAACATTTAATTCGGTAAACTTGGTTACAGCCGTATTGAAATCTTTATCGTAACTACCGCCCCAATGAAAGGTTTTCCCGTCCTTCACTTCCAGTCCGGAAAGGTCCACCCCGCGTTTTACAAACGGTTCGCGGTCCTCATCGGTAAAGTCCGTGCCCACCACAGCCACTACGGACGGGCTGGAAAAATAACTCGCGCAGACGGAGGCGTAACTCGCCGCGCCGCCCAACACGCGCTTAACGCTTCCGTTGGCGTTTTCAATCGTATCAAAAGCAACTGAACCTACTACTAATACTTCGTTTTTCACGGGCTAATCCTGTAAGAAAGTCTTAATTTCCACTTCGTTATTGAACTGGTCAAAAAACGCCCGTTGGGCCGTTTCCATTTTGGTTTCCATTAATTGCGCGGCAAAGTCGGCGCGGTTCTTGTCAAAATTCTTCATAGAGCCGTGTTGCGTTTTGTAGGCATATTTAATTTCTTCGGGCGTTAATTTATAAAAGGAATACAGCACGCCGCGGAAGCGGTCCGCCATTTTGCCCTTGCGCAGTTGCGTTTCAAACTCGGCCGGGGTTAAGCCCAAGGTGCGTTTGAGGGCGTATTCATAAGCGGTTTTGCTGAAATAGCCGTTCTGAGTAAAGAAAGGGGACGTTTTAATGTCGTAGGCGACTTCGTAGTCGGACACGGCAAGGCCCGCTTTGTCGGCGGCTTGGTTTAATACCTCTTCGCTGATAAGCGCGGCCAACATTTGCTGGCGCAGGTATTTCATCATATCCTCGTCCACGTCAATCCCTTGGTTGCGCAAGGCGCGGGCGCGGTCCTCGGCCACGCGGTAAAGTTGGCGGTAAGTAATGTCCTCAGAGCCCACCTTGGCGGCGGTGCTGCTGAAATTACCACGGCGGTACGCATCCGCCCCTAAATACACGATGCTTCCCAAAAAGAAAGCCAACGTAATAATAAGAATAATTTTTTTGTGTTTAATCAGAAACGAAATCATACGCTAAACTCCTGTTGTTATTTAGATTCTTCCTCGTTTTCTTCGTCCGTTTCGGCCTCGTCGTCCTCGGCGCCGCCGATGGTGCATTGTCCGTCAATGCGTCCGCCCTCTTCCACAATCATCTTTTTGGCGCGGATGTCGCCCTTGATAGACGCAGCAGAAGAGATTTCCAACATATCGGCGCAGACGTTCCCTTCAATCACGCCGCCGCAGACGATAATTTCCGCCGTTACGTCGCCCACGATTTTGCCGTCCGTCCCTACAATGACGTGGCGGGCGTTATCCACGGAGCCCTCCAAGGTGCCGTCCACGCGCAGGGAACCCTGCACGCTTAACGTACCCTGAAAATAGCACTCCGCGCTTACGACGGAAAAATGTTCACCAGACGAAAAATCCGAATCCTTCTTCAAAAACCCCATAAACTCCTCCTAGAATTATTTAAAATAGTTGCGCGGATTGACGGCCTGCCCGTCCTTCCACACCTCGTAATGCAAATGCGTACCCGTGGAGCGCCCGCTGGAACCCATTGTAGCGATTTTATCGCCGCGCTTGACCACATCGCCCGCCTTTACGCGGATGCCCGTGGTATGGGCGTAGAGCGTGGAGTAACCCAAGCCGTGGTCCACCAAAATAGCCTGACCGAAACTGGGCACCCAGCCTGCGTGGCGCACCACACCGTCGGCAGTAACCACAATCGGGCTGTCGGGCTTGCCCGCAAAATCTATACCGTTGTGGCGCTTGGTACTGCGGCGGCCGAACGGGTCCAGCCGGTAGCCAAAGCCGGAACTGATACGCGCCGAAGACGGGCGGATAGAGGGCGTAGAGTTTAACCCCTCTCGGCGGTTGGCAAAATACCAAGCGATTTCCTGGAACGACGCCAAACGCGTTTTAGCCGAGTCTTCAATTACATCAATATATTCTTCAAATTCGTCCGCGTCCAACTCGGTCAAATCTTTGTCCAGCATTTCTTTAAAGCGTGCGTCTTCCTTTTCTTTGGCGGCTTCCCAACCTTTGGGCAAATTGATAAATTTACCGCCGGGCATACCCAGCATTTGCCGCATTTGCGTATCAGTGGTGCGGGTCAGGTCCAAATATTTGCGGCCGCGCTCCAACTCGTCAGCGATGAGTTTCATTTTTACGCGCATTAAATTGTTCTCGGCCTTGGTAATGTTATAGTCGTAGGTGCGGATAAAAAATACAAAGCCGCACAGCGTAACCACCAGCCACAGCACAAACACCAGCACAAGCGTAAGCACGCGCACCTTAAATTTTTTAGAGGCCCCCAGGCGCGGCATTATCAAAATGTCCACCCGTTCTCCCAGCGCACGCACCAAATGATTGATTAATTTACCCATCTTTTGTATTCTATCATATACGAAGCCCCCACGGGCAGATTTCAATGCTTTAAGGAGAAAAAGATGAAAAAGATATTTCTGGTAATGGCCTTGGCCGTTTTGGCCGCGGCTTGTATGCGCCTGCCGCAGATTCCCACGCTGGGCGAGTTCAGTTTGCCCGTAGCCGGGGAAAAGGCCGAGTGGACCTCCACCGATTACGAAGGGAAACCCGTCCTAATCGTATTTATGGGTTCTTGGTGCCCCTATTGCAAAATGTCTATGCCGTTTATTGACGCCGCCAACGAAAACTTTGGCGGACAAGTGGAAATTGTGGCCGCGTTCCTGGATGACGACCCGGCGGACGTAACCAAAGTGGTAAAGGAACATAACTTTAAAACCAAGGCGCTCTACAACGCAGGCAACATTGCCGAAAGTATGGAAGTAAGCGGCTTGCCCCACGTAGTGGTGTTTGACAAAAAACACAACGCCGTAAAAATGTGGGAAGGTTTCTCCCCAGAGTTGGGCCAAGAAATTCACGATTATTTAAAGAAAGTAAGCAAATAACCTTCACCCGCCGCACTCCGGCGGGTATTTTATAGGAGCCGATATGGAAATTTTGTGTGTTATTTTAGTGTTGGCCTGCCTTGGGCTGTTTATCTGGCTGGGCGTTAAGCGGTGCGCTGTGCCTATGCTTTGCGCTTAAACAAAAGGGGGCTTGGCTGACCAAATCCGGCCTCGTTCTTATCGGGCTTGCCTTAGCCAAACTGTTTTTATGCGACGTATGGAAATTGTCATTAGGCGCGCGGATTATCACGCTTATCGGCGTGGCACTCGTACTGCTGGCGATGTCTTTCCTCTACCAGCAAGTATGGCTAAAAGTAATGCAAAAAAATTTCAATTAACAAGTTGGCCCGGAGCAAACGCCCCGGGCCTTTTTATTACTTCACCAAATAACAATTATATCCACCCTCGGTAGCGCAGGTTTCGGCTTCGCTGTTCGTCAAATTCTTGCAGAAAGTATTGCCCGCGGTATCGCCTTTTGGGGTATGGCAATAAAGGCCTTGTCCTGGTAAAACAATAAGCCATCTTCCGCTATATTGCCGACGGCTAATATGTGGCACTCCGCCCACGCCAAAATGATATGTAAAATTTTTAGTGGTATATTGCGTTCCAGCCGCATTTCCCGTACCAGGAAGGGTAATATCCAAATCGTCAAAGGAAGTGGTATAATTGCCGCTTGCCATTTTATAAACCTCTTGCGCCTGATAAATAGACTTTCCCACCGTCAGGGCTTCCGTCCAGCGGCTTTTTTCTACGGCTTTTTCGTACTGCGGCAGAGCCACCGCCGCCAAAATACCGATAATAAGAACGACCACCAGCAGTTCAATAAGGGTAAAACCTTGCTTCATATTTTCTCCTTTTTGTTTTTGGAGAAAATACAACAAAAACGGCTGTTATATTTGAGCCATTCCGGGTATAAAGGCCAAAACGTGGTGTTATTTGGCCCTGTTTTTGTAATAAATATAC
>ERZ808240.4068-NODE-4068-length-13409-cov-59.736708_pt1 | contig 13409 bp, 17 predicted proteins | sample MGYA00521084_ERZ808240 | MGnify/ENA primary metagenome ERZ808240 (study PRJEB31516, sample SAMN03275571) | gut metagenome | biome: mammalia-associated habitat; material: feces | host: Papio cynocephalus | place: Kenya | collected 2012-08-06 ... | reverse complement strand
ACTTGATAATTTCCTCGATAATCATAATTCCTATTTTTATCTAAGTTTACACCTTTATTATATATGTCGTTTTCACTGGATATCCTTTACCATCCAGATGCTTACAGCAGGATGCCCGGAGTTTCCCAATGCGTGCGATATATGCTGGAACCCAGATTTTTCGTACAGGCTCACAGCCTTGGAAAACTCAGGAAATGACTCGATGTAGAGTTGGGAGTATCCATGTTCTTTCGCCCTGTCTTCTACAAGCGACAGCATCTTGCGTCCGAATCCTTGCCCCCTGAACTGAGGAGAGAAGTATAGTTTCACAACCTCCGCCATTCCTGGTGGCAATCCTTCTGTAGGGTAGAACCCAGCTCCGCCTAGCACTTCTCCCTTCGCATCCTCGATGACCCAATATTCAGCATCGTCCCTCTCAAATTCCCTGGAGAGATGCTCCATCCTTGGGTCGCAATAGACTGAACCCGTCAGTGGTGCCCCGAATTCCTCGAAGCATCCCCTTGCTACGGCCAGGAGAGCAGCGTCGTCCCTGCCTTCTATTTTCCTGATGTTATATTTGTTCATTTGTCTTTTTTCTATTGATGCTGTAATCAAGTGCAAAGGTATATATAATTCATGAATAGACAAAATTCTCAGTTGATTATTTCTGCTCAATTAATAAAACTTAAATTCCTGGGAAAATCAAGTGAAAACTTGTTTCAAGTGCGGAAAATGTGTAACTTTGCACGAAAAAAGTATCAAAAATGTGATTAGTAACACATTTTTGGCACTTCAACTACATAAGAAGGTTCATATGTTTGATAGAAAAATAATAGTAAGACTGAAGCAATGGCTAGCTAAGGAGGATAGAAAGCCCCTGATGATGCTTGGTGCAAGACAGGTGGGAAAGACATCGGTCTTGAAACGATTTGGCAAGGAATGTTTTGAGCATTGTGCTTATTTCAGCCTTGACGAAGAGGATGGAGTGTGTGATATTTTTAGAAAGACCAAGAACCCCAAGCAAGTTATCGAACAACTCTCGTTTTTGACGGATGTCCCCATCTTGCCAGGCAAGACCTTGTTGATACTTGATGAAATACAGGAATGTCCAGAGGCAATAACTGCCATGAAATATTTCTGTGAGCAAGCACCAACATATTGCGTGGCTTGTGCCGGTTCCTTGCTGGGACTAGCCTTTGGACATGGAGGTTTCTCCTTCCCAGTGGGTAAGGTGGATCATCTGGAGATGTATCCGGTCTCGTTTTCCGAGTTCTTGGAACAAAAGGATGCCAACCTTTACCGCTATTATCAGTCCATTCAGGGGTTCGATGCCATTCCGGAAGTCTTCTTTGACAGGCTCTCCCAAGCCTTTATGGCCTATCGCATATCCGGAGGAATGCCAGAGGCAGCCATGAAGATGCTGAACCTAGACAGAGCAGGGGTGGAAACCGTGTTAAAGAACATCCTGAGGGACTACTCCTTTGATTTCGTGAAGCATGCTACCCCACAGTTAGCCAACAGAATATCTTATGTATGGAACTCCCTGCCGTCACAGCTTGCCAAGGAAAACCGTAAGTTCATCTATCAGTTGGTACGACCTGGTGCCAGGGCAAGGGAATACGAGGATGCTCTGACTTGGTTGAAAAATGCCGGTTTGCTATATAAGGTAAGTTTGTGTGCTACCCCTCGTTTGCCCCTCAAGTCATACGAGGATCTTAGCATCTTCAAGATATATTGCCTTGATATAGGTTTGTTGCGTGTGTTGGCTGAGATGGACGCAGACATATATTTGAGCGACAATCCTGGCTTCAAGGAATTCAAGGGAGCTTTGGCCGAAAACTATGTCCTGCAGAGCATGGTGACACAAGGTGTCAACTGTTCTCGCTATTGGTCGTCTGGCAATAAGGCAGAGGTGGAGTTTATCATTCAGCATGCTTCCCAGGTGATACCAATCGAGGTAAAGTCTGGTACAAGTGTCACAGGTAAGAGTCTGATAGAATACAACAAGAAATACTCACCAGAATTGCGCGTCCGCTTTTCCATGCTCAACATGAAGAAAGATGACAACTTCATCAACATGCCACTCTTTATGGCTGATAGATTCGCAGACTTGGTATTATCAAATGAGGAACAGCACTAAAATGAAACGAACTACTTTTGATGGCATCAAGGCATCTCTGATCCTTGTGTGCCTGATGCTCTTGCCTTCCCTTACCCTAGCGCAAACGGCTGGCAATCACAAGAGGCTACGTAAGAAATGGCGTGAAATTCTTCAAACGGCAGATAGTCTCAGACTTCAGCTCAGGCAATCGGCAGATCGTGGAAAGATGCTCCAATGGGGTGACTCCATCCTTATGGCGGAATTAGAAAAAAGCCAGATGAGCGACAAGAAGAAAGCCAAGTTCATGAAGCATTATGGCAAGATTCAGAAACGCCTGGCTCTCTATGACCGCAAGCTGTTATGGGGAGACTCCCTCTTGGCGGCAAGATATAACAAGAAGTCTTTTGACACGGCTTATATAGCCCGTCCACAGGCAAGATGGACCGTCAAACTTCGTGGCAACCTGTCTGGGGCGGATATTCAGACCAAGACCAAGGAAGATGGTATATCCAACAAGACCAAGGTGATGGCCGACTTTCGAGGTACGCTCAGCATGGCTGTGGCCTATCGAGGCATCGGACTTGGACTCGCCGTGAACCCAGCCAAGCTGGCCGGCAAGAACCGAGACTATGAGTTCAACCTCAATTCCTATAGCAACCGCTATGGATTCGACGTGGTGTATCTCTCCTCCAAGACTTATCATGGTCATACGGACGTGGGCAATGAGCGGGTGGACATTCCCAAGGGACTGATTTCACAGAAGGCACTCAACCTCAATTTCTACTATGCTTTCAACTCTCGCAAGTTCTCCTTTCCTGCGGCTTTCAGCCAAAGCTACATCCAGAAGCGGAGCGCTGGAAGTTGGATGGTGGGAGCGAGCTTCGATGGTTCCAAGACGGTGGTGAGCGCCGATGAGGAGCATCCATCCCTGAAGCCGATGACCATTCGCCTCAATGAGTTTGCCATCGGAGGCGGCTATGGTTACAACCTGGTGGTGGGCAAGCATCTGCTTTTCCATCTCTCCGCACTTCCGACCCTCACGGTCTATTCTCACGACTACACCAAGGTTAGGAGCGAAAACACCGATGAGGATGGACAAGCAGAAACTGTCACCACCCGAACAAGCATGAAGTATCATTTTCCCTCAGCCATTGTTACAGGCAGAGGTGCCGCCATCTACTCGTGGCGCAACAAGTTTGCCGGTGCCACGGCTGTTTATAATTTCTCGGTGGCTGGCAGCGAGGAACATCTCCAGCTCATGCGAAACAAATGGCGACTGAGAATGTTCTTCGGCTTTAGATTCTAAACTTTTTGAAATATCTATATACAAAGACAACAATGGATACATTACAAAATATATCAGTTCAGATTAGCGACTTCCTTTGGTCCTACATCATTATCACAGTGTTGATATGTTGTGCGCTCTTCTTCACTTGGCGCACCCGCTTCGTGCAGTTCCGTCTCATCAGGGAGATGGTGCGGCTATTGCTTCATCCCGACAAGGTACAACCTGAAGAGATAGGTCCGGATGAGCTCTCCGAAGAACTGAAGGTGGATGGAAAGATGCAGCACATTTCCTCCTTCCAAGCCTTTGTGGTGGCCTTGGCCAGCAGAATCGGTACCGGCAACTTGGCTGGTGTGGCGACCGCCATCAGCATCGGAGGCCCTGGAGCCGTTTTCTGGATGTGGATGCTCGCCCTGCTGGGCTCGGCTTCCGCTTTCATCGAGTCAACCCTGGCACAACTTTACAAGCGCAGAGGCAAGACCTCCTTCTATGGCGGTCCTGCCTACTATATGAAATATGGTCTGGGCAAGGGATGGATGGGCATCCTCTTCGCCGTGCTGATGATTGTTACCTTTGGCTTCGCCTATAATTCCGTGCAGAGCAATACCATCTGTGCGGCTTGGCAGAAGGCTTTCGGCTTCGAGCCTGCCACCATGGGAATCATCCTTACGGCGTTGACACTTCTCATCATCTTCGGTGGCATTCATCGCGTGGCGAAGTTCTCTTCCACGGTGGTTCCCGTGATGGCAGTCATTTATCTTCTTATTGCCATTGGTGTGGTGCTTTGGAATGTCACCCTCTTGCCAAAGGTCGTGCTTACCATCTTGGAGAATGCTTTTGGTTTCAACCAGGCGGCAGGTGGCATGCTCGGTGTAACCGTGATACAGGGCATCAAGCGAGGCTTGTTCAGCAATGAGGCAGGCGAGGGTAGTGCGCCTAATGCGGCAGCCGTGGCTACCGTGTCTCATCCTGTAAAACAAGGCTTGATACAGGCATTGGGAGTGTTCACCGATACCTTGGTGGTATGTTCTTGTACTGCTTTCATCATCCTTGTGAGCGGTGTGGATGTCACTGCTTCCAACGGTATCCAGCTTACGCAGGATGCCTTGACCCATGAGATAGGCAGCATCGGCAATCCCTTCGTGGCGGTGATGATCTGGCTCTTTGCCTTCAGTAGCATCATCGGCAACTACTATTATGGTGAGACCAATGTGAGATATATCAAGGATTCCAAATGGGGAGTCTGCATCTATCGCTTGGCAGTGGCGGCGATGGTCATGATAGGAGCCGTTGTGTCGCTCGACTTCGCCTGGAGTATGGCTGATATTACCATGGCGTTGCTTACGCTCTGCAACCTCGTGGCCATCGTGATGCTCTCTCGCCAGGCCGTCTTCTTGCTCCAGGATTATCGCAAGCAGAAGAAGGAAGGCAAGAATCCTGTGTTCAAGAAGGAGATGATGCCAGAGATAGCCGACAAGCTGGAGGCATGGTAACTGACCATTTCCTAAAATGGGGCAAAATATATAAAAAAATCAGTTAAAAAATGAATGACTTTCAATATTATTCAGTACTTTTGTACCTGTAGTAATGTAAAGTATAAAAATATAAAATAACAAAGACATGATTAGACTGAATGTATTTTTTGAAGTGAAAGAAGGAGTGGACATGGAGCAACTCAATGCCCTTTGCCAGGAATTGGTGGAAAAATCATTGGACGACGAGGGCAATATAGCCTACGACTATTTCCACAGCGGTACCCGTGATGGTGTGATGATGATATGTGAGACCTGGCAGAATGCTAAGGTGTTGAAGTCTCACATGGAGTCTGCCCACTTTACCACCTTGGTACCTCAGATAGAGGCTTTGACCAAGCATGGATTGAAGCTTGAACAATTCCAGTTTGAGAAATAGCAAGGTTTCCTTAAAAAGAATATGCGACATGAAGCTTCCCGTAGTCTTGCTCAACTTTACTGGCGTATATGATTATGAGCCTTTCGCCCAACGTCATGGTATCGTGCATGTGGATTGCCGGGACATGAATGGTGTGGATTGCTATTGTGACGAGGAGGGCAGGAGTGAGATTCATCGCCGTCTGGCATCTTATCCCGTCAAGGCCATCCACTTCATCGACTCCGGCGACTTTCATTATCTCACTGAATATTGGGTGTCAAGGCTTCAGGAACCTTTCACGCTCATTGTTTTTGACCATCATCCCGATATGCAGCAGCCTAGGTGGGCTGGTGTGGTGTCATGTGGAGGGTGGGTGAGCGATGTGCTGCGAAAGAATCCCTTTGTCAAGCACATCATTGTGGTGGGTGCCTCCGATAAGCTCATCTCCCAGATTCCAGAAGACTTGAGAGATCGGGTCATCTTTTATAGTCAAGCTACCATCGACCATCATCAGGCTTGGCCATCCAAGGTGGGAGGGATTATCCATGAACCGGTATATATCTCCATCGACAAGGATGTACTTAGGCAGCAAGATGCCGTTACAGACTGGAGCCAAGGCGACATGAGTCTGCTTCAGCTCCAGGCAGTTCTCAGAATCATCTTTGCCCATGAGAAGGTGGTGGGCGTTGACATAACTGGCGAATGCTCGGCCACGCTTGATTATTTTGAGGAACAGCATGATGCGGACATTAACAACAGGGCGAATGAGGAACTGATGCAGATGATTCTATCATAGAATATGACCTACTGTTTCTTCACCTTTACATAAAGCAATAACAAAAATGCAATACAAAAATATCATATTTGACCTGGGAAATGTGCTTGTGAAGCTGGATACCTCTGGGTGCATGAATGATTTCAAGGCACTGGGCATGGAGAAGCTGACAGACTTTGGCACTTACCCTGAGGCAAAGAAACTCATGGGTGAGTTAGGTGTAGGTCTTATCTCTACGGAACAATTTTGTGAAGCGGCAAGGGACTTGACACAGACAACGGTTTCAAATAGCCAAATTATAGAGGCTGCCAATCGAATGTTGGTTGTTATTCCCGATAGAAAGAAACAGAAACTTTTGGAACTCAAGGCCAAGGGCTATCGTCTCTTCCTTTTGAGTAATACTATTGATGTCCATTGGGATTATTGTGTAGAGAAGTTATTCCCTTATCAAGGACATAACGTGGAGGACTATTTTGAGAAAGTTTTTCTCTCACAGCGACTCCATCTCTCCAAGCCGGATGCAAGAATATACGAGGAAGTCATCAGACAAGCAGAGATAGTTCCAAAGGAATCTCTGTTTATAGATGACCTCAAGGAAAATTGTGTGGTAGCGGAAAAGCTCGGCATCCATACATTTCAGAATGTTGAGTTTGATGACTGGTTAGACTTGAAGTTATAGGAAACTATCTATGGGAAAAGGAAATACTACTATTTATTGGTACGTATTTCCTTTTTATTTATTTGAGTAATACCTGCTTGATAATTTTCTCGAAATCTTCCTTCTGCATAGCGCCCATCTGTGCGGTAGGTTGCCCATTGAGAGGAATGAAAAGGAAGGTAGGAATGCTCTGGATGCCAAAGATTGTTGCCAGCTCCTGCTCCTTGTCAATGTCAACCTTGTAGAAGTCAATCTTGCCTTGGTAGTCCTTTGCGAGTTCCTCCACCACAGGTGCTGTCATTTTGCAAGGGCGGCACCAAGTGGCATAGAAGTCTATGATGGCAGGACGGTTTCCTTCGAACACCCACTCATCGGGATGCTTTTCGTAATCCATCACCTTCTTCTTAAAATCGGAGGTGGTGAGATCATTCACCTTGCCTTCAACTGATTTGGCATCAAGTGACGATGCATTCTTGTCAACTTCCTGAGCATTATTTATCTGGGCGACTGTTGCATCCGCCTTGTTTTCTTGTTTGTTCTCTTTATTTTGCGAGCAACCAGTAATGGCTACAGCTACTATGGCAAATGCCATCATAAATATTCTTTTCATATTCTTCATTTTATTCTTTTAGTTTTCAACTATACACTGCTTCATTATTCTCCTTTCTCCATGATTTTCTTCATTGCCTGATGCGCCAACTTATGAGTTCGTGGCAACTGAAGATACTTGTGATAGCTCACTACCTTCACGCTTACTTGCCTATGCTTTTCTTTCAAGCTGATGCATTGCTGGATAAGGTCGGCATTGGCCGACTTATCCGTAGGGGATGCGTCGAAGTTCTGGATGTATGCCACATTGGTGAGGAAAACAATCTCAGCATTCGCTGGAATCACCTCCATGGCATGAATCATCACCCGAAGAATCATACGAAACTCCGTGGTCCCTATGTCTGAGATGACGTAAGTTTCAGAAGGCATCCCTTCTTTCTCCATGATGTAAGCCCCACCGCTCTCACGCCTCTTACTCGCATAATTGCAGGAACCGCCGCACCATATATAATAGGTGTCAGGTTTCATTCGAAAGGTAACCTTGCTTTTCGTTATATCTTGTCTCTTTTTATTTATCATGAGTGTCAATATTTAAGGGGCTGAGAACTATTCAGACTGTCTGTTGAACCTTGCAATTCTTTCCTTGACGATTCGTATGTAGGTTCTTTTCATCTTGTCATTGAGGAAAGAATGACCAATGAGCAGCTTTGCTTCTTCTGGTAATTCCTTATATGCATCCAATATTGCAGAGATACGTTTGTCCCTGAGGCCAATCAACCGTCCAAACCTTTCAAAATCCAGCCTGCAAGGATGCCCAGTCCGCTCATAAACATCACTTTTCTCGATATGTTCCGACAAGCCACCTTTTAGACCAAGGTCGTCACCCTCAATGTGTAGGGATGTATTCATCAGGTCGTAAGCAGGGGCAAGTTGATAGGTGTCACCAATCTTAATGACGGAAAAATTCTTCAAGTGGTCATCGTCATTGGCATAGATATAGTTGAATACCACCAACTTGAAGAACTTCTCCATGGCTACCATCCAAGCTGGAATGAACTTCTTGATCATCCTTGCTATATCCTCGAAAGAAGCATCATACTTGAAGTAAGTGCCATTCTCAGCCTCGTTTTTCCCCAGTAGAGAGGCAAAGTCTTCCATATAATACTTGCTACCGTCGTTTGCTAGGTCGAATCTCTTGGTGATGTAAACCATTTCGCCTTTAGGAGTGAAGCACAAGCCATTCTCTGCCGTCTCGATACCGTAAACCTGTGAGGCAATCTGCATGGTCACGTGCTCGTTGGCTGGGATTTGCTTTCTGGTGTAAAGCGTATTGTCCCATGGAGCTGGTTTGAGAATGTACCAAGAACGCTCGTCCTTGCCAGACATTCTAATAGTTCCCTTGTCCAATACAGCAGGGAATTTTTCCTGAACGCCCGAAACGGAAATTCGGTTCATGGCATGAGCGCCGTCCTTAGCCTGGCTAAGCTCGTCAATCTCGAAGTTCAAGAGATGCGATGCCTTCTTTCCGTCAAACAAACGCTTGATGGCAATCGGCGAATATGTATTATACCCCACAGCTAATGTGGATGGGCAAACGTTGACTTCTTTCATCCTGCAATTTCTTTAACGGTTACAGCTCCTATGGTATCCACTGTCGCAATCTTGAGCAACAGACCAAAGAAGTCCTTTTCATCTAAACGATGGCTTCTGCACACCACCTTCCTGTTCGTCCCCTCAGGTAGCATGTTGGTGAAGAAGGGAAACAGCACAGGAGACTTGTATGCTTCCTTCCTAAGTGGCATCGTGAGTGAAATGGGTTCATGAGTCGAGTCTGCCAAGTAACTAGAATCATACACAAAGGTATAGTTCCTTCCTGGAACTTCCTCTGTGATGATGCCAGCCTTGATGTCATGACAATATACCTCTGCCTTTCTCATACTTATTACTTTTAAATGGTTTGACGAACTTCATATCTAATCTCCATGCCCAACACCTCCATGATTTTTTCGATGGTGGAGAGGGATGGGTTGGCATTTCCCACCTCTATCTGCTTGATGGTAGAGGGACTAATCTCTGCCATTTCCGCAAGGTCTTGCTGCGTAATACCCAACTTCTTACGTTGGGTTTTCATGACTTCCTTAATGTCCATAGTTTGATATATTATACTTTTGGCTGCAAAGATATATAAAATATTTGATAAACAAGCACAAAAGTATGATAAAATAAACTTTTACCTTGTATTTTTATGAAGTCTACATTGTTTTCATTGTTTATGAGCAAGGAAGCAATCATCCTCATGCGAGAAGATGATGCCGATGGCCTGGAGATAGGAATAGATGATGGTAGTTCCTACAAACCTCATGCCTCGTCGATACAAATCCTTGGATATTTCATCAGATAGGGGAGAAGAAGTGAGATGATTCTCAAGGATGGTCTCACCATGGGTAAAGCCCCAGATATATTTGTTGAAACTTCCATATTCCTTTTGTATGTCCATGAATACTTGGGCGTTCTTGACGGTAGCCTTGATCTTAAGCTTGTTTCGTATGATGCCTGCGTCCTGTCTCAAGGATTCCATCTTTTGCTCAACGTATGAGGCGATGAGACGGTAATCGAATCCATCGAAAGCCTTCCGGAATGCCTCTCGCTTGTTCAAGATACACTCCCAGGAAAGCCCTGCCTGAAAACTTTCAAGCAGGAGCATCTCGAAGAGCTTCCTTTCATCATGCACAGGAACTCCCCATTCCTTGTCATGGTACTCTACGTAAAGAGGATTCTGTAGATTGCACCAAAAGCATCTTTTCCTTATTTCCATTTCGCAAAAGTTCTATTATTCTTTGTCTGCTAGATATTTCTTAACCAAGGCAAAAATGTCCTCCATCTTGATATGGTTAATGCCAACGGATTGTATCTTGCTATATTCTGGCTTGTTCTAGCCTAATGTCTTGATATATTTTGCCCTTGAGTTCAAGAGTTGGATTCTTTGGCTCATCCTTCTAGAATCCCCATGTCGCAAGATGTTCGTTCAGAGTTGTTTCTACGGCATTTGCCCATCTATCCTTTACGCCATATTTGCTGGCAAAAGTCTTGAATTGAGCAATGGCTTCAACCACTTGTTGTATGATGGTCTCTGCCTTGCGTATCCCATTTTCCTTGGCTAGAGCCAGTGCGTCATCTTTTGTGTGGCCTTTAAACTTTCCTCCCATGAGCATGCAGTGCATAGGTTCTGGAAGGTAACCACCCATGTTAAAGATGTAAGTCAGGTCATATGCAGGGGCCAGTCTCCATCTCCCCTTGTCGTCCATCAAGAAAGAGAAATTCTTGTTATGGTCATCAGTATTGTTGGCAAGAATGTTGAATACCATCCTGCGGAATACTTCCTCCTGGGCAGATTCAGGAAGACGCATCTTCCTACAAACCATCAGCAACTGTTCATAACTTTCTGCCTCTGGATAAAGGGCTGCAAGCGTTTGCATGTGTATCTTTTTGTCCATGAAACGATCAAATCTCATGGTGATGAAATGCTTCTTGCCCTCCACCTCGATGAGTCTGCTTGGCATCATCTCAATTCCTGCGGTGATGACCATGTCATAGTAAGCCATCTCAAGCTCAGCCGAGGAACGTTCCGTGTCTCCGAACTTCAAGATGTAATAATCGTATCCATCAAGATCTGCTATTTGTCCCGAGCGAATTTCTCCTGTATCCTTGTTGATGGCGATGATAGCCTTAGGCTGTCTTCCACCGGCAGACGTGCCAACGGCTATAAGTGACTGCATGGTGATGGTGTCCTTGGGAAGGATTCTGACATTCTCTCGTTCCGTGAAGATGCGCCCTGCCAGGTCTGTCAAAGCCTGCAGTTGAAGGACTTCAGACTTGTGAATCCCCGAAGTCTCGGGTACATACTCCAAAGCTCCCATTCCTCGCTTGCCTATGAAGGATAGCAAATCCAAGGGCGTCACATCCTGGTTCTTAATGCCGTTTTCCTTTCTCCAACATTCAAAAACCTGATTACCCCAGGCATCTGGCAACGAATCCGCAAGAAAAGGAGGCAACTTGTGATAAAGTTTGTTCTCTTTCTCCCCCATGATGGGACGACGACTGGTAGGCATCTTGACGGAGGCTATGAGCGGAAAGGCATCAATATGTCCTTGGAGAAACTCCCTACTATACTCAAAATAGCTGATGTTTCTCCTTCTGTCCCAAGACAGTCGTCCTATCTCCTGCCCCCAAAGCAGCACTTTTATGGAACTTGTAATCATGATTTCTTGTGTCTTATGCGTTGAACTTGCTTTCCCTCATTCACCAGATATGCCGATGGTGGCAGTTCCGGCATCATCTCGTCCAATCCATCAATGCAGCCTATGGCCTTCATCAGGAGGAGGAAAGTTCCCAGTGACATATTGGTAGTCTTTCCATTTTCAAACCGATGTATGGTATTGACAGTGATTCCTGATTGCTCCGCCACGTCTTTCTGTGTCATCTCTGACCTAAGGCGATAATCCTTGAACCTTTGTCCCAGTATGCCTATCAGCTCCGGGATGGAATATTCATAATAATCAGTCATATTTGCAAAGTTTATAACTTATCATCTATGTTATGTTAATAGCTTATAAGCGGCTTAACTTATTAAGCAGATTAAGTTATGTTGCAAAGATACGACTTTCTTTTGAATGATGTTCATTTATATGCGAAAAAGTGCAATAAATACTTGATTTTTAACAATCATTCTGTAAAAAACTACTAAAAGCATTAAATTCAAGCAATTTAAATCTTGGTACGCAGAAACACTGCGTAGGTACATCTTACCTTTGCAGGAAATTTTAAAAGTTAAATGAACGTCTATGAAAAAGAAATTGAGTAAATGTGTGGTAGAATACCAGTCTTGGCAAATGCAATGTTGCGGTATTCCATTGCAAGTGGGGAAGGTGGCAAACTTATATTGCATAAAAAAGACTCCCTATATAAATAGTCAAGGTATATGTATAGACTATGATGAGGAGCATCATGGACAGGGTACCAATTGTCTTCTTCGTGGCATTGTCTCACGCATTCAAACAGTCTTTATAGATAAGTTTGCTAATGAACACTGCCGAAGGGTTGATGACAAGAATAATGTATTTGCAGTTTTTGATACTCCTTATATAGATGGTTGGGAAAATAGCGCATCCTACGGGAATCGCAAAGGTTCTGATGCCAGTTCGTATATCATTACGTTGGAAAATGTGGTAGAGCGAAATTATGAAACCTATGATGGCTGTCTTTCACATGGTAAGTACATACATATTGAGCCTAGCGTAGATTCCGATGAAGTATTTTGGGATGAAGGAAGTCGATTAGTTGGTTGTATAGATTCCCTGTCCTATTATGAAGGGGAAAACAAGCAGACTATAGATCTCACTCAAGAGCCATTGTATCCAAAGTTACTTAGTTGGGTAAGGAATTTCCAATCCCATATCCAAAGAGGTTATGAGGCTTGGGGGGAGAATGAATGGCTGGATTGGTGGTGTACAGGTTATGGCTTGTCGAAAAACCTCATGCGTATTCTCTCATCTGATGTGCAACTCTATTACGGTCAAGGAGGGCAAAGTAGTCAGGTTATTACTTATAATGGTAAAGAGTGGGAGCTCAATACGGAACAATATGGATGTCTGCTAACGCCAAATTCAAAATTATTGGAGTATGAGGGTGTGTTGATACCTCAAGCAAAGTTGACAGAGAATGATGTTTCGGTAGGCGCAGGGAATTATAAATTTCTGGTAAGTTCCAATGACCATCATCTCTTTCCTGATGACAAGGTTATGTTGTGTGCAGTTGGTGCCGATACCTATCAAATTGGCACTATTGAGAATATCAACGATGACTCAATGGTGATTCATTGCAATCGCCCTTTGGAACCAGGTGTGTTGTTTTCTATTGAATTAATTGGTTGAGAGTTTTGTATGGAAATTGTATATCAAGATTGTGAATGTATGAGGCGAATGAATTCAGGGATTCTTGCAGACATTAAGTCGGTGCTTGATACTTGTGTCAAACTGGACATCTTTTGTGTCCAGGAGGTGAATGTTTGGGGTATCTGGTTCAAGATAGAAGGTGTAAGTTATCTCGTGGATGTTTTGGATTTGATCAATTCCATCTATACAGACGGAAGGTTTTGGTTATTGAAAGACTTGGA
>ERZ808240.4064-NODE-4064-length-13428-cov-3.233979_pt1 | contig 13428 bp, 12 predicted proteins | sample MGYA00521084_ERZ808240 | MGnify/ENA primary metagenome ERZ808240 (study PRJEB31516, sample SAMN03275571) | gut metagenome | biome: mammalia-associated habitat; material: feces | host: Papio cynocephalus | place: Kenya | collected 2012-08-06 ... | reverse complement strand
GCCCATAAATCCAAGCCTTTTTTCCGCGAAAACCCGATTTATTCAGTGCATCCCTAAAGGAGAAAAAGAAAATGGTAGTAGTAGTAAACAAGCAGGCAAGCGAAGAAAAACTGGCGTCCCTCGTATCCTTCCTTGAGGATCAGAACCTCACCGTCCACACCGTCCGCGGAAAATACCAGACTATCCTCGGTCTCATCGGCGACACAAGCGCGGTCGATATCGACACGATCGCCGGTCTCGACATCGTCGACTCGGTAAAGCGCATCAGCGAGCCCTACAAGAGCGCGAACAGAAAGTTCCATCCGGATGACACTATCGTTACCGTTCCGTCGGCGAACGGCGACGTGAAGATCGGCGAGGGCTTCACCTTCATCGCAGGTCCCTGCTCGATCGAGAGCGAGGAGCAGATAATCGAGGTCGCCGAGGCGGTCAAGAAGTCCGGCGCGAACATCCTCCGCGGCGGCGCGTTCAAGCCCCGCACCTCTCCGTACGCTTTCCAGGGACTCAGAAACGAGGGCATTAAGCTCCTTCTCGAAGCAAAGAAGGCGACCGGTCTTCCGATCATCACCGAGATCATGGACGAGCGTCACCTCGACCTCTTCGGCGACGTCGACATAATCCAGGTCGGCGCGCGCAATATGCAGAACTTCGAGCTTCTCAAGGAGCTCGGCAAGACGAAGAAGCCGATCCTCCTGAAGCGCGGTCTCGCGAACACCATACAAGAGCTCCTCATGAGCGCCGAGTACATCATGGCGGGCGGCAATGAGCAGGTCATCCTCTGCGAGCGCGGCATCCGCACCTTCGAGACCTGCACGAGAAACACGCTTGATATCTCCGCGGTTCCGGTACTTCACGAGCTCACTCACCTTCCCGTCATCGTCGACCCGAGCCACGCCTGCGGTATTGCGAGACTCGTTGAGCCGATGGCTATGGCGGCGGCGGCGTGCGGCGCGAACGGCGTCATGATCGAGGTCCACAACAACCCCGCGAAGGCGCTCTGCGACGGACCTCAGTCGCTCACTCCCGCTCAGTTCGATGAAACGGTCAAGAAGGTCAAGAGAGTATACGCCGCTGCTACCGAGCAGTGATTGGCAAAATCCCGCAAAAGCAATAAAGAAAAGAAGAGAAAGAAATATCTGCCGCGGGCGTCAGCCCGCGGCAGATTGTTTGTTATCGTTATCATATATCAATCGTTAGAGTATAAGGAGCGGCGCCGTCTGCGCTCTCGGCGGCGAACCTTATCGGCGCGGTCTTGCCTTTCATGCGCAGTGACGCGCTGAGCTTTATGGTACCGGCGGCGTTTTCGGGCAATGGTATGTCGATCAGCGTCATGTGACCGCACATATTGTAATTCTCATCCTCTGACAGCGTTACGCCGGATGTCTCCCCATTGCACGAAGCGCTCAGCGTAAGCTGTCCCGGCAGGCTGACGCAGCCGTCATTGACCATCCCGATGGTCAGCCATTTCCCGGTGTCGTTCCATGTCAGCCAGACTATCGACGGGCGTATCCTGTAGCCGATCCTCGCGGCGAAGTCGCGGAACAGTTCCGGATATATCTCTGCCGCGCGCAGAATATCCGCCGGATTGAATCCTATGACTCCGTAGTGACATCCCCAGTCGCACTTCAGACACGGCAGATCGAGGAAGGATCTGAATGAGTTGCCGTCTGTCTCTCCCCGTTCCGGTCGTGTCTCATACGGCACTATCGTTTCGGTGACCACGCCCGAACCGGCGCGGCGGCCGAGCCCGTGCGCCGCTTCCTCCGGTTTGAACCACAGAAAATACGAGTCGCGCCTGAGCCATGCCCCGCGGTCAAGCGCGGATACTCCGGACGGGTATTCGCAGTGATGGGCGTTTATCGCCATCGGAGTCAGTCTGAAGGCTTTTTCGTGAATATCAATGAGACGCGCGACCCGCTCGTCGCCGGCGACCTTGTCAAAGAGATCTCCGGCGTCAACACCTTTCATCTGCGGTCCGTAGTGATGCCCCTCGCCCCAGAAGCCGTATCCGGACAGGTCGACGTACGCAAGCGACGGGTCGCTGTCAAAACGCTCCGCGAACAGCATACACATCTCCGACCAGTATCTGAAATAGTCCTCCGTGTAGAGCGGAAGCATCCTTCCGCCGTCCGGAAAACCTTCGTCCGCGAGCTCAAGACACGGAAGGTGTGAGAGAAAGTCCGGGAGCAGGCTTTTCTCCGGATTCGACGGCGAACACTGCATTATCCGCACAGACCAGCTTTTCCCGCTCTCGCGCACGGCGTCCAGCGCCTCCTCAAAGCGTTTCGAGATAGTGAGCTTCCCGGATACGGTTTGCACGTCGAGCCAACCGACACGGATGTACAGATTGTCAGTGTACCTGTAATTTGCCGCCGCGAGCATATCCTCATATGACGGATAGCGCGGCGGGAGACGGTGCGCCGCGTCAAATGCCGCCGCTCCGAGCGCGCGGAGCTCCGGCGTGTGGATATCTATCATGTGGTCGCTCAGAAGCATTGAAACGATGCCCATTCCCGGGTTCGGAACATATTCGCGGCATTCCGGAAAATACGCGACCTGCCTTGATGCGCGCGTGGAATAATCTGTCTGGGTCTTATACATATGCCTGCTATCAGACATTCCTTGTCAGAATGAATCTCCCGAAGCACTCGGGTCTGTGGAAGTCCGGCTCCGGCGTGCCTATGTGCGCCCATGAGCCGTAGGTGTCAGGGTGGCGGTAGCTTCCGCATTTATAGAAGTTTCCGGCGAAATATGTGCTCTCGTCGACATTTTCGACGCCGAAAACCTTTTTAAGCACCGCGAGCGGCACGAACTCGAAGAGCTCCCAATAATCGTCCGCGACGACAGATCTGACCTCGAACGGCGCGATACCCATGTCAATGAGAGAGGTGCGCGGAGCCCGTCCCCTGCCGTAAGCCGTGAGGATCGCCGGGACCGAATTCGACTCGATGTTGATATACCCGTTCTCAGGCTCGCCCGCGCCGTGCATGGTGAAGAAGAACTCGAGACAGCTGTCAAGGTAGACCGGCTCGTTGAGGCGCGTGTACCTCGCCTCAGGGTCCTTCTCGAAGCTGAAAAGATGCGCCCAGAGTCCCTCACGCTTGTCTCCTGTCTTCGCGTAGGCGAGGGAAGCGTATGAGACCGGTCTGAACTCGCTGTTCCACGGGAAGTCCGCGATCTCCGCCTTCGGGAGGGACGACCAGTCAATGTCCGCGGTGTCCGTTATCTTTACTTTGTATTCTTTCATTTGCAGGTCCTTTCTTTTGCCGTGAGCCGGCTCTTTTTATTTTGCCCAGTTCCTGAAATACGCCGCCGGGGCGACGCCTGTATATTGCCTGAAGCATCTCGAAAAATAGCTGTAGTCGTTGAAGCCGACCGCGCGGGCTATATGCGAGATCGGCGCGGCGCTGTCCCGGAACTCCTGCGCCGCGCGGTTTATCCTGTACTCGCGCAGGTACGCGGAGAAGGTGCAGCAGAAATTCTGCCTGAACAGCCGGTAGAAGTTCCTGTGCCCGTAGCCGAGCGCGTTTCCGACGTCGTCCGCCGTCAGCTCCTCGGCGTAATGCGCACCGATGTATTTCGTGACGTCGCGGATGAAGACAAGATCATGGTCGGACGGCGCGGCGGCTTCGTCAATATGCTCAGCCAGCACCGACAGCAAACCGTATATTCCGGAAAATATCCGCCCCTCGCTGCCCGCCGTTCTCGACGTGAGATACGCGTCGTGCGCATCGCGGAGATCAGAGAATATTCTGCCGAACTCGTCTCCCGCCGTACTCCCGCCGTGCAGGACAGGGGAGAACCGGCGAGTACCGTTCGTGACGTCAGAGATCAGCTTCGCGATAAGACTGCTGCCGAGCACCGGTCTGAACGCCGCGAGACCTATCATAAGGCAGTCGTATCTGACCGACTCGCCGGGGAGCAGCCAGCCGCTGTGTGTGTCATACGGGTTCACGATCAGGCTGTCCCCCGCGCACAGCTCAAGGAGCGAGTCGTTTATCAGCGCGCGGAGCGTTCCCTCGCGGATATACAGCACCTCTGTCGACTCGTGATTATGCGGTGAAAAGAGCGCCTTCGCCCCCGGTAGCCGACGCGGGGACGGGCACGTCTGACGGTCCGTATAGGCGCCGCCGTATTCCCGTATCGAGATCGATATGACGCCGAAATTGTCGTACCGCTTATGATCATATTCATAATTCATCATATCACCCCTTCACCCATACACATATTCTATCACGGATAGAAAGTTTTGTCAAGAGATAAAACAAAAAAGAGACCGTGGCGGCGGTCTCTCAGGATTATTTCGCTATCGGGTAGCATACCTCTGTGACGAACTCGTCCGGGTTCGATGTCTCATGAGGGCTCACGTGATATATGTTGAACATATTCCCCGCGAAGGAATATCCATTCTCGCGCACCCACTTCGCGACCGCGGCGTTCGCCTCACCGATCTTCGCGTAGGAGCCCTTGTGCACCACGGTGGCACAGGTCACCGCCGGGATTGTCCTGAACTTCACGTGCTCGGTGTCCGGATATTTGCCGACCACCGTCTTGCGCGCCTCGATATCGACGTCTGTCTCCTTGAATTCCCCGTCGTGGAAGACGACGCTGCAAAGGCACGGGTCCGCCGGGACGATATTCATTCCCGCGGTCTCCGACACGAGGACGCTCCAGATCATTCCCTCGTGCTCGTATGTCGGGATTGTCATGCGCACCGTCGCGGCGTAGCTCTCCGGGAAGGTCTTTTCTGTTACTGTATAATTCATATTATTTTCCTCTCTCAGGTGATTTCCTGCGTTGAGACTCTCAATCGCCGACGTGACCGCGCTGAGCTTCGCGGCGGCACGGCTGTATTCACGGTACAGTTCCTCGCGCCGGGCGATATACATCGTCTCTATGTAACGCGTGTCGTCGCTCCGCTCGATCATTTCACGTATCGCCGTTACGCCGAAGCCTATGTCGCGCAGAGCGGTTATCCTCATCGCCAGCCCGAGCTGTTCCTCGGAATAGTAGCGGTATCCGCTGAAGCGGTCGACCTCGACCGGGACGAGAAGCCCGTTCTCGTCGTAGTGGCGCAGCATACGCACGCTGATCATCGACAATTTTGAGAAGTCTCCTATTTTAAGCATTTGTCCAACCTCCGAAGGCATTAATTGTGATCACGTATATATTATAGCACCTGACACCATGTGAGAGTCAATAGCTTTCCGGAAATTTTTTTTGAAAAAAGTGATCGCCGCGGCGTATTGACAGCCGGGCGGCGTTGTGGTATAATGTGATAAGCGATTCAAAAGAAAGGTGGTCAGAAATGGTCTATTACGAGCCGGATGACGCGCTCGTCGCGAGATACCCGGGCGGCAGCTTCGGAATCAACCTGTATGAGTTCAGCACCGAGCACTTTTTCAGCGCTGAGGACGGTATGCCGCATTCGAGCATCGGGGTAGTCACGCACGGAGTTGTCACTCTTAAAAGCGCGTACTCGAAAGTCGATATCCCGACCGGAGGTATTTTCTACATACCCGCTGACGAAAAATACACCTCGACATGGACGGGAGCCCCGGACGTGGTCTTCTGGGGACTTCACGCGTGGCCGCCGCTTGACAGGATGTCGGAGAGCGGATGCTTCGCCATATCCGAGATCAGGAACGATGGGGACATCGACGCGGTCGGATTTTTCGAAGCTGTGTGTGATCTCCTGACTGAAGGTTCTCCGGCAAGTCAGATGCGTGCCTCCGCGATGTATTTCGACCTCGTGAGCCGGATCATTGACCGCCTGACCCCCGGAAAGGACCGGCGTCTGCCGGAAGCGCTCAAGACCGTCACCGATTATATAGACACGGATTACGCCTCGGACATGAGCGTCCCGGAACTCTCCGCGATGTTCCACCTGAGCGAGTCCACCGTCTACCGCCTGTTCCGCGAGTCGCTCGGTACGACCCCCGTGAGCTACCGCAACGACGTCCGCATTGACCGGTCGCTGAAGCTCCTGAGCGACGGTTGCTCCATCGAGGAGACCGCGTCGGAGGTCGGATTCAACTCCGCCGTGTATTTCCGCACCGCGTTCATAAAACGAACCGGAATGACTCCCGGCGAGTACAGGAAGAGCCTCAAGGGAATACGATGATATATAAAAAATCCGGTACGGTTGATTCCGTGCCGGATTTTTCGAGTTATGGATACACTGAATAAATCGGGTTTTGGCAATAAAAAGTCTTGGATTTATGGGCTTTTTATTGCCAAAACAACCTTAAATCAGTGTTTCCTTATATTCGGTGAATATCAAAGCACCTTCGAGAGGAAATCCTTCGTTCTCTGGTGAACCGGGTGCGCGAAGAACTCGGCGGGAGTGTTCTCCTCGAGTATCTTGCCCTCGTCGATGAAGAGGATACGCTTGCCGACCTCTCTCGCGAAGCCCATCTCATGCGTCACGCAGACCATCGTCATGCCCTCGAGCGCGAGCTGCTTCATCAGGTCGAGCACCTCGCCGACCATCTCTGGGTCGAGCGCCGACGTCGGTTCGTCGAAGAGGATAACTTCCGGATTCATCGCGAGCGCACGGACTATCGCCACGCGCTGTTTCTGTCCGCCGGAAAGGGTCGACGGGTAAACGTCCGCCTTGTCCTCGAGACCTATCCGCGCGAGCAGCTTCATCGCGTTGTCATGCGCCTCGGCGATTATCTGCTGCTTCGTCTTCTCCGGCTTCTTTCCGCCGAAGAGACTCTTCCACTTCGCTTTTCTGAGCTCCTGAAGCCCGATATGGACCGGAGCCAGCATTATATTCTGGATGACCGTCTTGTTGTTGAAGAGATTGAACTGCTGGAACACCATTCCCATCTTGCGGCGGTGAACGTTTATATCGACCTTCATGTCGGCGATATCAACGCCGTCAAAGAATATCTGACCACCGGTCGGGTCCTCCATGCAGTTGAGGCAGCGGAGGAACGTCGACTTTCCGCTTCCGGACGGACCGATTATGCAGACTATGTCGCCCTTGTTTATCGTGACGCTTATTCCTTTCAGAACCTCAAGGTCACCAAAGCTCTTTTTCAGGTCTATGACGTCTATAAGCTTTTCGTTCTTATTTTCAGCTGCGTCTGTCACTGCGCTTCAGCCCCCTTTCCATCAGCTTTATGCCGAGCGATATCACGAGTATCATGAGTATATAGATTATCGCCATCACAAGATACGGCACCATGAACTCATACGAGTTCGTACCGATATAGTTGAACGCCACATACAGGTCGGTCGCGCCGACGAAGGACACGACGGACGTCTCCTTGATGAGCGCGATGAACTCGTTGCCGAGCGTCGGAAGGATATTCTTCACCGCCTGCGGAATGACGATCTTCATCATCGTGGTAGCGAAGGAAAGACCGACCGCGCGTCCGGCCTCCATCTGTCCGCCGTCGACCGACTGTATGCCGGAGCGCATTATCTCTGAGATATACGCGCCGGAGTTCAGTCCGAACACTATGACCGACACCTTGACGCCGGACATATTTGTCCCCATCAGCGGGAGCATGACATAGTAGAAGAGCAGCAGCTGCGCCACCATAGGCGTGCCGCGGAAGAAGCTCACGTACACCGAACAGATGCCGTTCAGCACCCTCGGAAGCGTTTTATATTTCGGCACGACCCTGACCGTCGCGATCAGCGTACCGATGACTATTCCTATGACAAGACCGAGGATCGCGATGATGACCGTATTTTTAAGACCGGTCAGCACCTGCGTGTAGCCGTTCGAGTTTATGAAGACGTCAAGGAATTTGTCGAGCTTGCGGAAGAACGATATCTTCATCAGATTCTCGTTCGTTATCACCGCGAGAAGTAATTGAGACATTTATTGATTCCCTTATAACAAGCTATCCCGCTTTTCAAGCGGGATAGCACACGATTTTTTCGGTCGGTCAGGCGAGCTTATTGAACGCCGCGGTGATTGCAGCCGCAGGCGCGGAGTCAATGATCACGTAGTCAATGTTGCCGTTGATGATATCCTGAACAGCGAGCGAACCGTTCTTATAGCCGGTGCAGGTGACAGGGAATCCGGTGAAGCCCCAGTCAGCGTCGCCCTGGACATAGAACTGACCGGTTGTTCCGTTCTGGACGCCGATCTTCTTGGAAGAATCCATAGAGGAGAGGATAGCCTCGACATCCTCCTTGGTCTTGCAGTTATCGAAAGTGGTGTCGTCTGCCTTGACAATCAGCTTCTGGGAAGCGTTGTAGTAGGACTTCGAGAAAGTGACATACTCCTCGCGGTCCGGCTTCACGGTCAGACCCGCCATAGCGATGTCGCACTTATGCTGACCAACAGAGAGGCAGACAGCGTCGAAATCCATGTTGTTGATGACGAGCTCAACGCCGAGCTCCTTCGCGAGCAGGTCAGCGATCTCCATGTCGATACCGACATACTTGTCGCCGTCCATATACTCGAAAGGCTCAAAGCCCGCGTTGGTCGCGACAACGAGCTGATCCTTCGACTCGTCGAGGGTAGCGGAAGTCACGGGGTTCGGGGTGCCGTCGCCGAAGTAATTGTTGCAGATCTTGTCGAAAGTGCCGTCGCTCATGATCTTGTCGATGAACGCGTTCACCTTTTCGAGAAGCTCAGGCTGAGCCTTATCGATACCGTAAGCGTACTCCTCAGCCGTGAGGTCAATGTCGATGACCTTAACGCCGACGGACTTGCCGCCGCAGGACACGAGACAAACCGCAAGCATTGCAGCCGCGATAATCAGGGAAAGAACTTTTTTCATTGCTTTTTATCTCCTTAAGATATAAATTATTGATGCATATATATTACACCAAAATGCATAAAAATGCAATAGCCAAAATTCACGTAATTCCTTATCTTTCGATGCGATATTTTGTGCCCTTAGGCGTATCCTCCAAAATTACGCCTTTTTCAAGCAATTCTGCGCGTATTTTGTCTGCCTCGGCGTAATTTTTCGCCTTCTTCGCGGCGGCTCTTCTCTCGATCGCGTCCTCGATCTCATGAATAAATTCATCGCCGGCTGAATTTTTTTCGGGCATCAGACCCATGAGCTCGCAAAGCTCGGTCAGGGCATTTCCGACGTATTCAACGTCAGTCCTCGAAGCCCCCGCGCCGATCAGATCATTCGCCTGACGCACAAGCTCGAATATCGCTCCGACGTATTCAGGTCGTCGTCCATCTCGGACACGAACTTCTCACGCAGCGCGTCCGTCCGCGCCTTCGCCTCAGCCGTCTGAGGTCCATCCGGCGCCTTCTCAAGGTAGAAGCCTATATTCTCAAGGCAATTCCAGAGACGCTCTAGCGCGCTCTTCGACTGCTCGATGATCTCCGCCGAGAAATTGATCGGACTGCGGTACTGCGCGCTCAGGATAAAGAACCTTATCACCGGATACCCGTACTTCTCCGCCACATCGCGCACAGTGAAGAAATTGCCGAGCGACTTCGACATCTTCGTATTATTCACGTTGATATAACCGTTATGCAACCAATACTTAGCGAAAGGCTTCCCGGTGCAGCACTCCGACTGCGCGATCTCATTCTCATGATGCGGGAATATCAGGTCCTGCCCGCCGCAATGTATATCAATCGACTCCCCAAGGTACCTCAGCACCATAGCCGAGCACTCAATATGCCATCCCGGACGCCCCTTGCCCCACGGGCTGTCCCAATACGGCTCTCCCGGCTTCGCCGCCTTCCAGAGCGCAAAATCCAGCGCGTCTTCCTTCTTCTCCGACACGTCAATACGCGCGCCCTTCTCAAGGTCATCAATCGGCATATGCGACAGCTTTCCGTACTCTTTGAAGCTCAGTGTGCGGAAGTATACGTCGCTCCCCATATCATTTACCTTCACCGGGTAAGCGTGTCCCTTCTCAATGAGCGTCGAAACAATACCGATTATCTCATCAATATTCTCAGTAGCCCGCGGATGCACCGTAGCCGGACGTATCCCAAGCCCCTGCGCGTCCTTGAAATACTCCGCGATATACCTCTCCGCGACCTCCTTGACAGTAGTCCCCTCCTCATTCGCGCGCTTTATCATCTTATCGTCAATATCCGTAAAATTCTGCACGAACCTCACGTCATACCCGCGCCACTCAAGATACCTCCGCAGCATATCAAACACCACAAAGCATCTCGCGTTCCCTATATGGAAGAAATTATAAACAGTCGGTCCGCACGCGTACATCTTCACGTTCTTCCCGTCAAGCGGGATGAACTCATCCTTCGTTCTTGTAAGTGTGTTATACAGCTTCATTTTTCATTCTCCTTATATGTTTGCTTGCGGGGGAGGGAAAACCCTTTGAAAAGGGTTTTCCCTCCCCCGCCCCCCCTCCTTTTCTCAAACTTTATACAACAAAGGCATAAAGGCGGAGCACAGAGACGGAAATAGTACTTACTGATTATTCTCGCGGGACGCCTTCTCGAGCGCCTCTATGCGCAGGTTCAGCTTGCACAGTTCCTGCGCCACGGGGTCCGGAATGTGAACCTGGTCAAGGTCGCACTCGACCACCTTCTTATTATTGCGGCGCACAACACGCGCCGGAATGCCCACCGCCGTCGAATTATCCGGTATCTCGGACAACACCACCGCGTTCGCCGCAATCTTCGAATTGTCGCCTATCTTCATAGGTCCCAGCACCTTAGCGCCCGAACCCACCATCACATTATTCCCGAGCGTCGGATGCCGCTTCCCGGTATGCTTTCCCGTACCGCCAAGCGTCACACCCTGATACAACGTACAATTATCGCCGATCTCAGTCGTCTCGCCGATCACCACCCCGCTCCCGTGGTCAATGAACAGCCCGCGCCCGATCTTCGCGCCCGGATGAATCTCTATCCCGGTGAGGAACCGCGCCCCCTGACTTATCATCCTCGCCACGAAGAACTTCTTCTTCTCATACAGCGAATGCGACAGCCTGTACGCCAGCACCGCGTGAAACCCCGAATAAAGCAGCATAACCTCAAGATCACTCTTAGCCGCCGGGTCACGGTCGCGTATCACATGAATATCCGTCGAGATCTCCTCTTTAGCCCTCTTAAACGCTTCTCCGATCTCTCCGAGGTCTATATTCAGCCTGAATTCCATTTATTTCACCCTTTCTGTAAGTCCGCTCCGCGAAAACAAAAAAGCCCTTACGCCACACCAAACGTATGACAATAAAGGCGAATATACCGCGGTCCCACTCTAATTTGTTCTCAGTGAGCGTCGGCGCCGATATCACGGAACCCATGACGCTCCGCCCCGATAACGCAGGGCACGCGTGCCGGACTGAGGGCAGCGCCTTTCATCCGACCGGCTCACGGACGCACTCCGCCGTCTCACCCCGCACCGCGCTCTCACCACCCATTATAAACGGGGCGCGTATCTCTGCGCCGTCTCCGGCGTCGCGAAGCTGTCCCGGCATCCTTCCGCTCACAGCCTTATAACCTGTTATAGTAATATTATATTACATCCCGACCGATTTGTAAACACCTTTTCCGCAAAAAATCCGCTCACCACGAATATTCAGCACTCTGCACAAATCGCGGACAGCTGTTTCAGTGCAAAACTGCCATATGGAAACCGGAGAGCCCCCGATACACAGGAGCTCCGGAATTCGCTTTTGCCGTTATTACCGGGAAATTATTCGACCGTCACCGACTTCGCGAGATTTCTCGGCTTATCGACGTCACAGCCGCGTGCGACCGACGTATAGTACGCGAGCAGCTGAAGCGCCGACACCGCCGGAAGGAACGCCAGCTCGGACCTGATCTCAGGCAGAACGATCGTCAGGTCAGCCTCCTCCACCGGAGCGTCGGACACCGCTATGACCATAGCGCCGCGCGCCTTCACCTCACGGATGTTGCTCCGCATCTTCTCGCGGAGTTCCGGCACGGTGCAGAGCGCCACAACCGGCGTGCCGGGGACTATCAGGGATATCGTCCCGTGCTTCAGCTCACCGGCGGCGTACGCCTCGCTGTGGATATAGGAGATCTCCTTGAGCTTCAGCGAGCCCTCGGCGGCAAGACAGCTGTCGGCGCCGCGACCTATGAAGAACAGGTCCTCCGTCGTCTTTATTCTTTCAGCCGCCGTGCGTATCTCGTCAGCGCGGGCGATCATCTCATCCACAGCTTTCGGGGCGCGCTCGTACAGCTCTCTGACGAACGCGGACGCGTCCGGCTCCGACATCCTGCCGTGCAGCAGCGCGAGCTTCACGGCGAAAAGCGAGAGCAGGGACGTCTGAACCGTATAAGCCTTCGTGCTCGCGACGGCGATCTCCGGTCCCGCGAGAGTATAGAGAACGCTGTCCGCCTCACGCGCTATCGACGAGCCGGTCACGTTCACGACGGCGAGCGTGTGCGAGCCCTTTGCCTTTGCGAGCCTCAGCGCCGCCAGCGAGTCCGCGGTCTCTCCCGACTGCGAGATTATCACGACCAGATCGTCGGCGCCGATTATCGGGTCGTTGTATCTGAACTCGGAGGCGATATCGACAACAGTCGGTATACGCGCGAATCTCTCGATGAGCACCTTCGCGATGAGTCCCGCGTGCATCGCCGTTCCGCAGGCGACGATATGGAGACGGGAGATATTCCTCAGAACGCCGTCGTCGATGCCGTCGCCCTCAAAGCAGGGGAGACCATCCTTTATCCGTGAGCGCAGAGTCTTTGACATCGCATCCGGCTCCTCGTGTATCTCCTTGAGCATGAAGTGCGCGTATCCGCCGCGCTCCGCCGCTTCGACGTCCCATGTCGCGGTTTTCTTTTCTTTTTTCACTTCCGCGCCGTCTTTTGTTACGACGACGTCTTTTTCACCCACGCGGGCAATTTCTCCCTCGTCAAGCTCATAGTAATCCTTTGTCGAGCCGAGTATCGCCGTTATGTCTGAAGCGATGAAATTCCCGGTCTTCCCGAGCCCGATTATCAGCGGCGAGTCCTTCCGTACCGCCCAGATATGCTCCGGGTCGTCGGCGAACAGAATGCCGAAGGCGTATGAGCCGGTGACGCGCGAGATCAGTCTCGCTATCGCCTTTGCGGGGTCACGCATTTCCTCCTTATAGTAGTGGTCGAGCAGCTTTGCCGCCACCTCTGTGTCGGTATCGCTCACGAACGTGTAGCCGAGAGCGGCGAGCTCGCTTTTCAGCTCCGCGTGGTTCTCGATGATCCCGTTATGAACGAGCATCAGAGACGCGGTGCCGTGCGGATGCGAGTTGATATCGGTCGGAGCGCCGTGCGTCGCCCATCTCGTATGTCCGATGCCGCAGTGCGAGCCGTCCTTTTCCGGGACGCCCGCGAGCTTTTCCTCAACATTTCTGAGCCGTCCCGCTGCCTTGACGCAGTGAAGACCGCCATCCTTGTCGAAGAACGCGACCCCCGCGGAGTCGTAGCCCCTGTACTCAAGCGCCTCGAGACCCTTCATGAGGTGCGCGACCGAGTTCTCTTTTCCGATATATCCGATTATT